>JACCDZ010489544.1_pt1 | contig 24991 bp, 20 predicted proteins | sample 7449551 | NCBI WGS metagenome assembly JACCDZ01 (sample SAMN15323452, study PRJNA562643) | freshwater metagenome | isolation source: river surface water | place: USA:Blue River Watershed | collected 2017-08-18 | reverse complement strand
ATGGAGGGTAAATGTATTGATGAGGGTTATGTAAAACCGGAGAGTGTAAGGATTATAAAAAGAAGTGCGGGTGTATTATTAGGAAGTCGTTTTACAGGTGATATTACATATGAAGTTGCATACACAGCTGATTTATGTAATCCATATGAGGGAAATATATATGATTGTAAAGTTAAATTTAAAACAAAGGCAGGTATTATGGGATATAATGGTCCATTATCATTTATAGTCGGTAAACAATTTCATGAGAATGAGATAGATGCATTTGAGAGTATAAAGGTAGGAGATATGATTAAGGTATATGTATTGGGTAAAAGTTTTTCAGTAAATGATAAAGAGATACAAGTAGTTGGTAAAATACATGGTATTGAGAATAAAAAGAGTAAGAAGTTAAATAAGAAGGAGAATGTGGTAGATATGATAAGAAATGAGATGTCAAAGACAGAAGATAATTCAGAAGATGAGGATGAGAATGAGATGGATGATATAGAATTAAGTGATGATGAAAGTGAGGATGGAAGTGAAGATGGAGATGAGGAAGAAGATGATGAATCAGGTAGTGAAGAATCGGGTAGTGAAGAATCAGAAAGTGAAGAAGAGGAGGAGGAAGATAAAGGTGAAAAGACGAAGGTAGGTGGTAATACAATATTGAAAGATGATGAGTTCGGTGATGATTTTAGTGATTATGGTGGTGATGATGCAGAAGATGATGCTGATGGGGGTGATGATGATGATGATGGCTATTATAGTGATTAAGAGTATACGTAAGAATGAGATAAAAAATATATTTAGGGAAGATAATATCGATTCAGAATGGAACAATTTTATGAATTTGAAGATAATATAGAAGAGAATGAGATAAATCCGATAATTGAGTATATGGATATAAAAAGTATGAAAGAGAATGAGTCTTTATTATCAAAAAAAAAAAAATTAGTAGAATTAATTAAGGGATTAAATCGATTTGAATTATCGGAGATTTTTCATATCTTTAAAATGGCAAAGTGTTCTTATACTGAAAATGCAAATGGTATTTTTATAAATATCACAAATGTACAAGAAGATACTATTAATAAAGTATATGATTTTTTAGAATATATAAAAGAAAAAGAAAAAGAGTTAAATGTACATGAAGATTTTATAAAAACGGAGAAGGAGAAGATTAAACATGTAAATAAATTAAATGAAGAGAGTTATGATAATTATATTTTTAATAAAAATTTTGTAAATCAAATTCAAGAACAAAAAAATATTGAAGTATTATCTGAAAGTGATGAAGAGATCATTTACAAACTTGATTTATCAAGTGATGAAGATGAAGATATAGAAAATAAATTATCTTTAAAGAAGAAGAAGATTAAATATACAGGAACTAAAGCAAAGATCATAAAATCTTATAAAGAGACAAAAGATAGTTCCTCTTATATGAAGAAGAAAGGTAGTAAAGAAAAAGAGAATGAAACCGAAGCTATTTAATTTAAGGAGAATGAATGTTTATTCATTTTTATTTTTCATTTATTCATATAATAATTATATTTATTATAATCATTATAATCATTTTAATCATTATATTCACTACAATCATTTTTTTTCATTCTAATTATTATATTCACTATCATCATTTATTTATTTATATTTATTTATATTTATTATATTTATTTTTTCATTTTTAAGATAAATAAAAAAAATGAAATGAATATAAAATAAAAGAGATAAAATAAAATAGTAAAATAAAAATAAAAATGGCAGAGGAGCAACAGAATCGTATGTTGATGTTAGATGGTATTCTTCAGTTTTTATCTATATCTCAGAAGATTATAGATAATGAGTTATTTGAAAAAAGACGTGGTTTTGAATGTAAAGAAGATTATAATTTTAGAGATTATATTCCGAAAGACTTATATGAAGTGAAAAAAATAGAGAATGAAGAGAAGGAGAAGAGGAGGAGTTATCAACAGACTGTACCTCTTCATTTTACAAAAAAAAGTTTATTTTCAGAAGAAGAGAATGTAGAGATTGTATCAAAAAAAATAGAAAGAGAGAGAGAACCAAAAACATTTGATATTTATAAATCGATTCCAAATTCATTTGAAAAGATTTTTGGAGGAGAACATATAGAATATCGATGGATAGAGATTCGTTCGAGAAATAAATGGAATGTATATAGTTTTATATCATCACTTTTTATGATGATGGATGAATTTTTTTATTTAAAAAAAGATGATGAGAAGGAGATGATGATTAAAGATTTATTAAAGAAGATGCATTCAGAGATATTTTTAGAAGAGAATTATCGTAAATTTTATTATTATCGTAATCGTTTATTTAAAAAAGAGTTAATTCAAACAACGATGAACAAAGCATTAACAATGAGAGTAGATGATGAATTATTTTATATAGTACAACAGTATATAGCGGATTATTTTGGTATTAACATTTTTGTATTTAAGATAGTTGATGGATTAAATATTGATTTTGATAAAAGTGAATTTTATGGTAACAAACAATATCATGGAAGAGTAAATCCATATTTACCAACATTTTTTATGATGAAGATGAATACTGTATATTATCCGATAGTACATAAGGATACAGAAAAAAAGAGTTATTTCTTATTTTCGAAGGATTATGATATATATTTACAGGTATGGGAATATATGAAATTAGAAGTAATGCAACAATTTTTTGAAGAGGAGAAGAAAAGAAGAGAAGAAGGAGAAAGAGAGATGAAGGATAAAGGGATGGATGAAGGAGATAATGTAATAGAAGAGATGGAGAGGATAGTTTATGAAAAACAAGAACCTGAAGAAAAGATAAAAAAGTATAGTCAACAAGAATTAAAAAATATGAAATTGGAAGAACTACAAAATATCGCAAAAGAGATGAAGATTGATATACAAAAGAAATCAGAAAAAACAATCAAAATGTTAAATCGTACAAAACAAGAACTAATTGATGAAATTTTATCAAAGTAAATATTTATTTATCTTATCTTATTTTATTTTTTTTATTTAATTTATAATATACATTGTATATCATAAAATGGATGATAAAAATTTATATTTATTTTTAACTCAAAAAGAAAAAATATAATTATGTTAAATGAACTTAAAATAATAATATCTTTAATTATATAGAGAAGGTTAAAAATGGAATTAGACCAAAAAACAAAGGAGAGACTCATATCATTTATAGAGAAGACTCGTGAGGATCCTCATTATGAGTTAGAGGCGAGAATGTATGGACGTAATTTTCGAAAAGTTGAAATTGATTATGAGGCATTTATGCGAGTATTTAAAAAACTCACATATAAAAAAGAGAATAATGGAATGGCCTTATCCTATAAGACGTCTCAGATATTAGATATTATTGTTCAGAGTGGATATAATCATACAAATGATTTTGATGTAACTCGTGTATCAATTGAGGATGGAGATGAGATAAAAAAATATTGGTTATATGGTAATTTTGACAAAATAGATTTAAAAAAAGTAAAAGTGATTGAAAAGGAGAAGTTAGATAAGATTGATGAACAGAATTATAATCTTCGTTTTTCATTAAATTATGAGAAACCGGAGGAGAAAGTGAATAAAAAAGATAAAAATCTTGTAATGAACAAAGATATTAGTAAAGATGTTCAGAAGGTCTTTCGTTTAAAGAATCGTTATTCAATATTATCGGATGATGGATTATTTTCAATAGATTTAACAACAACTAAGATGGGTAAAGGATTAAATTTTAAAGAATCGAATACGATGAAAGAACTTCCTCGATATGAGATAGAAATTGAATTTATGGGTCAAAATGTAAAGATGAGTGACGAAGAGATAGTATCAAAATGGATGGGATATTGTGGATTAATTCTCTCTCTTATACAGAATAGTGAGAATATTATCAAACAAGAAGTAATGAATCGAGTATTGGAAGGATATGCTAGATTAGGAGATTGTAAATTAGGGATAAATGATTATGATTTTATAGCAGCGAGTCCAGTCACTTTTCACAGACATAATCTTTTACCGAGTGACACAAAGATCAATATCTTTGCGAAATATGCAGTCTCTTTAAAGGCAGATGGTGAAAGACATTTTTTATATGTAATGAAATCAGATGATGCCACTGAACATGGTAAAATATTTTTATTTGATACAAACTTTCAAGTGATAGATACTGGATATGTAAATACACTCTATGCGGATACATTAGTGGAGGGAGAGGTGATACAATCAGATAGAAGACGTTATTTCTTCGCATATGATATCTTATTTGATAGAGGACGTGATGTAAGAAAGAGATATTTATTCAAAGAGAGTTTTGAAGATAAACCTAAATTTTCACCACGATTTTTTGTATTAAAAGATTTTATGGAATCATCTTTAACAAAATTAGGAGAAGGATTTACAGAAGATAATAGTATACCTCTACAATTAAAACCGATTAAATTTTTATTATATAAAAAAGGAGATGAACAGAGTATCTTTAAGGGCATTAAAGATATGTGGGAGAGTCGTAGTTTAGCCATTTTCCATTGTGATGGTTTAATCTTTACACCTATTAAAGAATTTTATCCCAATCGAGGTGGAACTTGGAATCATTTATTAAAATGGAAACCACCTCATTTAAATACTATCGATTTTTTAATTCGTACACTTAAATATGATAATGGAAAAGATATTAAATCACCTCATTTAACATTAATAAAACGACCAGATGGTAAATTAGATTCAGAGATTCGTCAATATAAATCGGTGAGATTATTTGTGGGTACATTTAAAAGAATGGCGAATGGTAAAAAAGTACCAGTAGCAGTTGAGTTTAATCCTGACCAATTAAATAGTGAATCAGCAGGAGCTTATAACATCGCAAATGTAATGTTAAATGATGAAGATAAGATGATAGCTATTGACCCTTTTACACAATTTGAAGAGACAATTGAGACTGAACAAGTTGTCGAATTTGGTTATGATGAGACTTTAGAGGAAGGTTATCGTTGGAAACCTTATCGACACCGTAAAGATAAGACATTATTATATAAAGCTGGAAAAAAGATAGCGAATGCGGAAATGACTGCGATTGATGTCTTTAATTCTATTCGATTCCCGGTGACAGAAGAGATGATATTAACTGGTAAAGTACCTATCACAGATACAGATGCAGGAGTCGTTGAAGCTGTTAAACCTTATTTTGCGGGAATTGAGAATAATAATCAACCTCGTGACCGTCTACCTTATCAAAACTTCCATAATTTATATATTAAATTTATCTTATACTATGGTACTTCACCTGCAGTAATAGAAAATATAAATGGTATCAAGGGAAGAATTTTAGATTTATGTGCAGGAAAAGGTGTAGATATGAATAAGATCGCAAAAGCAAAATATGAAGATTTAGTAGGTATTGAGAGAGATGCATACAGTGTAAAGAAATCACAAGAATTCTTTAAACAATTATTAACACGACCAAAGAAGGCATTCTTCATGAGAGGTGATACTAGTAAATTAATCTTTCCAGAACAGGCATGTGGTATCACAGATAATGATAAAGTGTTGATGAAGAGATTTATTCCCACCAAATATACATTCGATACGGTATCACTTATGTTCTGTATCCACTACTTCTTTGAGAATGAGATCACATTAAGAACCATTATTCAAAATATCACAGATAACTTAAAGATAGGAGGTTATGTGATTGGAACAACATTTGATGGAGAGAGAATTTATAATTCATTAAAAGGAAAAAATTTTGTGGAAGGAAAGAAGTTTGATGGTTCAACGATGTGGAAGATAGAAAAAAAATACAAGACCAAATTATCATTTGATGGAAAACCTGTATTAGGAAAACAGATTGATGTGATAGTTGGTTCGATTGGTCAAGTTCATCCAGAATATTTAGTTAGTTTTGCATATTTTGAGAAGATGATGATGGAATATGGTTTTGAGAAGGTATATGTAAAACCATTTTCAGAATTTTTTGAGGAATTAAAATCGGGAAATCATGTGGAGGGATTTTCAGAAGAAGAGATGGAATTAAATCGTGAGACGATCTCGAAGATGAGTGAAGATGAGAAAAGATTTAGTTTCTTTTCAAATGCATTTGTATTTAGAAAGGTAAAGAATGCACCTGATACACTCTTCCGTAAATTATTATCATTATTAGATAAAAAGAAGGTAAAAGAAGATGTTGTAGATGGTCAAACTTCAGAGGTGACATATTCTATTGTAGATAAAGATACATCTGAGACGATCATAGCTACTGAAGAAGAAGAAGAGAAAAAGATGGAAGAAGAAGAAGAAATTAAGGAAGGAGGTTCTCAAGAAGAAGAGATACCAGGTTTAGATGAAGTAGCTGAAGATATGACAGAGAGTATAGCAAATAAAGTAGCCTCTCGAGTATTAATTAAAGTAGCAGATAAGATTAATAGTTCAATTAAACCTGTATTACCTTCACAACAGATTATCAGTCCTGAAAAGATGGGTACTTTTGTACCACCTCCTATGAATGAGAGAAGACTCAAAGAAGATAATGAGAATTCGAAAGAAGGTGGAATCACTCGAAATATCAAAATAGAATATATAAATCATGATGGGGAATCCGAGAAAGAAGAAGAAGTATCAGAGAGTGGAGATGAATATGATTCAGATGATATGAAAGATGTTTAAATTATTTATTTTTTTTTATTTTTTATTTTTTTTTCAATATAAGTTTGAAAAAATATATGTGATAAAGATAAAGAAGATGAAAGAATTATTTGAAAACAAGGATACTCGTCAAGTATTTTTATACTTAGGTATGGTATTTGTTCTACTACTTTTAATATTTAACTTCGCATTTAAAAATGGTGCTCCGACCTGTAATCATTTTATGATGAATATCTATTTATATTTAGGTCTCTCTTTAACTATTCTCGCTATCACTTGTTATGTCACCGAATATTATAATATCCAAATAAATATGTTTAGTTTACTATTACTATTCATATTAACCATTACACTTATTTTTGTGATTCATTATGTACAATTTAATAAAAATATATTTTTAAATCATCTATTATGGTTAGCATTAATTGTCTGTTTTGGTCTTACCTTAGCTCCTGCAGTAAATAATGAAAGATATAAACCTTATATTAATTCAAGTATTATGATTGTCTCCTTTATCTTTATAGGTATGACATTATTAACATATGCTTATCCTAAATTCTTTGAATCTACTTATGAAGCTGTTATGTCAGCTTTATTTATAGGTTTAATTGCAATTATTATTGTGGAATTGATTAATATCATTTATAAATCAGTGACTAAACAATATGAATTTTCAAAATTTAATCGATTTACAAGTTATATTGTAATACTTATCTTTACAGCATTTGTAGGATATGATACAACATTCTTAAAAGTAAAATCAAGAAGATGCAAAGAAAATAGTGTATATGATTATCCTAATTATCCTTTAGATTCTTTACAATTAATATTAGATGTGATTAACTTATTTATTCGTACCTTATCTTTACAAGGTAATAATTAAATAATATAAATATATATTTTTTGAAATTTTTATTTTATAAAAATGTGTTTATAAATGGATATAAAAAAAGAGGAAGAGATTAGTGTAGAGGAATGAAATATTTATTAAAACTAGATGAAGATAATGTCGTACAGACCCATACAGGGAATATAAAAGAAGATAAACCATTCGAGATTGAGAATCTTCAATGGGAGGTAAAACAGAAAAATAATGTATTAATTTTTCGAAAATATTATGAAGATATATGTCATGAAAAAGAGAAGATAGATAAATTAGAAGATGACCAAGAATGGGATAGAATTAAAAAGATAGGGAATCCATTTGAATTAATCTATACTTCTTTTCATAAAAAGAAGAGACAGGAGAGTATCTCAAATTATCAACCTATAAGTCGTTCTTATTTTAAAATGTGGGAGATTTATTATAATTTTTCGGATAAGATTTTTCAAGATGTTAAACAGACTGATATTTTAACATTTGGACATCTAGCTGAGGGACCAGGTGGTTTTATGGAAGCTACATATAATTATCGTAATCAATTATTAAAAGGGAGACTAAATAAAGATATATATTATGGAATCACACTAAGACCTAATAATGAGTATGTACCCGATTGGACAAAGATGCGTAAAATATTTTCAGATTCAAATCAGATTAAAATTGAATATGGAAATTTATATATTTTACCTGAAGTTAAAAATTTTATTAAAAATTTTCAAAAAAATAAGGCTTTTGTGGTGACAGCAGATGGAGGTTTTGATTATAGTTCAGATTTTAATGGTCAAGAGATTAATTCATGTCAAATTATCTATTCGGAATGTATCGTGGCGATGAATATATTAAAGAAGAATGGTACATTTGTATGTAAAGTATTTGATTTATTTACAAGTCCAATGATAAAGATATTATATTTTATGACTTTACATTTTGACGAGGTTTATTTGTATAAACCGGAGACATCTCGACCTGCGAACTCGGAGAAATATTTAGTATGTATTCGTTATCGAGATTTATTAAAAGAAGAAGATAAGAATTATTTATTATATTTAATTCAAGTTTATCAAGATTATCAGACTAAAAATAAAATAAAAGAGAATGAAACATTAGATTTATTGAATATTCGTGTACCTAATTCATTTGTTCATTCATTAATGAAATATAATCATATGTATATTGAACAACAGAAATTCTATTTACAAAAGACAATTAATCTCTCTTATTCAAAACCAACAAAAGATGAATATGATAAATTAATGAAAGAACAAGTTAAAAATGCTGTTCAATGGTGTAAAAAATATAATATTCCAATTAATTATCAATCTATTCATTTTCATTAATGAAAATAATATTTTTTATATATAATAAAATTATTTATTGATTATTTTTCAATAAATAATAAAGGGTAAAAAAAGGAAAAAAGAAATAAGTTAAGATGATTTTTTAGGGAGATTATCTTTAACAAATTCATCATAATATTTTTGTCCCAATTCTTTAGAGACTTCTTCTTCTGTTGATTCATTCTTCTCAATCTTTTTTTTCATTTGTAATAATTCTTCAAGACGATACATGGGGAAAGATGAGGGTTCTTCAACAATTTTAAAGAAGAGTGTTGGATATTTTTGATGAACATTGGTAAAGGTTTGCATACAATATTGTTTATAACCATCCATATCTTCTTTTCTACGACGAACATTATCTTTTTTCAAACAGAACTCATGAAGAGCTTTTACTTGAGTACGAATCTCATCTGCACTTTCCATTTTTTTTTCTCTATTCTTTCTTCTTATTTTTTTTATATTGATTTGAACCCATTTTTTATGAAAATGAAAAATAATAAAAAAATATCCAAAGAGTAAATAGAGAAGAGATATGGAAATATCGATGATATTAAAGATAACATTTATGATTCTTATTATTTTATATATATCAAGTCTTTTTTATTGTTATCAACCTAAATGTTTATCATCTACAGTTGAACATTATGAAGAGAGATTAGGAGGTAAAGCTTCAACAGATGTAGAAGATATGAATGATCCAGAATTTATAGATATTTATGAATTAGTCTATCGTGATCCAACAGATAGTAAAAATTGGTCAGATATATTAAAGACTAAATCTTTAGATAATATAAAAGATCCTTCTAAAATAAATATATTAATTGGTGGATGTGGTGTAAATAAGACAGGAGCCTACTTAAAGAAATTTTATTCAAATATCACATGTGTTGATAATTCAGCGAACATGTTATTAAAAGCACAACGTCTTCATCCCCATATGAAATATATACATGGAGACTTACGTAATCGAAATACATTTAAAGAAGGAGAATTCTCACATATTTTATTAGATGAGAGAGTCTTATATTATCATCAATTAAAAGATATAGAGAAGATAATTGAAAATTGTAACTATTGGTTAGCAGATCAAGGATTTTTATTAGTACCTGTATATGATTATGAAAATTTAGATGTAGGTGCTCGATATTATACAACAAATTATATAGATGATAAAGAGAATTTACATGGATTTACTTATTTTAATGGATTTTCTCATGATTCTTATTATATACAAGATACTTCAGAGAAAGGAATAGAAGAGGGAATTTTTTATTATTATGATAAGATTATTTTAGATAATGGAAAAAAGAGAATTAAGAGAACAGATTTATTTTTCCATTTAAAAGATGAGATTTATACATTAATTATGAATCGATTTTTTAAATTATTTTATTTAGAACCCTATAAAACAGGAACACAATTAGTAGGTGGATATGAGACTGCACTCTTTCGTAAAGAGAGAAAAAAATTAGATGTAAACGAAATTCAAAAGAAATATGCCTAATATTCTTTTTTTTATGTATGTTTTTCTTTCTTTATAATAGATAAACAAAGAAAATGAGTAAAGTATTAGAAGATTATCGTATACATATTATGAATCAAATTATAGGTTTTAATCCAACAGGACAATTAAAATTAAAAAAAAATGGAACCATACAATTTATGGGAAATATAAGTCAAATATATACTCCACAAACTTTACAAGCTACTGAATTGAATAGTACAAGTAATAATGAATTAATTAATAATCAAAAACCTATATCTGTTATTGAAACATTTACAAATAATGGTAATCAAAATATAGATATAAAAAAAATGTTTTATATATTATTGGTAGTCATATTATTTTTAATTATCTATATGAATATAAAAAAAATATAATTATAAAGTATAAAGAATACAAATGAAGAGATACACAAAAAATCAGTTTGAACAAGATGTATTAAAATTAGAAAGTTTTATCAATGAAAGTAAGGAGATGAGTGATGGAGGAGTGAAGAAGTATCGTCATTTTAAGTTAATAGAGGCGGATAAGAAAGAATTGAATGTTGGATATGTGAAGATTAGTGAGAATGCATCTCCACTCTCTGCTGCAAAGAAGTTATTTAAATCATTATGTCATCATCGTAAATTAAATGGTGAAAATAAATTAAAATGTCAATCAACTTTTACCATTCAAGAGACAACACAAGATTCGAGAAAGAAGATCTATGGACCTTATAAGGGACATTGGAAAAAGTTAACAGCAAAGGAACAAGAAGAGGCTGGAAGAGCAGGAATACAATTTACAATGCGTTCTGTAGTACATCTTGTAAACAGTAAGACAAAGAAAGATAAGAAGAAGAGACCAGCTAAGAAAGGTGGTTCTGAAGAAGATGAAGAGGTTAAAGAAGTTTATGATACCGATAGTGGTGTAAGTAGTGATGAGGAGGAAGAAGAAGAAGAAGAAGCGGAAGAAGAGGAAGAAGAAGAGGAAAAATCAGTAAAAGGAGGTAAAAAGAATATTAAGATGAATGTAAAGATAGGAGGGTGAGGACCAGTCAGGGTTAAGGAAGATTAATTCATTATAAAATAAATAATTATTTTAAATCCTTGGAATGACATTTTATATTGTAGCCAACTCTATTGAGCTCTATAAAATTGATATAAATATAGATAAATAATAACCATATTTATTTTATGATAGATTAATCAACTTTAACTCTTTTATTATTTTTTTATATGAATGATAATTAATCTCAATGTAAAATAGAGATTATGAGTTTTCCAATTGAGAATAAATGGATGAATGATACTACAAATACAAATATAAAAAAAAGAGAGAAAGCAATATATACAGTTGTTGATTTTCCAGAAGAGAGAAAAAACTTTGGACGATTTAAAGGAAGTTCACCTAAACGTGCTGCTATGAAAGCTTTTACAAGATTAGCTAAAATAAGTAAATTAAATAATACTGACCGTCAATTTATTGTTTTTACAATATTAAATTTAACAAATGATAAAGAATATAAGTATATAGGAACAAGAGTAAAATTAGTAAAACCTCGTACTGTAAATCGAGGTGGTAAGAAGATAGTATATAAATATATAAATACTGTTGGAAAATATAAAGAAGTTTTAAATAAAATCAAATAAATAAAAAAATATTGAAAACGATTAGAGATGGGAAATTTTCAACATAAAGAGATGATGCAAAATGAATGGGATGTTATCCCTATCACTCAAACATTAGGAAGACCCTCATCTGTAATTATTAAGACAGATGAAAATAGTCCTGAAGGAAAAAATGCGGCAGCCATTGATGATACAATAAATCAATGTAAAGAAAATGGAAAATATGATAATGTAGATACAACTGATGTAAAACCTTTAGGAGGTGGTTCACTACAAAAAAAAAAATATAAAGATAGTCATCTTCATCTATCGTCAACTTTCTTAAAAAGTCATAATAAACTTCAAGAAAGTTTGAGACTTCCCCTCGGAAAGTCGTCACTCAAAAAAAATAATAATAAGGAAAAACAAGTTAAAATGAATATAAAAAAAAATAAGGAAAAAAATAGGAGAATGAAAAAGGCTTCTTGTGTAATTGAATATAAGGATAAAAAATTTTATTATATGATGAATGAGGAGATGAAAGAGACAGATATTATAAAAAAATTTATGAAAGAGACAAATTATAAGAATGAACATATGATCTCATTATTGAATCGTTCTACTCAAGAGAAGAACTATTATGTGATAAAAAATACAAAACAACACCGTATTAAAAGAGTATATTAAAATGAAGAATCCAATAAATATTTTTGTGTCCTCTCCACATGATTTTTCATTTGATTCCATTCTGTCGTCTTATAGCCGACATGATGTTTTATACGATGATTGATAGAGGATGAATTTATCCATACCATCTTTTTAATCTCACCCTCCTCCATCTCCGAATATCTCTTCTGTATAAATTCAATGAATTTCGTACTACAATGAAAATCTATCGCCGATAAATCCCATTCATCTAATTCTAATGCTTTTACCGAGTAAATATTTATATTTCGTATCTTTTTCCTATCAACGGTTATCTTAATCTCTTCTTCTTTATTTTCAGCTTGAAAACGTTGATACCAAGTATGAGCATATTGTTTGAACATCTCCATATCACCTTCCATACCACCATATGCGATTCGAAGATGCATCGAATAAAGTATGGATAATTGGTCTTCTTTTAAACTACTATGATATTGATCCATTAAATCAATAATCTTTTCTTCTTTTGATAAATCACTATATTCAATGATATCTTTATTTGGTATTTTACAGAGGACATAAACGAGACCTAACAACCATTCGTACATATATTTTTTCATTTTGAAAGAAGTAGAAGATTGGGAGACCATTAACCAAATAAGAGTTGTAAAAGATTCATGTAGAGATACATCTTCAATCATAATAATGGGTAAACGACGAAGAAGTTCAACAGGGTCCATTTTTAAAAGATGAAAAGCAGTAGGTATAGCTCGAATATCATCTTCTCGTCGGATATTCTTTTGTAAATGAGATTTAAGATTATGTATATTCTTATATTTTACTTCATGTTGAAGAAAGAACTTCTTCTCTGATATATCTGAAAAATGACCACATAAATAAAATGTATGGGATTTTCTTAATTTATCCCATTTTACTTCTTCAATAAAATTAACATCTTTCGGACGTTCACTCAACCATACAGCTTGAAAGTCAGGTGAATACTTCTTACTCCATTTTAAATAAAAAAAACGTTTAATTTCTAATTTTGAACCATCCTTCTTTAATGTAGGAAAGAAAGAATGTATCGACATCTGTTTTTCACTCATCTTCTTCTTTTATCTGTTATCCTAAAATTTATAATAACAGAATTATTAAAAAAAATACATACTTCTCATCATTTCATTTTTTTTATCAATATTCAAAATGAATCTTTACTCTTTCTAAATGTCGGACTTCGTCCAACAACGGGTCTACGACCCGTAGCTTTCCTCCTTCGTCGGAAAGGCTCCCTTCGGTCGCAATGTTTAATAATTCTTTAAGTTCAATTTTTTAAAAAATGAAATATATATATAAAGAAATTTTATATTTAAATGCGACCGTAGGGAGCCTTTCCGACGAAGGAGGAAAGCCACGGGTCTTAAGACCCGTTTCAGGCTTTGCCTGAATTTAAGAAATGATACCTACATACTGCCTCATAAACATCATCACTTCCAACTAATACTGTGGCTTCATCTTTTACAATTCTTTTTGAAAAATGAGCTTTTGTTCCATCTCCACACATCTTACATAAAGCATTTAATTTACGAACTTTTTCTGCATGTGGGATTAAACGAAGAACATCTCCAAAAGGTTGTTTCTTCGCATCTCCATCTAATCCCGCTGCTACTACACATTTACCTCTTTCATCTATCCATTTTACAATATTATCATATGCATCCCCAAAGAATTGTAGTTCCTCAATCACTATCACATCCGCCTTCTCAAAAATATCTTTATTCTCCTCTTTCTCTACTTCCTCTAATTTTTCTAAAATTACACACTCATCAAATGACTCCCTATTGTGCGTGGTCAATGTGGATGAACCATAACGATTATTCCAAATATGATTAATAACTAATACATTTTTATCTAGACATTTAAAACGATTAATGATTCGAATTAATTCGGTACTCTTACCAGCATACATAGGTCCAATGATTAATTCAAGTGAACCGCACTTTGAAGTTTCTGAAGAACGAGACATATCTGTTTTATTATATTTATACATTTTATATCTTCTTTTTTCTTTAACCTCAATTATTTTTCTTTTTTTCTAAAAAAAAAACTATTTCAATTTTTTTTTTATATTCAAAAATGAATTTCGTTATTTATATAAATGAACTTATATAAAATAAATTGAAAGAAAAGTTAATTATTTTTTTTAAATATAGATTATTTTATGGAGAATGAAAATTTATTTATTTAAGAGTTGAGAGGGGTAGATTCTTTAAAGAGGCACATAATTAGATTAAGGAAGACATATTGAAGAGAGAAGTACATAAGAATGAGATCCGTCATGTAGATAAAATTTAATTTTTCACGATTTTCATTTTTATTTTGTGTTTTTAAGCTATTTAATTGACTCATAAAACTATTCATTTTAAATAGACGACGTATCATAAAACGAACTTGTTCAGGTAAAATAAAACGATATTGAAGATTTCTTGTTTTTTCAATTAAATTAAGTCTTCTTAAAATCTCATTTGTAATATCTTTATCTTTGTCATCAATATATTCAATGAATGTTTTAATACGATTATCATAGGTAGAATTATTTTGTACTTTCTTTTTTAATTCACTGAATGTCTTATCAACAACTTTAATGAATTCAAGTTCACGCTTCTTTTCAGGTCTCTTTTGTTCAGTTTGAGGTGCTGCTCCTCCTGTATATCCCCTTAAATATGGATTTCCATATTGACTTCCAAACATAGATGATGATGATTGTCTTCCCATATAATTATTTTCATTATTATAGGGAGAACCGGAGTAGCCTCTTATTGAACTTCCTAAACTCTTCGATATAGGATTACCATATGCATTATATGAAGGAGAACCATATATAGAAGAAGATTGTTGTGAAGGCATACCAAATTGTGATTGACTATAAGATAGATTTTGTTTTGTTTCAGGTAAAGTTGATTGTGATTTATTTGAATTAACTCCAGTGACTTCTTTATTAATAGAATTTGTTAAAGATTTACCAACTTGTTCAAAATTATAAGCTTCAGTGACTAAATTTTTAGTACCTTCTTCAAATAATCCAGCTACTGCTCCCATATTCAAAGTAAACATAGATAATAAACCTTCACGATTATTATAATATTTTAACTTCTCTTCAAAATAACGTTTAATGGCAGGTAAATATTTACGAAAAGATTGAATTGAACGAATAACTGTTAAACGATATATCTTTTTACCTTTATTGGTAAGTTTATTTGAACCATCCGGATTTTTAACAACTTGAACACTTAACATTTTTTCTGTGATAAATTTGAATAAATAGTCATTATTCATGGCATCAATCATGCGATTATTGGAGTTCTTCTTTTTTAATTCATCTTTCTTCTTTTGAAGTTCAATTGTTTTATTTTCAACTTTAGCAAAAAGAGAGAAGATAGTATGAATCGATTCATATCTCTCCTTAATACCTTTTATTTTTTCATCAAATTCTTCTTTATTCTCTTTTACCTTTCCTTTTAAAAAAATAGAAAATTGTTCTAATGATGCCTTTTCATTATTATTCATACGAATAGATGCTTCGTTTTTTTTTATCTTTTCTTTATTTTAATCGTGATTTGTTTGTTGTTTATCAATTTTTTTTTTTTTTTCTCTAATTTCATTTAATTCTAATCTTAAAGATTCTAGATTATATTCATGTCTACTTAATAATTGATATTCTTCTGGTGTTGGTTGAGGAGCTGGTTGAGATGGTGTTCTTGCTTGATATGCATTTCTTTTTTGTATAAGTGTTTCAATTCTAGGAATTAATGTATTTAATTCATTATATCGTTGTGTGACTCTAGTTAAATCTTGAGGTGCTGGATATTGATGTTTGAGACTTTCATTCTCTTCTTGTTTTTGTTTAATTTCAGTTGTCAAAGTGCTTATATTTTTTTGTATCTCACGATATTTTAATAGTAAATATCGTTGATTTTTATGACTTGTATTTTCTTCACTACGAATAAAATTAGAAAATTCATTTTTGAATTTTTCATATTGACTCTTCATGTTTTTTGATTTATTTTTTAATTCTTCCGAACATGATGTCGATGATAATTTTTCAAAGAAGATTGAGACAGATGTGATTAATTTACACAAGATAAATAAATAATTCGATGTATAAGATTTTAAAAAAATATAATTATCCATTTTATTATTAAATATTGATACTTTTTTGATTAATTCTTCAATCTCTCTTGAGACTTTGTTTATCTTCTCTTCTAATTCTTTCATCTTCTTTTCTTTAGCATCTTCATCATCCATTTTATAAAGAGTTGTAAATTGTTCAATAAGTTTTAATAGATTATCAAGACTTGAAGGACTTGTCTGAATTTGATTTATAATATCATTTATATTTTGAATTAATTCATCCATTTTTAATGTAGTCTTTGGATTTAATTTTAATAATTCTTCTAATTTCATATTTTCAGTACTTGGGTCTAATAGACGAAGTTGTACCATAATCTCGTATAATTCTATTTTTTTCTTAGAAAGATCAATTTTATCAGGATTTGAATCTAAATATAAATCGATTTTTTGATAAATTTGAGAGAGAGTATTATCTGAGTTATAATCAAGTTCTTGAGCACCACCATGTAAAGAACGTACTTTTTTAGAATTTTTCTTTTTATAAGAACCCCCTGCTAATATTGGTGGAATTGTTATAATACTAGTTGATTTCATGAAAGGATTAATTTTTTCAATTAAATTTCTTAATTTGTCACGTAAATTGATAATCTCCATATTTTTTTGATTTTCAATATTCTCTTCTTTATTTAGGTAAGATTCTATATTTCTAAAGATGGATAATGAATCGGTTTGAATCTTCTTCATCTCTTCAAATTCATCTTTTAAGATATTCGTGAGTGAATCCATCTTTAGATTCTCTGATTTTTTCATATTATCTCTTAATAATTTATTAATAGAACGAATATTCGGATTCTCATGTGAAAAATAGTATTGAGAGAGACGATAAAAATCTTCAAAAGTATATAAATACGAGAAGATAAAATTCTGTCGTAAGGTATAAGATTGATACATCTTTGAATATAAAATGTACAACTCGGGAATTACATATAATCTAGCTATCTTCTTTTTACTCTCTGGATCATTCATAAGAGTTTGAGATTGAGATTGTGTTGAATTAGGGATTTGAATGGTTCGTATCTGTGATTCAATTGTTGGGATATTTGATTGAGAAGGTTGAAGTGTAATATCATTTAATATCTCTTTAAATTCACTAAAAAGTACATCCGATACACTCTGTGTTGGTGATCCTTGTTGTGCTTTTGTATTTAAAACACGAAAATTATAAGTAGGAGGATTTGGATTTAACATATTTATAAATATCTTCTATTTATAAATAATATTTTTAATTTACCTATACTATTTATGAAAAGTTCATTTTCCATAATTATTGTAAACCTTGAGTAATGAAAATATCAAAAATATCTTTATCATTCATTTTATAGATTCTCTTTTGGTTCAACTGACATTCTACATAATTCTCAAATTTTTCAATCTCCATCTTCTCTTTTTTCTTCTCTTCCATCTCTCTTAAATGAGTGAATATAAAATATATCCCAATTATTAAAATGAACAAAATCAATAATGATATATAAATTCTCTCCATATATCTCTCTATCTTATCTAACTTTTTTATTTTTTTCTTATTATCAACTTATAAAATTAAATTAGAACCATGAAAAATGTAAATATAAAAATGAAATAAAAAAGAATGCAATAAAACATCATTCATTTTGATAAAAATAGAAAAATAGAAGAATGAAAAAAAAAATGAAATGGAAAAAAATAGGAAACAAAATTGAATATAGAAAAAAATAAATAGTATAAGAATAGAACAGAGAAAAATGTCTACAAGTAATATTGATTCACCGGTTCTTACCACAATGGAGACACATGAGTATGATATCTATCAGTTTTTAGAAGAACGAAGAGTAAGTAGTGGAGATAAAGACAATACTTATACTCATACATCAATGGGTCTCGGTAAATATCAAGGTAAATATTACATTCGTCAATGTGATTTAGATGAATTCTATGACCTTTATGAGAAGGCTATATTTTCAGATAAACAGTTATATTTAGTAGAAAAACATGAAGAGATTGGACCGATGATAGTAGATTTGGATTTCAAATATGAATTTGATGTACCAGAGAGACTGCATACGGAAGAGCATGTAATGAAGATTGTAGAATTATATATAAATGAGATAGTAGATGTATTTAAGATTGAGAAGAATGACCCTAAATTAGTAGCATTTGTATTTGAACGTGAGAAGTGTTATAAGAAGAATGGAGCGACGAAAGATGGTATTCATATCTTATTCCCATTTATTGTATCAGCACCAGAACCTCAGTATTTTATTCGTACACAGATTATGGCGAAGATTAGTCCTATTCTTGCGGATTTACCAATTAAGAATACACCTTCTGATATTGTAGATAAGTCAGTTATTTATTCGAATCCATGGATGATGTTTGGTTCAAGAAAACCAAAGATGGAGCCGTATCAACCGACTTATATCTTTTCAGGAGAGATGGAGGCGATAGCCTTTGGTGAATATTATTTTGGAACAAGAGATTTACCTAGATTCTTTAGTATTCGTAATAAGAAACAGAGTGATGTGATACCAATTCGTGATTCGAAGAAAGATTTAATTGAGAAGATGGAACAGAAGAAGAAGACGACAACATTAAAGTTTAAAGCAGGTACAGCGATTAATTATGATATTCAACAGATTAGTGAGATAGTAGATATTCTATCGAATGATAGAGTAGAAGTATACACGACATGGATGGAAGTAGGATGGGCACTACATAATATTGACCCTCAATCACAAGAACTCTTAGATATGTGGATTAACTTTAGTAAGAGGTCATCCAAGTTTTCAGATGGAGAATGTGAGAAACAATGGAGTAAGATGAAGAATGAGGGTTTAGGTATTGGTTCTCTATACCATTGGGCTAAAATTGATAATTATGAGAAGTATCGTGAGATTATGGATAAAGATACGAATCAACTATTGAATAAGACGGTAGAGAATATCACCAATTGGGATATAGCCAAGGTACTTCATACGATATATCAGTATGATTTTAAGTATTCAGATGGTGATTGGTATACATTTAAGAATCATTTATGGAGAAAGTCGAAGGATGGTGTAGATTTAAGAAAGATGATATCTACAGAGTTGGTAAATAAGTATATGAAGTTAATTTCGGATTTTAACAAGAAAGCTACATCAGATGATCCGGATATGACGGATGAGGAGAGAGAAGAGTATAAGAAGAAGGGTAAAAAAGTATTAGAGTTAATTAAAAATTTAAAGATGACCTCTTTCAAAGAGAATATGATGAAAGAGTGCAAGGAGTTATTTGAAGATGATAAGTTTGTGAGTCGTCTTGATACGAATCCTTATTTGATTGGTTTTAATAATGGTATTTATGATTTACAGAAGATGGAACTGAGAGATGGTCGTCCTGATGATTATGTATCGATTAGTACGGAGATTGATAAGATTGAGTTTAACAAGGATTATGAACATTGGGAAGCTCTCTCATACTTCTTATCAACAGTCTTTCCTGATAATGATATTAAGAATTACTTCCTCACTTTCTTGGCGACATGTCTACAGGGTGTAAATGTTGAACAGAAATTCAGAATTTGGACGGGAACAGGTGGTAATGGTAAGAGTATTATTAATAAACTTTTCCAAATGTCATTTGGTAATTATTGTAATAACTTACCAATCACCCTTATCACAGGTAAGAGAGCTGCATCGAACTCAGCGACACCAGAGATTGTTGGTACGAAAGGTAAGAGATATTGTTATCTGGAGGAACCGAGTGAGGGAGAGAAGATTAATGTGGGTTTGATGAAGAATTTTACAGGTTCAGATAAGATTAAGGGAAGAGCTCTTCATAAAGATATGCAAGAGTTTGATTCACAGTTTAAACTTGCTCTTTTGTGTAATGACATACCTGAAGTACCAGCTTATGATGGTGGTGTATGGAGACGTATGGAGATTATTGAATTTAAATCGAGATTCGTTGAGAAACCGAAAGAGGATAATGAGTTTTTAATTGACCCACATCTTGAGGATAAACTTCCTTTATGGAAAGAGATTTTTATGGCTCTACTGATTGATATTTACTATGCTAATTACAAGAATTATGGATTAGATGTACCAGCTGAGATTACCAAATACACACTTGAGTATCAGAAGCAATGTGATAACTACATTGACTTTATCTGTGAAGCAGTGGATGATACCAAGGATAAGATGGATGTATTGGATATTGGTGAACTACATGATGAATTCAGACTATGGTATGTAGAAGAGTTTAATGAACATAAGACACCCTCGAAGATGGACTTTAAGAAGTATCTTAAGAAGAAGTACAAGGACCGTGCTACGAATAAGGAGGTGAAGGGATTAAGATTTAAAGATGGATACAATCGTAGAACAACAGGTAAACCGAATACAATTATATCAGCACCGAGTACAATGAATAATGTTGTAGGTATGATGTTATCAGTACCTGATAACGGTTCAGTCTAAAAAATAAGAAGATACAAAGAATAAAAAAAAATCATAAATAAAAATTTTAAATTTAAATATATAAATAAAATTATTTATATATTATTTTAAGTGACGTCTGGTTTGATAAATAAAAAAAAAATAGAAAAGGATGGTAGTTGTAAATAGGAATGGTACAAGCGATATTTAATATCATGAGTTCATCTTTGATTACGGGATTAATATGTGTAGGAGCAGGTACAATGATACATAAAATAGGAAGTATATTAAAGACAGTTGAAGAAGAACCGAAAGATGGATATAAAAAAGCATTTGATAAAACAATGATACAAACAGTAGAAGAATTTAATTTTTGTATCGATTCTGTAAAATTAATTTTAAAAACAACTACTAAATCAGGTTTATTATTAACAGATATAGTAACAGGTAATAAAGTAGTTCAAAAAGATAAAGATGGTAAGTTGTTTATAAGAGAAAGATCTAAGTTATATGGTCAATATGAGAATACGATAGAAGAATTATCTTCAAAAGTAAAACAATATCAAGAAGAATTAGAGAAGATGAAGAAGATACAAGAACTACAAAAGAAGAAAAATATCACGATGAAGAAGAAGAGTTATATAAATGAACAAGAAGAATCAGATGAATCAGAAGAGGAGAGTACAGAAGAACGTATTAAAAAAGATTTTCATTTAGAAGAAGAAGATGAATCAGATGAAGATTTTACTCTCGAAACAAAACAATAAAAATCTATTTATTAAGTATATTTTTTTTATAAATAATATAAAAAAAAGGATAGGATAGATATGAATACAGAACCGATTGATACATTAGCTCAGACCTTTTTATTTGGACTTGTCTTCTGTTCACTTTTAACGGATGTTTATGTTTTCTTCCAAAGTTCAACCGAAGATAAACAGATGAAAAAGAGAATTGATTATTATTCAGATGTTTATAAAGCTGTCACTTCAGTGGGTTTAAATCAATATGAAGTAGATAAAGATGGTACAATTTTAATTGAAAATTCGGAGAATATATCAACAAAAGTAAATGAAGTAGAAGAGACTTTAAAAAAACTAGAAGAAGAGAAGAAGAAGATAGAAGAGGATTTAAAGGAGGAGATTGTTATAGAAGAGAAGATAGAAGAAGATATTGTTAAGGAAGAGATTAAAGAGATTATTATTTTAAAAAATGAAAAAAAAGAGGAGGAGATACAAACAAGCATTATAGTGGAAGAGAAGAAGAAAAAGAAGAGAGATAAGGAGAAAGAAAAAGAGAAGAATTTAAATGATTCTTCTAAAAAAGAGAAAGAAGAGAGAAGAATGAAAAAAAAATCATAAAATAATAATAAATATCTTATAAATAAATATATATATAAATGGGTAATATTTTTGAAAAACCAAAAAAATCAATTAAAAAACAAAAAAACCCATCTAAACAAAAATTAATTAAAAAAACATCTAAAAAAAAATCAACAAAGAAACAGAAAGGAGGTAATAAAAATATAGAAGATGCTAAATCTTTATTTGAATTAATAAAAATCCATCAAGATGGATGGGATGTATTATCTAAACAAAAACCTGTAGCTACATTAGAAACAGGAGTACAAGATTGGTTTAAAACTCCATTTTATCAATTAAGTGAGATTTCCAAAAAAATATTTTTACAATTAATAAATGCTAATATATTTAAAAAATATGGATATTCTTGCCAAGTTCAATTATATGATATACCTAATAGACCAACAAATATGAATCGTCAATTATTTTTTTATATCCCTGAATATTTTAATATAGCATGTGAATTATTTGGTCTTTCACCTGAACAGGGTAAAGAATACGTTTTTAATCCTTTTTCATCTGGTGACAATAAAATATTGTTTATTAATCTTGTATTTGGTGATTATTATAAACCATGGTTCGAATCTGAAAAAAAAGAATTATTAAAACCATTTATTCAAGAATATAATTTACGAGTTGGATTACCTGAACCTAATTCACCTGAATTAGAAAGATATACTAAAATATATTAAATCAATACTTATATTAAATAATCATAATCTAATATTATGATTATTTTACAGGTTCCAAAGGGTTGAATATTAAAAGTATTGTCCGAAAAATAGCTGTACGGAACCTTATTTTTATTATTTTTTATTTTATATATTTATTTTTTATTGTGTCTTGATAAGTCACAATTTTTATTTTTATATGATTTACAGACTTTTTTGTTATTTAAGATCATTATAAATAAATATTAAATGGCTGTATAAAGTCTTTACAAATCATTTTTTTTTATTTATAAAATAAAAATCATAATTAGACATTATGATTTTTTAGACGGACTTCATTCGTGAAGTTTAAAAAAGCATTTTTTTTTCAAGAAATAGCTGTTAGAAGTCCTATATATATAAATATCATTTTTCTTTAAGTTCACAAAATTCATCTAATTTTAGATAAAGAATGAACTTAAAGAAAATATTTCTTTAAATATGATTTTTCATTTTTTATAAAAAAGGATAAAATTAAGATTTTTGAATTTTTTTGTAAACATAGTAGCCGATAGAGAGGATAAGTAAGACGAGGAGAGCGATAATGAGAAGAGTTAACATCTGATTATTAATAGAAGTTTCATATTGATTCATTTTTATTTGTTGAGTGATTGTTTTAATCTGATCTTCTTGTGTTTGAAGTTTATTTTGGTTTGTTTTTATCTTTTCATCTGTATTATCTACATTTTTATCAAAATAAGTAGCAAATTGATTATATAATTGTTGAATTGTATCATTCGATACCTGTTGTACAGTATCAAAACGTTCTTGTAAAAGTTGAGATTCAGTGGTTAATACACCTGTATACACATTCTGAACACTCTCCCATTTATTCCAATCATTCTTTCCAAATGTCTTTTCCATCTCATTTAGTTGAGATGGTGTGATAATATACATTTTATTACGAATATTTGATAAATAATAAGTATTTGAGAACCATAAAAATAGTGAAGCATTTAATTGACAAGCACGATTTTTAGCTTCTTCGATACTATAAATTTTTCCTTCTACAGGGGTAGTATATTTTAATAATTGTTCTTCTTCAATTAATCCAAAATGATGTAAACCATGTTTATGATCATGAATCTTCCATACACAAGAGGGTGAAGAACTATCAAAATATTCAGTTTTATTAAATTCAACCATTCTTAATGCTTCTTCATCGGATAATTCCCGACCGGTTTCTAATTTATGACGAATCTTTAATTTCTTAGCACGAATATAGTCAAGTTCGTCTTCTTTCTCTTTTAACATTAAATTATAATCTTGTATATCATTCTCTTGTTTATGATGAACTAGTTGTTTATATATATCAATATCATCGATTAACATAGGTACTTTATAAACAGGTTGTACACAATCATCGGGTTTAACATTTTTATCTAAAAGTTCAAGATATTTAAAGTCTCCGGGATTACTATTTTGAGTATCAAAATAAGCTGCTACACATTTCGATTGGAATTTATCATCTTTCATATCAACTGGACAACTTAATTCAATCTTTAAATCTTGAAGTCGGTCCATATGAAGAGGGATATGGAGTGTATTTTGTAAATTTTCATTTTCACATGCATATTCAACATCGAGAGATAATTTACCACCACATGTTTTTTTATTTGTTTGTATAAAAGTCATAAATGTAGAATTAGGTCTTAATACACATCTCTGTTGTTTATCATCACACTCCATAGTAAAAAAATCTTTAGAAGGCATTACCAAAATCAATTCTTTATTGCATT
>JACCDZ011818766.1_pt1 | contig 25004 bp, 26 predicted proteins | sample 7449551 | NCBI WGS metagenome assembly JACCDZ01 (sample SAMN15323452, study PRJNA562643) | freshwater metagenome | isolation source: river surface water | place: USA:Blue River Watershed | collected 2017-08-18 | reverse complement strand
GTAACGGGTCGGATTACTCGACGATGCCCATTACGTCTTCTTCGCGCATTACCAGCAGCTCGTCGCCGTCAACCTTGACGGTCTGGCCGGAGTACTTGCCGAAAATAACCTTGTCGCCGACTTTCAGTTCCAGAGCGCGACGCTCGCCGTTTTCCAGAATCTTGCCGTTACCAACCGCAACGACTTGGCCCATGTCCGGCTTTTCAGCAGCGGCGCCAGGCAGAACGATACCGGAAGCTGTCTTCTCTTCAGCCTCAAGGCGCTTGATAACAACACGATCGTGTAAAGGACGAATTGCCATTGATCTCTCCTAATAGCAGTGGCTGTTGAAAGATGAATACCTATCAAAGCAGCAGATTGACCGAGTGACTGGCACTCGGCGCTTGCGAGTGCTAATGGTAGGGATGGGGTGGGTGGTTTTCAAGAGGCAGACCACATATCTTTTGACGATCGGAACACATCCACCCCACCCGCTTGGTATAATCTGCAGATTCAACATACAAACAGATACAGCATCCGCATCACACAACCATGAACCAACACGCTATCGAACCCCAAGACGACGAAATCGACCTTACCGATCTGCTCGCCAAGCTATGGCGTGGGCGCAGGCTGATAGCAGGAATCACCGGCGGTACGCTAACTCTTGCCTGCATGTACGCTTTCACCGCTCCGCAGGTCTGGACATCCATTGCGACCATTGCTCCGCCCTCCTTCGAGCAAATGGGATCATACTATCTGACCAAGCACCAACTGGACGCTGCGCCGTTGTTCTCCAAACCTGACGGCAAGGTGTCGATCAACGTACAAAATACACCGACACCGACATCAGCCGAAGCAGAGCAAGCAGAACAATTATTCGATGTAGCGAAACTCCTGCTCGAGACCACACCAGGCGTGATGCTCCTCCGCCCAGACGGCCGCAAACAACAAATTTTCCAGGTGCAGAGCAATGCGCATACCGCGGTAGCAGCTCAACAACAACTGAATCAGGTATTCAAGCAGATTAACCAGCAACTGGCCGCACAAAAAATACGGGCGCTGCGCAGCCAGCGAGACCTATTGCAAGCCTCGCTACGCAGCGAACAGGATAATCTTGCCAGTCAGGCACAAGCAATGCGTACCAAAGAGCTTAGGCAGACACGACTGGCACTGGAGACTGCCAAACGCGCAGGGTTGGTAAGTTTCAATGGCGATAACTATGCAGGCCTTGAGGTGCCGCAAATGCAGTATCTGCTTGGCAGCAAATTATTACAGGCAAGACTAACTACCCTTGAACAAGCCCCGCTGGACTATCCTGAACGCTATTACGAGATCAACGAAGCACTTAAGGAAGTACAAAAACTACCCAAGATTGAGATTGGCAACCTCGCTGGCTTTCAGCTTATTTCCGAACCATCTTTGCCAGTACAGCGCGACAAACCAAGACGCTCTCTGTTCATCGCGCTTGGCGCGATCGGCGGTCTGTTGCTGGGCTGCCTGTGGGTACTCGGCCGCAACGCGCTACCCGGACTACGCGACAAACTGAAAGATTGAGGAACCCGACATGATCCTGGTCACCGGCGGCGACGGCTATATCGGCAGCCACACCTGCGTACAGCGGCTGGAAGCCGGGCACGAAGTGGTCGTGCTCGACAACTTCAGCAACAGTAAACCCGAGGCACTGCGCCGCGTCGAAAAAATCACCGGCCGCGCGCCGCTGCTGGGCGAGGACATGCTGCGTGACCTCGACCGCGCCGAGCCAGACTGGAGCATGGCGATCCGGCATTACTTCAATCCGGTCGGAGCCCATCCGTCAGGACTGATCGGCAAAGACCCGAACGGCACCCGAACAACCTGGTGCCTTTCATCAGCCAAGTTGCAGTTGCCAAGCGCGACGCACTGAACGTATTCGGCAACGATTACCCAACCGTCGATGGCACCGGCGTGCGCGACTACATCCATGTGGAAGATCGCGCGCGAGGGCATCTGGCCACCCTCGATGCACTCAGTCATACTGGCGGACCGATCACCACCAGCCTCGGCACCGGCCGTGGCCACTAGGTGTTCGAGGTATTGCACGCATTCGAAGCCGCCTGCGGCAAAACGCTGCCCTACCACATGCTACCGCGCCGTGCCGGCGATGTTGCGGCCTGCCGGACTGGCCCCGGCCGCAGCGCACGAACAACTAGTTGGCAGACCGAGAAAGGGATTGCAGAGAGGTGCGCAGACAGCTGGCGCTGGCAGCGTACCAACCCGGACGGCTACGCCTGAACACAAAGACGTACACCGGTATGGGCGTTCTGACAACAGAGCGCCTTAACTGCCTCCTTTTTATACCAGCACGGCTGGTACAAGCAGATAACCCTGTTTCAGGAAACAAAACATGATTCTCGTCACTGGTGGCGCCGGCTTTATCGGCGCCAACTTCGTCCTCGACTGGCTCGCTCAAGGCGATGAAGCCATCGTCAACCTCGACAAGCTCACCTACGCCGGCAACCTACAGACGCTCGCATCACTGGACGGCGACGCGCGTCACATCTTCGTACGCGGCGACATTGGCGATCGTGAGCTAGTCTCGAGCCTGCTCGCCGAGCACCGCCCGCGCGCGGTGGTCAACTTCGCAGCCGAAAGCCATGTCGACCGCAGCATCCACGGCCCGGGCGACTTCATCCGCACCAACGTGGTCGGCACCTTCAACTTGCTCGAGAGCGTGCGCGACTACTGGAGCGAACTACCGGCCGAGGAAAAGGCCACGTTCCGCTTCCTGCATGTCTCGACCGATGAGGTATACGGCTCTCTCTCACCGGATGACGCACCGTTTTGCGAAACCCACCGCTATGAGCCAAACAGCCCTTATTCAGCATCCAAGGCTGCATCCGATCATTTGGTGCGCGCCTGGCACCACACCTACGGTCTACCTGTGTTGACCACCAACTGCAGCAACAACTACGGTCCTTACCACTTTCCGGAAAAGCTGATCCCGCTGATGATCCTCAACGCACTCGCCGGCAAGCCGCTGCCCGTGTACGGCGACGGCATGCAGGTGCGAGACTGGCTATACGTGAAGGACCACTGCAGCGCGATCAGCCGCGTACTAGCCGATGGCAGCCCTGGCGAGACATACAACGTCGGCGGCTGGAACGCAATGCCGAACATCGAAGTAGTTCGCACGCTGTGCGCGATTCTTGACGAACTCGCCCCGCGCGCGGATGGCGCCTCGTACGCCACGCAGATCAGCTTTGTCACCGACCGCCCGGGCCACGACCGCCGCTACGCGATCAATGCAAGTAAGTTAGAACAGGAACTAGGTTGGAAACCAGCAGAAACCTTCGAGACAGGCATCCGCAAGACGGTTCAGTGGTACCTCGCCAACCAGGGCTGGGTAGAAAACGTCAGCAGTGGCACATACCGAGAATGGATGGCTCAACAGTACGGCTGAACCTACAAGCAATATAGCCCGGCACCCGCAACAAGCAGCGGGCGCATGTTCGCCACTCAGTCGCACTTAAACAAAGCCATGTCAAAAGCATATGCACCACAGCTCGCCTGGTATCTGGTCCATACCAAACCCCGCCAAGAAGCCATAGCGTTGCTCAATCTTGAACAGCAGGGCTACCCTTGCTACCTGCCGCTGATCAACGTCGAAAAACTGCGCCGCGGCAAGGTGCAACGCGTCAGCGAGCCACTCTTCCCTCGCTATCTGTTTATCCGGCTGGACAGCAGCGAGGAGGGTAAAAGCTGGGCGCCGATCCGCTCGACTATCGGTGTCAGCACCCTAGTGCAATTCGGCGGGCAACCGGCCAAGGTGAATGACTTATTGATCGAACAGCTGCAGGCACAACAAGAGGCACGGCCAGCCTCCACTCTATTCAGCCCCGGCGAAACAGTGCGCATCACCGACGGACCGTTTGTTGGGCTGGACGCAATCTACCAGTGCAACGATGCCGAACAGCGCTCACTGGTTCTGCTTGAACTCTTGAACAAGCAGGTGAAAATGCAGATAGACACCGCCCGGCTCGGCAAATCAGTCTGAATCCATCAACTTGCTTGCGGCTCGCAACGCATTGCATCACTCAGCCCTGCCAAACCAGACACCCACTTGGCATGAGACCACTTAAAGAGGTAAAATTGTTCAACATTGAACAGTAGCTTAAGCTGACTACAACGCCTGCTTAAATAAATTCCGCGCTTGCCGACCGTGACACGGCAGGGCGGTAGCGTGCCCGCCCCCCCCCCAACCTACCCGCTACCGATGAGCAGCCGCCAGAGCAGACTGCAGGAAGACACCTACTACCGGGTAATGCGCCTGCTGCAGGACAACCCCGACCTGACTCAACGCGACCTCGCCAACCAGCTTGGCATCAGCGTAGGGGGGCTTAACTATTGCCTGAAAGCACTGATAGCAAAGGGCTGGGTCAAGATGCAGAATTTCGCTCGCACCAAGAACAAGTTCGGCTACGTCTATGTGTTGACACCACACGGGGTTACCGAAAAAGCTGCACTGACCAAGGCCTTTTTGCAGCGAAAACTGGAAGAGCACGCAGCACTCAGTAACGAAATTGAAGCACTGCGTGAAGAAGTAAAAATAATGGCAAAAAACGACGTGAATCATGGCTCGACACCGCAGGATAAAAACACCTGCCAAACAGCACATCCCTGAACATCACGCAACCAAGACCGTATTCTCGGAAAACCAAAACATGAACAAACCCCGCAAAGGCATCATCCTCGCCGGCGGCTCCGGCACCCGCCTCTACCCGGCCACCCTCGCCGTCAGCAAGCAGCTGCTGCCGATCTACGACAAGCCGATGATCTACTACCCACTGAGCACCCTAATGCTCGCAGGCATCCGCGACATCCTAATCATCTCCACCCCGCAGGACACCCCGCGCTTCGAGCAACTGCTAGGCGACGGCAGACAGTGGGGCTTGCAGCTCAGCTACGCGGTTCAGCCAAGCCCGGACGGCCTCGCCCAAGCCTTCCTGATCGGCGAGGCCTTCCTCGACGGCGCCCCCTCCGCACTTGTACTCGGCGACAACATTTTCTACGGCCACAGCTTTGCATCCCTGTTGCGCAATGCCAGCGCCCAGCAAAACGGAGCCAGCGTATTCGCCTACCACGTCAATGACCCCGAGCGTTACGGCGTGGTCAAGTTCGACGTCAGCGGCAAGGCGCTGTCGATCGAAGAGAAGCCCAAGCAACCGAAAAGCAACTATGCCGTCACCGGCCTGTATTTCTACGATGAGCAAGTGGTCAACATCGCCAAAACGATCAAACCCTCGCATCGTGGCGAACTGGAAATTACCGACGTCAACAACGTCTACCTCAACCAAGGCCAGCTCGACGTACAGACCATGGGCCGCGGCTACGCATGGCTGGATACTGGCACCCACGAATCTATGCTGGAAGCCAGCCAGTTTATCGCCACCATCGAAAGTCGGCAGGGGCTGAAAGTGGCCTGTCCGGAAGAAATCGCCTTCCTTAGCGGCTGGATCGATGCGGCGCAGGTGGAAAAACTGGCCACCCCACTCAAGAAAAACACCTACGGCCAGTATCTGCTGCAACTACTGGCTTGAGCACAACCGAGCGAGGTGCGTCGATGAAAATCTCCCCTGTCGATCACAGCTTTTACGTGCTGTCGTCCGCCACCGACCGGCACTACAAGGCCGCCGATTTCTGGTACCCGCAGGGTGAACGCACCCTGCGGGGATGACCCGACCATCGCCATCCGCTGGCCGCTCAGCCAGCCACCGATCGTATCGGCCAAGGACGAGCAAGCAGAAAAGTTCAACCCGTAAAGGTCCTCTATGGAAATCAAGCTGATCCAGCTGCAAAAACATGGCGACGAGCGCGGCTCGCTGGTCGCGCTGGAAGACCAGAAAAATGTCCCCTTCACCATCCGCCGCGTCTACTATCTGTTTGGCACCAAGGACGGCGTGCGGCGCGGATTTCACGCACACAAGAACCTGACCCAACTAGTCATCGCCGTGCGCGGGTCGTGCCGCTTCCATCTGGATAACGGCCAAGAGCAAATCGAACTGCTGCTGGACAATCCGGCGCAAGGTCTGCTGATCGAGTCGATGACGTGGCGGGAAATGTACGATTTCTCGGAAGACTGTGTGCTGATGGTGTTGGCGGATGCGCATTACGACGAGTCCGACTACATCCGCAGCCATGAGGAACTCATCAACCAAATCAAATTTAAATTTGAAAGATAAGCATGCAAGAAAAAATAATTGAACTATTTCATGAAGTTTTGGAGCTAACGGGTAAAGAATTACTAGCTCCTATTGAAAATGATTTGGTGCTTCTTGAGTCGGGCATGGACTCGCTTGGATTTGCAATCCTGATTGCTAGGCTAGAAGAAGAGCTTGGATTTGACCCATTCATAGAGATGGACTCTCCATTTTATCCAAGAACTCTCGGCGAATTCATCTCGGTTTACAAAAATAGATAAGCATAAAAATGATATTTTCCAATGAATTCTTCCAATCTAGACCTCAAGAGCTATGGACAACCAATGATGACTACTACACCTTTGACGATCTCCAGACAGCAATAAACCAACGCAAGGATCACCTTGAAGAAATCCGCGGGAAAAAAATTGCACTCAAGTTCAAAAACCAAGAAACACTTTACGAAGCCATTTGCATTCTCTGCGGAGAAGTCAGGGAGTTAATTTTACTTCCAGCCGACTTAGATCAAGCAGAATCCGAAGATTTAATACGGAAGTGCAAACCGGATGCCTTAATAAGCGACCAAGAAGATGGAAAAACTCCCATCTGGAATGATTTTGCAAATACAAATACCAACCAAGATAAAAAAACAATAAATTCAGACATAGAAACAACAATTACCATCCCTACCTCCGGAACAACAGGGAAGCCTAAATTAATTTCACACAGCATAAAAAAACTAATAAGTACAACAAAATCCAATGCCGAATTCGGAAGAAATTTAAGATGGGGAATGATGTATGAAGTAAATAAATTTGCAGGGCTGCAAGTATTCTTGCAGAGCATCATTGGGCACTCCCTCCTAATATCTAAGGAAGACGATTTCAATCTAACAATTTCAAAATTAAAAAAACACAGATGCAATGCAATATCTGCAACCCCCACAATGTGGCGAAAAATCATCATGTCCACTTCAGAAAAAGACATCAAGCTGATTCTTGGGACAATGGGAGGTGAAATTGCAGACCAAAAAATATTAGATATTATAAATGAAAGATTTCCTACTGCAAAAATCAAGCACATTTATGCTTCAACGGAAGCCGGTGTTGGTTTTTCTGTCGGAGATGGAAAAGCAGGATTTCCTGTCAATTGGCTCAGTGAAACACCAGAAATAACATCGCTGAAAATTCTAGATAATACGCTATGGATAAAATCCGACAGGATTGGAAACAGTCATGGCCAAGTAGAATCAGATCAAGACGGATACATCAACAGTGGAGATCTTGTAGAAGTAAAAAATGATCGGGTTTTCTTTGTTGGAAGAAGTAATGGCACAATTAATGTAGGCGGAAATAAGGTTCAGCCAGAAGAAGTAGAAAGAGCACTTCTTGAAATATCTCAGGTTGCATTTTGCGTTGTCTACGCAAAAAAAAACTCAATGACTGGGTCTCTAGTATCTGCGGATATTGTTCTTGAAAAAAATGTAGAGCCAACTTTAGAAACGAAGAAAGCAATCATAGATCATTGCAAAAAAAATCTGCCCGCGTACAAAGTTCCAGTCCTAATTAGATTCACAGATAAAATACAGACCAACTCAAATGGAAAAATAAAGAGAAATTAGATGAAAACAGTTTTAGTAACGGGCGCAACACGTGGCCTAGGACTTGATATATCGATAACACTAGCTAAAAACAATTATCAGGTAATTGCAATCGGAAGAAACATAACCAAAGATCTTGAAAAAGCAATATCCAGCCAGCCAGACAAAATACATTTCATCAAGTTTGATCTTGAAAAAACTGATGAAATCCACGCTCTAATTAAATTAGTAACACAAAAATTCGGCAGACTATACGGATTAATCAACAATGCAGCACTAGGCCTAGATGGAGTTCTCACCACACAACACGAGTCCGAAATATTAAGAACAATAACTGTAAACACCACTGCCCCGATTATCTTATCAAAATATGCCTCTCGAAGCATGCTAATCAACAAAACAGGCAGGATAATCAATATCTCGTCCATAATCGCAACAACTGGATTTAGTGGGCTTGCAGTATATGGAGCAACAAAGGCGTCCTTGATCGGATTTACAAAATCTTTCTCTAGAGAAATGGGGAAAATGGGAATAACAGTAAACTCAATCTCTCCTGGGTACATGCAAACAGACATGACATCTTCTTTGCAAGGTCAAAAACTCGAGTCAATAAAAAGACGCAGTCCTTCAGGAAAGCTACCTAAAACATCCGATGTGGTTCAAGGCGTTCTTTTTCTATTGAGCGAAAATGCCTCTGCGATAAATGGCACTAATCTCACTATTGATGAAGGAAGTACTGCGTGACCGCACCATTAATTCACCCGTCTGCAATAGTCAATCCCAATGCAAAAATAGGAAAAAATGTAAAAATAGGACCTTTCTGCATAATCCATGGAAACGTTCTCATTGGAGACAATTCAAAAATTGACGCCTACAGCGAAATCGGGATAAAAACAAATCTCGGTGATGGCTCTCCCCTTGTAATAGGCCATGACAGCCACTTGCGATCACATGCAGTATTTTATGAAAGCTCTAAGTTTGGACCAGGCCTGATAACTGGACATAGAGTTTGCGTTAGAGAATTAACGCGCGTGGGGCAAAACGCCCAACTTGGCTCAGGAGTAGACATTCAAGGACACTGCACAATTGGTGACTTTTTCAGAACACACAATTCTGTTCACATTGGTCAAAAAAGTAAAATCGGTAACTTCGTGTGGATGTTTCCAGAAGTGTTGCTTACAAACGACCCAAACCCACCAAGCAACAATTTAATTGGTCCTGAAATTGGAGATTTTTCCGTCGTCGCGGCCAAAACAGTTTTATTACCCGGAGTCAAGATCGGGCAACACTGTTTCGTCGGAGCAAGCAGCTTAGTTGGCATTGATATTCCGGATCGAAAAATGGCTTCTGGAAATCCGGCCATCATTCTTGGGGATGCATCGATCATAAGAATGAAGGATGACATAAGAATCAGGGCATACCCATGGAACAAGCGATTCCAAAGAGGATACCCCGAGGAAGTTGTCCTTTCTTGGAAAGACAATTAAATGACTGTATTTCTCGACCTGAAGTCCATTAACCTCGCCCACCGCGACGAACTGAAAGCCGCTTTTGAACGCGTACTGGATTCCGGCTGGTATATCCTCGGCCAGGAGGTCAAGGCTTTCGAGCAGGAATTTGCCGACTATTGCGGTACTCCGCACGCAGTCGGAGTCAGCAACGGGCTGGACGCGCTGCACCTGATCCTGCGCGCATGGGGCATCGGAGAGGGTGATGAGGTGATCGTCCCGTCCAACACCTATATCGCCACCTGGCTGGCGGCTACCTACGCCGGCGCGACGCCGGTTCCGGTCGAACCGGACGAAGTTACCTGCAATATCGACCCCGCTCGTATCGAGGCAGCGATCACCCCGCACACCCGCGCCATCATCACCGTCCACCTGTACGGCCAGCCGGCTGATATGGACGCAATCATGGCGATCGCCGACAGGCACGGCCTGAAAGTGATCGAAGACGCAGCACAGGCGCATGGAGCCATGTACAAGGGCCGCAAGGTCGGCAGTCTCGGCCATGCCGCCGGCTTCAGTTTCTACCCCGGTAAAAACCTGGGCGCCTTGGGCGACGCCGGTGCGGTCACCACCCACGACGCGGAACTCGCCGACAAGGTACGCGTGCTAGCCAACTACGGCTCGCAGCAGAAGTACCATAACGAATTGCAGGGCTTCAATTGCCGGCTGGACGAACTACAGGCGGCGCTGCTGCGCGTCAAATTGCCATATCTGGATGCAGAAACCCGCCGCCGCCAAGATATCGCCACACTGTATCAACAGGGCCTGCAGGATTGCGGCCTGGCCCTGCCCACGGTACTGGCGGACACCGACCCGGTGTGGCACTTGTATGTTGTCCGCAGCCTCAAGCGAGACGAGTTGCAGAAGCAATTGGCCGCGCAAGATATCGGTACCATGATTCACTACCCGATTCCCCCCCATCTGCAGACAGCTTATGCAGGGCTTGCTTACCAGCAAGGCGACTTTCCAGTCGCGGAAAGGATCCACCAACAGGTACTCAGCCTACCGATGGGGCCAACCATGAATAACGCACAAGTCGCCACCGTGATCGCCGCAGTGCGGGCCTGCGCGGCGTGAAGAAGCTGCTCAGCGTCACTCTGCTCAGCGGGCTGCTGACCCTGCTGCGCATGGCAAGCGGCTTTGTCATCGCCAAGGTGGTCGCCGTCTACACCGGTCCTAGCGGCATGGCGATACTCGGCCAAGTGCAGAGCCTGGTCGGCGCGCTGAACGGCATCGTCGCCGCGCCTGCCAGCAGCGGCGTGGTGCGCTACACCGCAGAACACCACGCGCAAGGCTTCGACGCCTGCGCGCCGTGGTGGAATGCCAGCCTGCGCTGGCTGCTCGGCCTGCTGGCGCTCATTATACCGCTCGCCTGCCTAGGGGCCGTGCCATTGGCCAACTGGCTGTTCGGCTCGGCATCCTACTACTGGCTGGTGATTGTCACCGCGCTGGCACTGCCGTTATCGGCCGCCAACACCCTGCTCGCCGCCGTGCTCAATGGCCAGCAGCAATACCAGCGCTATGTCGGGCTGGGCATGGTTTCGGTGCTGGTGGCCACCGCCATGATCCTCGCTTTGATAGTCAGCTACGGCTTGCAGGGCGCGCTGTTGGCCGCAGCCCTTTCCAGCGCCTTTGCTGGCCTGATCATGCTGCTCGGCTCACTACGCCAGCCCTGGTTCAGCCTGAGCTACTGGTGGGGAGAAATAAATCACCAGCAGATCAAAGGTATCGGCGGCTATGTATTAATGGCTGTCACCAGTTCCATTTGCATACCAACCTCAATGATTCTGGTGCGCAATATTCTGGTGGGCCATGTGGGTTGGGAACAGGCCGGCCAGTGGCAGGCTGTCTACAAAATTTCAGAAGTCTACCTTGGTGTAATCACCACGGCGCTTGGCACTTACTACCTGCCACGCCTTGCCTCGCTAAAAGGCCATGCCGCAATCCGTGCCGAAACGCTGGCCGTCGCCAGGGTGGTCATGCCCATCGTCGCCATGCTGGCGCTAGGTGTTTACCTACTTCGTGATCTCGCTATTACCCTGCTATTTACCGAACAGTTCCGCGCCGCCCGCGACCTGTTTGCCATCCAGTTGGTCGGTGATGTCATCAAGATCCTTAGCTGGCTATTCGCCTACCCGATGCTGTCGCATGGTGCAACACGCTGGTTCGTCGGGACCGAAGTTATATTCGCCTGCAGCTTCGCAGCGTTGACTTGGCTGTTTGTAAAATTGTTCAATACTCAAGGAGCAAATATCGCCTATACACTCAATTACTTCTTATACCTCTGTTTTATCTACAAAATTTCAGCTCGCTTCGCGCACTGATTAACACCCACTGGCACGCGATGAAATTTACCTTTCTATAAAAATTAAGTTCTTACAACGTAACAATAGGTAGTCGTATGCAGATCTGCCAGCACGTCACGATACCTCCCTGTGATTATCAAGGCTGGAGACACCAATAGAAAATTTATACAACTATACAAACTCTGAAAAACTGCCAAGCACCCACTACATCAGCTCTCCTTCCACATCAAGCACAGCCCTCAGCCAATTGGCGAAAATTACAGTTACAAAGACAATACCGAAGAGCAAAATGCAAAAACACAAACCACTCGTTAGTGTAATAATACCATCGTACAATCATGAGAAATTTATTCTCCAAACCATCAAATCGATAGAAAATCAAACTTATGAAAACATAGAAATTTTGATCATTGACGACTGTTCAACAGATGCAACTATTGATTTGCTAAAAAAACCACAACACACAAAAACAAAGCTTATCTTCCACAAAGAAAACAAAGGACTTATAAAAACAATAAGCGAAGGAGTTGATTTATCCTCTGGCGAGTACATAGCATTTTGCGCCTCAGATGACTACTGGCACCCTGAAAAAATTTCCTTACAAATAGCAGAAATCGAAAAAGACAGCAATATAAAAATAATTTTCACAGAGGGATTTGACGTTGATGAAAATAGTAATGCGATAGGGAAAATAAAATACACCAAAAAGAGATCAAACATACGAAACTTTGACGAAGTAATAATGCATGCGGACCTCCCCCCCGCCTCGATCCTGTTCCGAAAAAAAGATCTGCAAGATAGTGGCGGCATAAACCAGTCTTTCAAAATCGAAGACCTCCCAATATGGCTTTCCCTCTTAAAACCAGGAGGATACGCAAAAATAATTAAAAAAAACCTTGTATTCTATCGAGCCCACAGCAACAACATGCACAACACATTTAGCGAAATGGTAATTGACGAACACTTTAAAATAATCGAATATTTTTCGAAAGACCTTTCAAGCAGATCAAAAATCATCAAAGAGTGGGCACTACGAAATGCAAACATCACAGCGGGGAAAAATATTAAAAAATCCCTTAGCTACTTAAGGAAGTCAGGAATTCAATTGTTCGACTATCGTCTTTACGCTTGCATTTACAAAAACACTCTGGCCATCTCGAAAAAAATTAACCCAAAAAAAACATAAAATTAAAAAAATCGCACTACTAACATCACACCAACAAAACCTATTGCATTCAAATTATTAATTTCAATTTATGCCATTGCACAATGCAACCCCCCAAAACTAACAATTGCAATCTAATTTGAAAAATACCCTCATACCAAAATAAAAAATAAAATAACTAACATCAAAAAAAATGCATAGCACCAAATTAGATACTAACTCAAACGAGTACAAAGCCTCGCTAGCTTTATTTTTCGGACTTAGTGCAGCCAATGCATTAGGATGGGCAGTTCAATTTTTATTTTTTGGAATATGCTTTTCCATCATTGCATTACGTAAACACAGATTGCCGTTTAATCTGATAACCGCAACATTGCTATGCGGAGTAATTGCAACAATTACAAGCATAAACAAAGAGCAAAGCATCGACCCACTCCTACGTTTTTCTAGACCACTTATTGAAGGATATCTACTAGCGATTCTACTCTATCACGGCTGCCGGATCCGAACGATGCAGTCGCTTTTAACGGCTTTGTTAGGCTATGTCTTGCTAGAACTAACAAGTACTTTATTAATGGCTTCGTTTCCCGAGTTTCGCTCCGCCCTGCTTGAAAAATGGTATACCGATGTAACCACTCAAGGCCAAGCTTTCCAAGGTGCGTTGCAATTTCGAGGCTTTGGAATTACTCGACATCACCTGTTTGGCTATCCTTTGGCGCTGGGAGTTATAGGTGTTCTATTACTAAATGGAGCAAACCAAGAACCTCGACCTTTACGAAATTTGATATTGATATGCGGTGCAATTTGCTGCACATTAATGGCATTAATAAATGCTCGAACGGGACTCTTACCACTAATTATCTACTACACATTAGGAATTTCTATATTTTTCCGACTCTCCCACCTCCGCCAACTACTAGTCGCAATTGGTATTGGATCATTGCTTATCCTACTAGCTCACATATACCCAGGGGAAAATACTGAAGCACTAATCAATTGGTTAGAGGCAGGATTAATGCAGTTTATCAGTCCATCGGATGGCGCAACCACTATCGGAGACCTGAAAAGCATGTCCATTTTCCCTGCCACATCGCAAGCTTGGCTAATTGGCAATGGCCGCATCTGCCAACCTGCAGAGTCGTGCTATTCTGACATCGGATTCATTCGATTATTACAGGAGGGAGGCTTAGCCCTCACGACTGGAATAATGAGCCTCTATATTTTAACAATGTTAAAAATAAGCCGAGGAATATCGAGATTTGACAATAACAAAAAAACACAAAAATCACGAGCATCGAAACGAATTTTACTGAGCGTCCTGATAGCAACATTCATACTTGCATCCATAAAAGGCGAAGCATATGCTGCAAACGACTATTCACGGCTAATAATGATGCTAGCCGTACTAATGCACCAACTACCCCGCCCATCCTTTATCAATCAACAAAGAACTTCATCTTTCCAGAAAAATGATTCGCCATCTCATTAATTTCCTGCTTGATTTTTTTCCACCGTCTAGGCTATTCATCTTAAGACGAACACTTCTTCGTCTCGCAGGGGTTAATCTAGCCAATAACACTTGCTTCTGTGGTGGTTGGATTTATGGTCGCGGCCAACTTAATATAGGTGAAGGCAGCTGGCTCAGTCCTGGTTGCGTTTTTTACACGCACGAACATGCAAATATAGAAATTGGAAAAAGGTGCGACATTGGACCTGCTGTCGAATTCATTCCTGGCAGTCACCAAATTGGGTCCAGTGAACGTCGAGCAGGAGAAGGTACAGCACGGTCAATCTCGATCGGAGACGGATGCTGGATCGGCGCTCGGTCAGTGATTCTTGGTGGAGTTAGTATTGGCACTGGTAGCGTAGTCGCTGCCGGCAGCGTAGTCACTCGAGATGTACCCGAGAATGTGTTGGTTGCGGGTGTCCCGGCCCAGATCAAACGGAGTCTGTCCGCATGAAGGGTAAACAATCCTGCTCCTTCTCCCCGCTGGTATTGGTGGTATGCAATGCACTCGACGATAACACTCGCCAAGAACGTAGGATCTACACGGACAGCCCCGCCGCTTCGCGTAAGGTCTTCATGATGTGTCAAGCGCTTAAAAAAGCGGGAATCCGTCCAGTTATATTAAGCCTTGGGCGCGGTCGTGCGGATGCATCTGGCGATTTTTTCTCGACAAAAGTCTGTCGAGTAAGAGGCGTAACTACAATTTACGCTCCATTCTCACATGTGCGCGGTTTTTCTGAACTACTATCTCTTTTCGGACTACTGAGTTTCCTGCTCAGACTATCACGCCATTTGCATAAAGCTGTAATATTTTACAATCGCATGCCCGCTTATCTGCCGGCACTTCACTTGGCCTCGCGCTTAGGCTACCGCTGCATCCTTGATCTGGAAGATGGTGAAGTTTACGCGTCGCCCCCAATGAAGGAACAATTAGCTGCACTAGTGACCAAACAATTTGAACGTCACTGCCGTCATGGTGCATTGCTGGCGTGCAGTGCACTCTCTACGATGACGACGGTTCGTCCCCTCCACTGTTATTACGGCACCACAGAGAGCAGCGACGATACTTTACGCTGGAATTCATCAGATATCGTTTGTCTTATGTCAGGCACACTTTCACCAGAAACAGGCGTTCCACTACTGATCGAAGCAATCCGACATCTAAGAGTACGCATGCCTGATTGGGCTGGAAAACTGTGTTTCGAAGTCACGGGCAAGGGAGACAGTCTTGCTGAGCTTGAATCATTAGCGGCCGAGCCTGGTCTGCCTCGCGTACGCGTTCATGGCCGCGTATCAGATTCTCACTATCGTGAAATTATGCAGCGTTGCAACGTAGGACTGGCCCTTAAACCTGTTGGAGGAAAACTGGCTGATACAACCTTCCCATCAAAAGTTATCGAATTTGCTTCCTCCGGACTACTGGTACTGTCAACAGACATCAGCGATGTACGTCGCTTACTCGGAGATGGTGCACGCTACCTAGAATATGACAATTCGGAGCTACTGATCGAGCGGCTCGGCGAGATCGCCACAGACAAGAATGCTGCCGCGCTCACTGCCGAGCAGGGTCGTCAGGCCGCAGTATTACACTGTGCGCCTGACCATGCAGGGAATGAGTTGCGTCATTTTATTTTTGGTGAACGCACATGAACCCACAAACCAAAAAAATCATCGCATGGCATCCTGTTTTGACAGATCACCAAGCCTTCACTTACCAAGCGCTATCGAATCAGTGCGGGCTTCCAATACAAGTTCAAGTAGTCCGTCTAGAAGACGAAACCCGACGCGCACAAGGCTGGACAGACACCCGGGTGACCAACATTGAACGACAGGTTATCCCACCGCACAAATTTCTGCGTTACGGTCTACGCTGCCTACTAGAAAACCGTAATGAAACTCACCTGTTCGGCAGCGCATTTGAAAACCCACGTATGATGCTGTTGCTATGGATTGCGACTTTACTCCGTCTAGACTGTTATATCATTTCAGAGCCATACTCTCCAGCAGCCGTCGGTTATTTCAGCGATCATGCGGCTTGGCGTGAGCGGATAAAAAACTTGCTACGCCCATACCTATATAGAATCTACATTCTTACTTTGCGTGGCGGCCTGAAAGGCATCTTCACAATCTCTCGTCTAGCGGCATTGCAGTACACCAAGGCGGGAATGTCTACAAACCGACTATTCCCATTCGGATATTTTGTTCCTTCAGAAAATCTCTCAAAGTCAACTTTAGAAGGAACTAACATTCAAACGAATCAGCGCTTGCGACTCATCTTTATCGGAAGTTTGATAGCTAGAAAAGGCCTGCACACTCTAATTGCAGCTTGCCAGCTCGCGACTAAACAGGGCATAAATCTTCAGCTTGATGTCTACGGTCCTGGGAGCCCGACTGCATTTGATTTCGATGGCGACCGCATCTGTTACTGCGGGCAAATCCCTTTCGGGCACACACAAAGTTATTTACCGACGTACGATCTGCTTGTACTGCCTAGCTTATACGATGGCTGGGGTGTAGTCATCAACGAAGCATTGTGCGCCCGCGTACCTGTGCTATGCAGTGATCGGGTTGGTGCCCGCGTGCTGGTAGAAACCTTCGGTGCAGGTCAAGTCTTTCCACAGGGAAACCTGCATGCTCTTGCAAAACAAATCTCTGAACTCGCCGTGAGGAGGGATCAACTGCAGCGAATGAGATCCGCCTGCTGCGCCGCTGCAGAAGCCATCCAACCGGAGCGCGCTGCTGCATACATGTTGCAGGTGTTGTCGTCCACACCGCTCACTCGTGCCGCTATTCCCTCCCCTTGGTATCGTTCCAACTGATAGATGACTTTCCACGTACCCCATCGCAAACCCGTACGGCTTCACCTCACCAACGTGGCCGGCGCAGGTGCCACGCAACTACTATTGTCGTTGCTACCTGCACTTGAGAACAATAAAGAAACATTCATTGAACGCATTGAATTACCCAATCGCGGCAATCTCAAAAGCTACCGCAGCGACAACACTCAAACAATCATCGAGGTTTATCGCCGGAAACTACCCAATGCCTTGTCGCGAATTCTAGAATGCATGCTGTTAGCCAGCCGTTTTGACGGAGATTCTCCGCTACTGGTATTAGGAGATCTTCCTTTACGCTGCCGAGCTTCGCAAACAGTTTTTCTCCAGCAATCAAATATTATAAAGCCCAAGCAATTTTCATGGAATCCGGCAAAAATAAAATATGCATTAGGGCGTGCAATTTTTAGCTGGAATTTGAACCGGATTAGCGCCTGTATAGTCCAGACTGACGTGATGCATGATGCACTGGTCCGCAGCTACCCCAGCCTTTCCGGCCGAATCCATGTGATCTCCCAACCCGTCCCCTCTTGGCTGCTGCAAAGCGGAATACACCGCAAGGCTTGCTCAAGTCCAGCCACACGAAAGCTGAAGCTGTTCTACCCGGCCGCCGAATACCCCCACAAGAACCATACACTACTGGCAAAACTTGACCCAAATGCTGGCTGGCCCGTCGAGCAACTCGGATTGACGCTAGAAATGAGCACCAATCCCGCTCCGAAGCTTGACTGGGTGCAGTGCAAAGGTTTCCTATCCCCTGCCGAGATGATCGAGACCTATTCAAAAGTTGACGCACTACTCTTCCTTTCGAAGGAAGAAAGCTACGGTTTCCCGCTGGTTGAGGCGATGTTCGTCGGCCTACCCATCGTATGTCCGGATTTACCTTACGCACACACACTCTGTGGCGAACAAGCTATCTATTTTGATCCAGACCAACCACAATCACTACTTAATGCTCTCAATAAACTAAAGTCGAAACTGGATCAGGGATGGTGGCCAAACTGGAGCGACAAGCTAAAAAATATTCCACCAGATTGGGAAACTGTAGCGAGACAGATACTATCTATCACTTGCGCCTCAAAGATTTAATCAATCAACTGCAACACCCTAAAACTAACTCATTCACCGTGCAAATTACCATGACCAAAAAAATTGCTCTAATTACCGGCATCACAGGCCAAGATGGCTCTTACCTCGCCGAGTTTTTGCTGGAAAAAGGCTACGAGGTACATGGCATCAAACGCCGCGCCTCGTTGTTCAATACCAGCCGGGTCGATCATATTTATCAAGATCGCCACGATGACAATCCGAATTTCTTCCTTCACTACGGCGACCTAACTGACACCTCCAACTTGGTTCGACTGGTACAGGAAATTCAGCCGGCAGAGATTTACAACCTTGGTGCACAGTCGCATGTAGCAGTTTCCTTTGAGTCTCCCGAGTACACTGCTGATGTAGATGCGATGGGTACCCTGCGCCTGCTGGAGGCGATCCGCATCTGCGGATTGGAAAAGAAAACCCGTTTTTACCAAGCGTCGACGTCAGAATTGTACGGCCTCGTTCAGGAAATTCCGCAGCGTGAAACCACGCCGTTTTACCCACGCAGCCCGTATGCAGTAGCCAAACTGTATTCTTACTGGATTACAGTCAACTATCGGGAGGCGTATGGAATGTACGCCTGCAATGGCATCCTATTCAACCATGAGTCACCGCGTCGCGGGGAGACCTTCGTCACCCGCAAGATTACCCGAGCAATCGCCAACATTGCGCAAGGTCTGGAAAAGTGCCTGTACCTTGGCAATATGGACGCGCTGCGCGACTGGGGGCATGCCAAGGACTATGTGCGCATGCAGTGGATGATGCTGCAGCAGGATCGAGCCGAAGATTTCGTGATTGCCACCGGCAAGCAGATTTCGGTACGTGAGTTCGTGCGTATGTCAGCCAGCGAAGCCGGCATTGAACTGGTCTTTAGCGGAGATGGTGTTGACGAAATCGCCACCGTAGCCGCAATCAAGGGCGAGCATGCGCCGGGAGTCAGGATTGGCGACGTGGTGGTTCGGGTCGACTCGCGCTACTTCCGCCCGGCCGAAGTGGAGACCCTGTTGGGCGACCCAGCCAAAGCCAAAGAGAAGCTGGGCTGGGTTCCGGAAATTACCGTTGAACAGATGTGCGCCGAGATGGTTGCGGCGGACCTAGAAAAGGCCAAGCAACATGCCATGCTCAAGGCGAATGGTTTTGACGTGACCCTGTCGGTGGAGAACTGAAGCAATGAGCAAGAAACGCGTATTTGTCGCCGGTCATCGCGGCATGGTCGGGTCGGCTATTTGCCGGCAACTGGCGAGGCATGAGGATGTCGAACTGCTTGTTCGCGGCCGCAGCGAACTGGACCTAACCCGTCAGCACGCCGTCGAGCAGTTTTTTGCCGATGAGGGAATCGACGAGGTCTATCTTGCCGCCGCCAAAGTCGGAGGCATCCACGCCAACAACGTCTACCCGGCTTCGTTCATCTACGAAAACCTAATGATCGAATGTAACATCATCCAGTCGGCTCATCAGGCCGGAGTACAGAAACTGTTGTTCCTAGGATCTTCGTGCATTTACCCAAAACTGGCCGAGCAGCCGATAAGCGAGGCAGCCTTGCTAACCGGCACACTGGAGCCGACCAACGAACCCTATGCGATCGCCAAGATAGCGGGGATCAAGCTGTGCGAATCCTATAACCGCCAGTACGGCCGCGACTACCGCAGCGTAATGCCGACCAACCTGTATGGTCCCCACGACAACTTCCACCCGGAAAACAGCCATGTGATCCCCGCTCTGCTACGCCGCTTTCACGAAGCAACGCAACGAGGCGATGCTGAAGTGGTGATTTGGGGCAGCGGTACACCGATGCGAGAGTTCCTGCACGTGGATGACATGGCCAGTGCCAGTGTCCATGTGATGAACCTGCCGGCTGTAATCTACCAGGCTCACACTGCGCCGATGCTCAGCCATATCAATGTGGGTACCGGGGTAGATTGCACGATTCGTGAGCTGGCAGCAACTATTGCCAAAGTGACGGGTTACCGTGGCCGATTGGTCTTCGACGCCAGCAAACCAGATGGCACTCCGCGCAAGCTGATGGACGTATCCCGGCTGAAGCAGCTTGGCTGGACGGCCAGTATTGGTCTGGGGGATGGTTTGCGAGACGCCTACCGCTGGTATCAAAACCATATTCTCTCGGCTCGCAGTTAATGGACGCACGAGCAGATCTTATGACACCAGACATCAAAATATCGGTCATCACTGCCGTTTACAATAACCGGATGCATATCGCAGATGCGATTCAGTCGGTATTATCTCAGGACTTCCCGAATATCGAATATATCGTCGTCGATGGAGGAAGTACGGATGGTACGCTGGAGGTTATCGACCAATACCGTTCACGGATTGACAAGTTCACGTCCGGCCGGGATGGCGGAATTTACCAGGCTTTGAACAAAGGCATCGACATGGCCAGCGGCGACTATATCGGTTTCCTGCACTCCGATGATTTGTTCGCCAGCCCCAATGCCCTATCAACACTTTTTGCCAAGACTGCGCCAAAAACTGATGCGCTGTACGGAAACCTGGATTTCATCGACCGGCTGGCACAGGAGAAGGTCGTACGCCGCTGGAAGTCTTCTTCCTTTCAGCATGCATTGCTGGACAAAGGCTGGATGCCGCCGCATCCAACCTTGTACGTGCGACGAGAACTAATGCTGAGCTTGGGTGGTTTCAACCCGCAGTACCGGATCTGTGCCGACTACGACTTTATCTTGCGCCTATTTTCAAGGCCCGACATCCACACACACTACGAACCTTTGGTCATCGTGAACATGCGCACCGGCGGCGCCAGTAACAATTCGCTGCGTAATGCTTGGCGCAAGTATCAGGAAAATGCACGCATACTTGAGTCCAACGGTTTCAACGGGAAACGGGTCGCCGCCATGAAGATACTTGGCAAAGTACACCAGTTTGTTCCCGATCTTTTCGGAAAAATCGATAGAACATGATCCCAGTCATCCTCTCCGGCGGCTCCGGCAGCCGCCTGTGGCCGCTGTCGCGCAGCCTGTTTCCCAAGCAATTCCTGCCGTTGGTAGGCGACACCAGCATGCTGCAGGACACGCTTTCTCGCCTTGATGGCATCCCCGCTTGTGCGGCGCCGTTGCTGGTCTGCAACGAAGCGCACCGCTTTATCGTTGCCGAGCAGCTGCGCCAGGCCGGCAAGCCGGCGTCGGCCATCCTGCTTGAACCAGTCGGCCGCAATACCGCGCCGGCCATCGCGTTGGCTGCACTCACTGCCACCCAGCAAGGGGAGGACCCGCTGCTGCTGGTGCTGGCAGCCGACCATGTAATTGCCGACACCACGGCTTTCCAACAGGCAGTGGCGTTGGCGCGACAAGCGGCCGAGGCAGGTGCTTTGGTGACCTTCGGCATCGTGCCGACGCAAGCAGAGACTGGTTATGGGTATATTGAGGTAGGGAATGGGGAATCGGGAATCGGGAGACACCAACCAGGCTCCACTCTACCGGATGGTGCTCACCTGGTTAAACGGTTTGTGGAAAAGCCGAATGCCCAGACTGCGGCGGCTTATGTGGAGAGCCGGCGTTACCTGTGGAACAGCGGTATGTTCCTGTTCCGCGCGTCGGTATTGCTGGCCGAACTGGCTCGTTTCGCGCCGCAAATGCTGGAAACTTGCCATGCGGCGCTGGCCGCCAGCCAGAAAGATCTCGACTTTATCCGCCTGGACGCCACCGTCTTTGCAGCCTGCCCGGAAGATTCAATCGACTACGCGGTAATGGAAAAAACCGACAAGGCGGTGGTGGTGCCTCTGGATGCAGGCTGGAGCGACGTCGGTTCGTGGAGTGCACTGTGGGCGATGGCTAAACAGGATAGCGACGGCAACGTCAGCCGGGGCGATGTGCTCACCCACGACAGCCACAACTGCTACCTGCACGGCAGCGAACGGCGACTGCTAGCGACGGTGGGGGTGGAAGACCTGGTGGTGGTCAGCACCGCCGACGCGGTGCTGGTGGCGCACAAGAGCCGGGTGCAGGATGTGAAGAAGATTGTCGACCGGTTGAAGGCCGAAGGGCGCAGCGAGCACAGCCAACACCGCTTGGTGTACCGGCCATGGGGGAGCTACGACAGTATCGACCAAGGCTGCCGCTACCAGGTCAAGCGAATTACCGTGCAGCCGGGCGCCAAACTGTCGGTACAGATGCACCACCACCGCTCCGAGCACTGGATCGTGGTGTCCGGCACAGCACGCGTGCTGCGTGGCAAGGAAGAGCTACTGCTGACCGAGAACCAGTCGGTCTACATTCCAGTTGGCGAAGTGCATGCGCTGGAAAATCCGGGGCGAATCCCACTGGAACTGATCGAGGTACAGTCCGGCGCTTATTTGGGTGAGGACGATATCGTGCGTTTCGAAGACCGCTACGGGCGGACGTAGGAAACTGTCTATTCGGCTCCCCCTCATCCGGCGCTACCCGCACAGGAGAGGGTGAGAGCCAAAGCGGGATCAAGAATAGGCTGCCGGGAGGAGACTATCCCGGCCTACCGGATGGTTCAGAGAAAGCCCAAGATGAAGCGCTCAAACCGCCTTGTTGTGTTTGACCAGCGCAGGCTTGGCGTGCGGGCGGGCTTTACGCAGCACCAGCACACGCGGCGCACGGAAGGTGACCAGCCGTCGGTAAGCCCACAAGTAACCCACCACGAACAGCAGCGCACACAGTTGCAGTGCCCACTCCACCTTCCAGAACAGCAGCGCCGGCATGATCGAGAAAAGTGCCACGCCCCACAGGTAAGGCGCGGTCAGGCTGTTGCGGCGGGTCAGGTGCTTGGCCTCCTTGCTGCCGACCATCCAGCGCACCAGCCGCTTGTACACCATCTGGTGAAAATGCATGCTGTCCGGCAGGCCGGCTGCAACCTTGCGCTTCTTGCGCCTCCAGATCGAAAACACCGTCTCGAACACCGGGTAGATCAGCAGCAGCAGCGGGAACCAAGGCGACACTACGCCGGGGTGGCGGGCCACAAGCAGCACGGCCAGTTCAGCCAGCAAAAAACCGACCAGATATGCGCCGGCGTCGCCGGCGAAAATCATTCCGCGCGGGAAGTTCCACACCAGAAACCCCAGTATGCTGCCAGCCAGTGCCAGGCTGACCACCAGCAGCGGCATGTCTCCGACCGCCAGCGATACATAGGCGATGGCCAACGACGCAAACAGCACCACGCCGCCCATCAGCCCATTATACCCATCAATGATGTTAACCGAGTGGCAGACGCCACCGACAGCAAATACCGTCAGCACCATCGCCAACACTGGCATCGCGGCGAGCAGATGATCAAGCCCTGCGATGCCCACAGCAGGTAGCACAGAGTTCACGCTGAACAATGCGATCGCCGCCGATGCAAAGGCGGCGAGTAGCCGGACAAGCGGACTCACTTTCTTGGTCAGATCCTCGATCAGGCCGGCGGCAAATACCGGCACCGCGGCTAGTAACACACCCCAGAACAGAATGCTCTCTGCTACGGGTGCCCACATCAGCACCATCCCGCCAGCAAGCAAGCCGCCCAGGATCGGTACACCGCCGATACGCGGAGTGGGGGTGGCGTGGAATTTCTGCACGCCGCCCAGGTCGTGGTCCATTGACAGTTTTGCATGCAGGTGCTGGGTGCGAATCAGCAGGATGCCGACCAGCAATGATGCCAGCAGAGAAGAGAACAGAACTGCAAGTAGCATTCCGCTTATTCCATAAATTATGACTTATTAGCATTCTAACAAAATTTGCATACATTTTATTATTTTTGCATAAAATCAACAACTCTCAACAGGGTATGCAGAGTCTTGGAGCGTCTTGAAACCTCTCGTTCTGACGGGTTCTGATGCATGCGCTGACTGAGACTCCACAATGGATTGCCAGTTTACCGCCCCAGAACATGAAAGGAAATTGTCTAAACTGGGCGACCCGCTGGAGTCACTCAACCACCACGTCGACCTTGTTGCACTTACGGTGCCAAGGAACTTGCATATTGTTGGGGATAGAAACCAACTCCCCTGCAGATTACCGCTCGAAATTGGATACTAAAGCCGCTTCTGCAGCATCTTTCTACAGAAGCGGCTTAGGCACAGTACTGTTTACCACTTACCACACCTGCAAATAGCTCAGCATCCCTTCCGCCGCCTGACGCCCTTCGAACACCGCACGCACCACCAGATCAGCGCCGCGCACCTGGTCGCCGCCGGCGAAGATCTTCGGGTTGCTGGTCTGGTGCTTGAAGGCTTGCTGCTCCGGTGCCACGGTGCGGCCGCGCTTGTCGGTCTTGATGCCGGTGTGGCCGAACCAGTCTGCCGCCTCGGTCTGGAAACCGAACGCGATCACGACGTGATCGCACTCGATGACCTGTTCCGAGCCTTCGACCACCTCGGCGGCACGACGGCCTTTTTCGTCCGGCGCGCCTAGCCGGGTTTCTGCCAGGTGCAGGTGCAGGCTGCCGTTGGCGCCCTCGCCGATGCCCAGCGGCTGGCGGTTCCACAGGAACTCGACGCCCTCTTCCTTGGCATTGCCGACTTCGCGCTTGGAGCCAGGCATGTTGGCCTCGTCGCGGCGGTAGGCGCAGATCACGCTCTTGGCGCCCTGGCGGATGGCAGTGCGGTTGCAGTCCATCGCGGTGTCGCCGCCCCCCAGTACCACCACGCGCTTGCCCTGCATCGACAGGTGTGCCTCGCCCTCCGGCAGGGTGCCCATGCTGTGGCGCACGTTGTTGATCAGGAACGGTAGCGCTTCCAGCACGCCGGGCAGGTACTCGCCGTCAAAGCCGCCCTTCATGAACTTGTAGGCGCCCATGCCCATGAACACCGCGTCGTACTCTTCCAGCAGCTCGTCGATGGTGACCTGCACG
>JACCDZ010330643.1_pt1 | contig 25037 bp, 19 predicted proteins | sample 7449551 | NCBI WGS metagenome assembly JACCDZ01 (sample SAMN15323452, study PRJNA562643) | freshwater metagenome | isolation source: river surface water | place: USA:Blue River Watershed | collected 2017-08-18 | reverse complement strand
GGTGCATCATTGATGGCATTTGCTTCCTTAATGATCTTGTCTACATCGCTCTTCGAGTCACAACGTAAGCCAACACAACCCATCGCTTCTGCAAGTTTTGCAAAGTCAGGAATGCGCTTGGAATGTAAATCTGTATTTGAATAGCGCTGTTGATAAAACAGAGTCTGCCATTGACGAACCATTCCCAAACTTTCATTGTTAATGACCGCAACCTTGATAGGAATATTGTTCAGAGCACATGTGACCAATTCTTGATTTGTCATCTGGAAACATCCGTCACCATCTATAGCCCACACTGGAGTATCCGGTGCGCCAACTTTTGCGCCCATGGCTGCGGGAACGGCGTAACCCATCGTTCCAAGGCCGCCTGAATTCAACCAAGTGCGTGGCTTTTCATACTTAACAAACTGCGAAGCCCACATCTGGTGTTGTCCTACTCCGGCAACATAGATTCCATCAGGTCCGGTAATTGCACCAATTCTTTCAATTACATATTGCGGCGATAGCGAACCATCAGAAGGTTCGTTATAACCGAGTGGATACTTCTCGCGAAGTGATCCCATTTGGCGCCACCACGTTGTGAGATCTGGTTTATTTTTCTTAAATTCTGCTTCAACTGCGGGAATGAGTGCGCGAATCGTTGGACCGAGATCGCCAATAACAGGAACATCTGCATAGCGATTCTTTCCGATTTCTGCGGGATCAATATCGGCGTGAATAATCTTGGCATTTACTGCGAATGTGGAGAGTTTTCCGGTTACGCGATCATCGAATCGAGCGCCTAAAGTAATAAGTAAATCAGCTTTCTGTAGCGCGGTTACTGCAGCTACAGTTCCATGCATTCCGGGCATACCAAGATGTTGATGATGGCTATCGGGAAAAGCGCCGCGCGCCATGAGAGTGGTAACAACAGGCGCACCAACAATCTCCGCTAATTTCAATAAATCTTTCGAAGCATTGGCTTTAATTACACCGCCACCAATGTAGAACACTGGTTTAACGGATTGAGCAATGAGAGCTGCCGCATCACGAATCGATTGGGAGTTTGGTTCTACCTGCGGCTTGTAACCTAAGAGATTGAGAGAAGTTGGGTAGTTGTATTCCGTCATTTTCTGGAGAGCATCTTTGGCAATATCAACAAGAACTGGACCAGGCCGTCCGGAATTGGCGATGTAAAAAGCTTCCGCAATCGCTTTTGGAATCTCTCGAGGATCTGTTACCAGATAATTGTGTTTAGTAATGGGCATCGTAACGCCGCGGATGTCCGCCTCTTGGAATGCGTCAGTTCCAATTGCAGCTGAAGGAACTTGACCGGTGATGGCAACGACGGGGACTGAATCCATCTGTGCATCGGCAAGTGGTGTAACTAAGTTGGTAGCTCCAGGTCCTGACGTCGCAATACAAACTCCGGCACGGCCAGTGACTTGGGCGTAACCAGTAGCTGCGTGTCCCGCGCCTTGTTCATGTCGAACAAGAATGTGGCGAATCTTTGAATCATAAATTGGGTCGTACGCCGGAAGAATTGCGCCGCCAGGAATTCCGAACATGACATCGACGCCAGCTTGTTCTAACGCTTTCACGAGAGACTGTGCTCCTGTGATCTGATTACTCATGTTCAACTCCTTTCACTTCCTATTTATCCCCTACTAATGCAAAAACCCTCAGTTTCCTGAGGGTGCGCGTGAACTTGGATTTAGTTCACGCGCAGCGAATCACCACGACTGATACAAGTACTGATACAGATGAGGTGAGCGCTGACATGGATGAAATTATCCCCTCGCAAAAAGTATGAGTCAACCCCTGAGATACCTATCTCACAATATGAACGGGTGAAAAATCCCGTTTACTCGCAGACCGCACCTTTCGAGGCAGAACCAACGAGTTTCACGAACTTTCCGAGGACCCCACTTGTGAACTTATGAGGTACTGGCTTAAAGGATGCGCGACGAATTTCAAGTTCTCTCTCATCAACTAATAAATCTAAAGTGCGATTCTTGGTATCGATTCGGATGCGATCTCCGTCTTTTACAAATGCAATCGGTCCGCCATCGACTGCTTCCGGAGCAATGTGGCCAACACATAATCCAGTAGTGCCACCAGAAAATCGTCCATCAGTGAGAAGAAGAACTGACTTTCCAAGACCAGCGCCTTTGATTGCTCCAGTGATCATCAACATTTCACGCATTCCTGGTCCACCTTTTGGACCTTCATAACGAATGACAACAACATCGCCAGCTTGAATGGTTCCATCTTCCAGCGCTTGCATCGCAGATTGCTCGCGTTCAAAAACTCTAGCTGGACCTTCAAATACTTCAACACCAACACCTGCAACTTTGGTGACCGCACCATCAGGCGCAAGTGAACCACCAAGAATTGTGATGCCTCCGGTGGTAGCCATCGGATTACTTGTTGCTTTCAGAATTTCACCATCAGGATCAGGTGGATTTATCTCGGCGAGATTCTCGGCCATTGTCTTTCCAGTGACTGTTAAACAATCACCATGGAGCAAACCTGCGTCAAGAAGGGCTTTAAGAATTACTGGAATTCCACCAACTTTATCTACATCGCTCATGACAAAGCGTCCGAAGGGTTTCAGATCTCCGAGGAGTGGAACTTTTGAACCAATACGATGGAAATCTGCGAGTGTTAAATCAACTTTGGCTTCATGTGCAATTGCCAAAAGATGAAGCACAGCATTTGTTGAGCCACCAAGAGCCATGAGAGAAGTAATCGCATTTTCAAAGGCGCGTTTGGTGAGAATTTGGCGAGTGGTGATGCCTTGGCGAATCAACTCAACGACAGCAGCTCCAGATTTAACTGCGTAAGTATCACGTCGGCGATCTACAGCAGGTGGCGCAGCAGAGCCCGGTAGTGAAAGTCCGATGGCTTCGCCAATAGTTGCCATCGTATTTGCGGTGTACATACCGCCGCATGCGCCTTCGCCGGGGCAGATAGCTCGCTCAATCTTGTCGACTTCTGATTGTGAAATCAGTCCACGTGCACATGCTCCAACCGCTTCAAAGGCATCGATGATCGTGACATCTTTGCCATCAACTTGTCCGGGAAGAGTTGAACCTGCATAAACAAAGACGCTTGCAACATCAAGGCGCGCTGCCGCCATCATCATTCCAGGAAGAGATTTGTCGCAACCTGCAAAAGTAACCATTCCATCTAAACGTTCGGCTTGCATAACAGTCTCAACCGAGTCAGCGATAATCTCGCGAGAGACTAGAGAGAAGTGCATTCCTTCATGGCCCATCGAAATTCCATCAGACACGGAGATAGTTCCAAATTGCATCGGAAATCCACCAGCATCAATGACGCCTTGCTTAGAAGCTTTTGCTAAACGATCGAGCGAGAGATTACATGGAGTGATTTCATTCCACGAAGAAGCAATCCCAATTTGTGGCTTGACCCAATCTTCATCTTTCATTCCAACTGCGCGAAGCATGCCGCGTTGTGGAGCTCGCTCCATCCCATCAGTTACAACTCCGGAACGAGGTTTCATGGGATTAGAGTTTTTATTGGTCATAGCAAGAATTCTACTTATGCTTGTCCGAGATGCTTCAGAAGTAGTTCGCGAACTTTTGCGGCGTCGGCTTGTCCTTTAGTTTCCTTCATTATGGCGCCGATGAGGGCTCCGGCAGCAGGGATATGTCCACCGCGAACTTTTTCTGCAACATCTGGTTGAGCAGCAATCGCCTTTTCAATTGCGGCCATCAATGCAGAATCATCGGAAACAACTTTAATGCCGCGCTTTTCGATAATTTCTGCGGGACGTCCCTCGCCGTTAATAACGCCTTCAACTACTTGGCGCGCTAATTTATCTGTGAGATCTCCTTGAGCGATGAGAGCCACAATTTCAGCGACATCCTTAGGGTTAATTGGTAACTCTGAGGCTGCGACAGCTTTTTCGTTGGCAATACGAGCAATTTCTCCAAGCCACCAACCGCGAGCGCGTGTCGGATCGGCCCCCAATTTCACAGTCTCTTCAACTAAATCGAGAACATCTGCGTTGATCATGGCAGCCATTTCCTTTTCAGGAACTTGCCACTCTTCTTGTAACTTCTTACGGCGCACTGAAGGTTTTTCGGGGAGCGATGCTCGGATTCTCTCAACCAACTCAGAAGATGGAGCAACTGGAACCAAATCTGGTTCTGGGAAGTAGCGATAATCCTCAGCTTGTTCTTTTGAACGACCAGGAGTAGTCAGGCCAGTATCTTCATGGAAGTGACGTGTTTCTTGAGTAACGCGTTCACCTTTATTAAGGAGCTCAGCGTGGCGGATCATTTCACCTCGCACTGCTCGTTCCACTGAACGTAGTGAATTTACATTCTTCGTCTCACTTCGCGTTCCAAGTTTTTCACTTCCAATTAACCGTAAGGAAACGTTGGCATCACAGCGCAAGGATCCTTGTTCCATTTTTACATCGCTAACACCAAGGCCGCGAAGAATGTCGCGAAGTTCAGAGACGTAAGCGCGGGCTACTTCTGGAGCATATTTTCCCGTGCCAGTAACAACCTTGGTAACAATTTCAACCAACGGAATTCCCGCGCGGTTGTAATCCAATAACGAGTAATCAGCTCCATGAATACGTCCAGTTGAACCGCCCATGTGTAGAGACTTGCCAGTGTCCTCTTCCATATGTACGCGTTCGATTTCAATTCGGAAATCTTTTGGTCCTTCTTCAGTATCTACGGTCACATCAAGATAGCCATTGACACAAATAGGCTCGTCGTACTGTGAGGTCTGAAAATTCTTGGGCATATCTGGATAAAAATAGTTCTTACGTGCAAAGCGACTGTATGGAGCGATCGAACAATTGAGCGCCAATCCAATGGCGATTGTGTAATCAATGGCTTTTGCGTTGACGACTGGTAGCGCCCCCGGTAAACCCAAACAGACCGGGCAAGTTTGAGTATTGGGAGCAGCGCCGAATACTGTGTTGCATCCGCAGAACATCTTGGACTCAGTCCCGAGTTCAACGTGAACTTCTAAGCCGAGAACTGGTTCGTACTTTGCAATCACATCGTTATACGAAAGAGCCATTATTTGGCTCCTAACGCGGGAGCGTTATCGAGAATTGGTTTACCCCACTTTGCGAGAAGCGCTGCTTCAAGTGCAGATCCAACTTTGTACATACGATCATCTTTCATCGCCGGAGCCATGATTTGGAACCCAGCAGGCAAGTCGTCTTCTTCCGCTAAGCCAGAAGGAACTGACATTCCTCCAATACCCGCTAAGTTTGTTGGGATTGTGGCGATGTCGTTTAGATACATTGCGATCGGGTCATTTGCTTTCTCCCCAATCTTGAACGCTGTGGTTGGAGCAGTCGGCGAAACAAGAACATCGGCTTTTGTGAATGCGTTTTCGAAGTCGCGCGAGATAAGTGTTCGAACTTTCTGTGCACTTCCGTAATAGGCATCGTAGTAACCGCTAGATAACGCGTATGTTCCGAGAATTATGCGGCGCTTAACTTCGCGTCCAAAGCCAAGCTGGCGAGTAGCGTTCATAACTTCTTCCGCAGATCCTTCACCTACACGAATTCCGTAACGCATCGCATCAAATCGAGCAAGGTTTGAAGAACATTCACTCGGCGCAATTAAGTAATATGCAGCGAGCGCATAATCAAAGTACTTGCATGAGACTTCAACAATTTCCGCGCCAAGAGATGCAAGGATTTCAAGTGATTGATTAAAGAGCTTCAAGACTCCAGGTTGGTATCCATCACCCTGAAGTTCCTTGATAACGCCAATCTTCATTCCTTTAACGTTTCCATCTTTTGCAGCTGCAACTACTGGAGGAACTGGCTCGTTAATTGAGGTGGAATCCATGCGGTCATAACCGCCAATCGCTTCATGAAGATACGCAGCATCAAGAACTGTGCGAGCGCATGGTCCGGCTTGATCGAGCGAAGAAGAGAAAGCAACGAGTCCGTAGCGCGAAACTCCGCCATAAGTTGGTTTAACTCCTACAGTTCCGGTGACTGCAGCTGGCTGACGTATTGATCCACCAGTATCAGTTCCAATTGCTAGCGGCGCTTCAAATGCTGCGAGAGCGGCGGATGATCCACCTCCCGAACCTCCAGGAATACGCGATAGATCCCAAGGATTATGGGTCGGACCATATGCAGAATTTTCGGTAGATGAACCCATTGCAAACTCATCCATATTTGTCTTACCGAGAATGACAATTCCATTTTCTTTCAAGCGGGTAACAACTGTGGAGTCATACGGTGGACGCCAACCTTCAAGCATTTTCGAACCGCAAGTAGTGGGAATTCCCTTTTGGACTAATACATCTTTTAGTGCAAGCGGTACACCAGCAAGTGGAGAAACCTTCTCGCCTGACTTACGCTTTTCATCGACAGCGCGAGCTTGAGCGATTGCGCCATCGGTATCAACATGGAGAAAAGCATGAACATCTCGATCTACTCTTGCAATCTGATCAAGGTGCGCCTGAGTTAATTCAACGCTGGTAATTTCTCCGGCACTAAGCGCGGATGCCATTTCCGAAGCAGACTTTTTTATCATTACTCTTCACCCAAAATCTGTGGAACTTTAAAGCGTTGCTCTTCTTGTGCTGGAGCGCCAGATAACGCTTCTTCGGGCGTCAAACTTGGGCGCACCTCATCAACGCGGAAAACATTCTTTAGCGGAAGTGGATGTGAAGTAGGGGGTACATCTGCACCTGCAACTTCTTGAACCCGAGCAACTGCATCCAAAATGACTGCAAGTTCTTTCGCAAGATGGCTGAGTTCATCTTTCGAGAGGTCGATACGCGCGAGCTTGGCTAAATTTGCAACATCATCGCGGGAAATGTTCGACATAAAGGTCACCTTACCGAGTGCTTCGCATTCTGCGCGAATTACTTTCGGATCTGGCCGTCCCCTCTCACTATCCATGTGGTCGTGGTCATTTGCTCGAGCCCCATAGGTCCACGCGCATGAAGCTTCTGGTTAGAGATTCCAATTTCTGCACCGAAGCCCATCTCTTCTCCATCTGTAAATCGAGTAGAGGCATTGACCATAACTGCTGCGCAATCAGAGAGCGCGATGAATTGATCGGCACTTTCCTGAGACTCAGTAACGATTGCTTCCGTATGGTTCGTGCCATATTTCAATATGTGATCAGAAGCAGCAAGAAGATTGGGAACGACTGCAACATTCATTTCCAATACGCCGTATTCCGTGCTCCAACTTTCTTCGGTTGCCTTCTCAGCAGGAATATTTAATTCCTTAGCAATTCGTAAGGAATCTTCATCGCAATGCAATTTAACGCTCGCGCTATGAAGAGCCTTCATAGCGACTGGAAGAAATGAATCTTTTACTTTTTCATGAACTAAAAGAGTTTCGGCCGCATTACATACGCTTGGGCGGTGAGTCTTTGAATTTATAAGAATTGGTAGCGCTTTCTCTAGATCTGCCTTTTCATCAACATAAACATGGCAAACCCCAGCACCAGTCTCGATTGTGGGGACCGTAGATTCATCTACCACCATACGAATTAAAGATGCGCTACCACGTGGAATAACAAGGTCAACTTTGCCTCGAGCATGTAGCAACGCACGAGTTGTATCTCGATCATGTGAAGGGATGAGTTGAATAACATCAGGAGATATTGCGGTTTTTGCGAGCGCCTCACGCATGACATTAACTAGAACTTCATTACTCTTCTCAGCGGAAGATGAACCACGGAGAAGTGCGGCATTTCCCGACATAAGAAGAATGACTGCTGCATCGACCGTAACATTAGGGCGAGCTTCATAAACCATTCCAATTACACCAAACGGAACCGTTACTTGCGTTAACGTTAAACCGTTTTCAAGTGTGCGTTGGCGCAGAACATTTCCAAGTGGATTGGGAAGCGCTGCAACTTTACGTGCGCCACCAGCGATGCCTTGGATTCGATTTTCATTGAGCATCAATCGATCAAGAAGTTGGGAGTTCAATCCACTAGCTTTGCCACGTTCCATATCTTCGTTATTAGCGGCGAGGATTTCGGCTTGGCGAGCAATGAGCGAATCTGCAATTGCAAGTAGCGCGCTCTTTCGATCTTCGTAGCTAGCTGCAACAAGAGTTCGTGCAGCTTTGCGAGCTGTTCCAGCAAGGTCAGCAATCAATTTGTCATTACTCATAGCAGCACCATGTCATCGCGATGGACTAATTCCCGTTCATATTCTGGACCAAGCTCTCTTGCTAGATCTTTTGTAGAACGTCCCAACATCATTGGTATCTCTTCCGAATCAAATGCGACCAGTCCACGTGCGATAACTGTTCCATTACCTGCTGCAATTTCAACAGTATCTCCAGAGCTAAATTCTCCAGTTACTCCAGTAACTCCAGCAGGGAGCAAAGAAACTCCACGTTCCTTGAGAGCTGTCACCGCTCCATCATCGAGAATCAGTCGGCCGCGTGGCGTTGCAGCATGCGCTAACCAGAGCAGACGAGAAGATTTCTTTGAACTGGCAGCAACAAAAAGAGTTCCTTCTTCAATTCCGCTTAGAGAAGTCGATACTTTTGCGAGCGAAGTTAGCAACATTGGAATGCCTGCACCTGTTGCGATTCGGGCTGCTTCAATTTTTGTGACCATTCCCCCGCTGCCAACCTTTGAACCCGCTCCGCCAATATCTGCGCCAGCTACGTCATCAATACTTTCAACACGCAGAATTTTCTTAGCTGAAGCTTGTGAAGGTGGAGCGTCATAAAGAGCATCGACATCCGAGACTAATACCAATAAATCAGCGCCAACGAGATGTGAAACAAGTGCGGCAATTCGATCATTATCTCCGAAGCGGATTTCTTGGGTACCGACCGAATCATTTTCATTAATAATAGGAACAACACCAAGTTGGAGAAGTTTAAAGAGCGTGCGCTGTGCATTCTGATAGTGCGAACGACGAACAATGTCTTCAATGGTGAGGAGTACTTGCGAAGCAGTTATTGAATAGCGACGGAAAGATTCCGTGTAGCTATGAATCAAGAGACCTTGACCAACCGAAGCTGCAGCCTGTTGGGTCGCAAGATCTTGTGGTCTGGAATTGAGCCCGAGAGGTGCTAGACCAGCAGCAATCGCTCCTGATGAAACCACAATGACTTCTTTTCCAGCTTTCTTTAATTGTGCAACGGCATCAACCAACGTTGAAACGGCAGCGCTATCAAGGCCAGCGCCATCTTTACCGGTAAGCGATGAAGAGCCGATCTTTATGACGATACGACGCGCTTGAATAACTTCATCACGTGTCATGTCGACTCCTTTTCTGAACTACTCTCAATCTGAGGGTTTGTGGGATCAACAGCTTTGTACTCCCACTGTTGTGCTAATTCATCGTCATCGAGCTGATCAATAGCTTCTTCGTCGTATTTCTCCCAACCACGCGGAATACGCATGTCATCACCGCGAGGACCAGAAAGTAATTCGGCGCCAGCTTCGATTGTTGGCTCCCAATCAAATACAACGGCGTCATCGCCGATTCCGATTCGGACTTCATCACCTTGTTTTGCGCCCAGCTTAAATAATTCCTTTTCGACCCCAAGACTTGCCAATCGATCTGCAAGGTAACCGACTGCCTCTGCATTACTGAAATTTGTCTGGTGAACCCAACGTTCTGGTCTCGCACCTATCACTGTGAATGAACCATCTTCATTTGCAGAAACTTTAAATCCGGCATCATCAATTGGTGTTGGGCGTAGAACAATTCGCGCTTTCTCTTCTTGAGTTTGGCGAGTGCGATATTCCTGAACAAGTTTCGACATTGCATAAAGCAGTGGTTCAAGACCAATACGAGCAGCCGCCGAAATTTGATAGACCTCGTATCCACGTTCACGAAGTGCCGGCTCCACCATATCTGCCATCGCTTTTCCATCGGGAAGGTCAACTTTATTGAGCGCCACAATTCGTGGACGATCGCTTAAATCTTCGGCATACATCTTCAGTTCATTTTCAATGATGTCGAAATCTTTGATTGGATCACGGTCGCTCTCAAGCGTCCCACAATCAAGCACGTGCACGAGTGCAGCACAACGTTCTACGTGACGAAGGAATTGCAAGCCAAGTCCTTTACCTTCAGATGCGCCAGGAATAAGTCCGGGAACATCAGCAACGGTAAAGCGTGAGTCTCCAGCCTGAACAACGCCAAGATTTGGAGCCAACGTCGTAAATGGATAATCAGCAATCTTTGGTCGCGCTGCAGAAATAGCTGCAACAAGTGAAGACTTTCCAGCGCTGGGATAACCAATTAATCCAATGTCTGCAACTGATTTGAGTTCCAGAATGAGTGTGCGCTTTTCGCCCGGTTCACCAAGAAGAGCAAAACCAGGTGCGCGACGACGCGATGATGCGAGAGCGTTATTTCCTAAACCGCCAACGCCGCCTTTTGCGGCAACAAATCGAGTTCCATTTCCAACTAAGTCAGCAAGAATTCGACCATCTTTAGTCATCACAACTGTTCCGTTGGGAACACCAAGAATCAGATCTTCTCCATCTGGTCCATTCTTGAGCGCGCCATAACCTTGACGACCAGAACTTGCGTTGCGGTGTGGTGAGTGATGAAAGTCGAGCAAAGTTGTAACGCTTGAATCTACGACAAGAATTACATCGCCACCACGACCACCACTGCCACCATCTGGACCACCGAGTGGAACAAACTTCTCGCGGTGAACAGATACACAACCATCTCCACCTTTGCCTGCGGAGGCATGGAGAGTTACGCGATCAACGAATGTTGCCATTACTTAACTCTCCTTTCGCTAGTAGAAATAAAAAACGGGCCCGTAGATACGGACCCGCAATTTATTAAGTCCGTTGTGTTAGGAAACCGGAACGATATTTACGACGCGACGACCACGAGCGCTTGAAAACTCAACCGCACCTGAAGCAAGTGCAAAGAGAGTGTCGTCCTTACCGATTCCTACATTCTTTCCTGGGTGGAACTTTGTGCCACGTTGACGTACGAGAATCTCGCCGCTGTTGACTACCTGACCACCGAAGCGCTTGATACCAAGAAATTGCGGATTGGAATCGCGACCATTACGGGTTGAGGAGACGCCTTTTTTGGATGCCATGTTTTTTCAGCCCCTTACTTCACACCGTTAATCGCAGTGATTTTCACGCGAGTGTTCTTTGAACGAAAACCTTGACGGCGACGATAACCAGTCTTGCTCTTGTAACGAAGAATATGGATCTTTGGACCCTTAACCTCTTCAACAATTTCGCCAGTTACTTTTACGCCAGAGAGAACTTTTGGATCGGATGTGACAGCAGCGCCATCAACGACAAGGAGCGCAGGGAAACTAACGGTTGAGCCGGCAGCTGCATCGATACGATCTACAAAGACGGTATCGCCAACAGCGACTTTTTCCTGGCGTCCGCCAGCCTTAACAATTGCGTACACGATTGTCCTTCCGATGCTTTCTTTAATAGCTTGCGGAGCGAAAGTTCTCGATGAACCTTGCTCGCGAGCAGGGGCCTAGGTTACGGATTGAGCCTAGGTAGGGTCAAACTGAGTTAGGCGGTCACTACCCCAGAGCTGGATGCCCTGCGGCGGCGGCGACCAAAACGCGGTTTACCGTCTTTTTCTTCGGTCTCAGTTGAGGGCTCATCCGAAGGAGTCTGCGAATCAGCGGCTTCTTCGACCTCAGAATCCTCCTCACTCTTGTTTTCAAAAGTGGGAGCGATTTCGCGATCAAGGCTCTTTTTATTTACAGGTTCCATATGAACATGGATTCCGCGTCCACCACAGCTTTCACATGTAGTTGAGAATGCTTCAATCAAACCTTGGCCAACGCGCTTACGAGTCATTTGAACAAGGCCAAGTGAGGTTACTTCAGCAACTTGATGTTTAGTGCGATCGCGGCCAAGGCATTCGACTAAACGTCGGAGAACTTGCTCGCGATTGGATTCCAAAATCATATCGATGAAGTCGATAACGATAATTCCACCTAAGTCGCGCAATCTAAGCTGGCGAGCAATTTCTTCTGCCGCTTCTAGATTGTTCTTAGTAACTGTCTCTTCTAGATTTCCGCCTTTACCAATGAATTTTCCAGTGTTGACATCAATTACAACCATAGCTTCAGTGCGATCGATGACAAGCGAACCTCCCGAAGGAAGATAGACCTTACGATCAAGAGCCTTAGCGAGTTGTTCATCCACACGATTTTCAGTGAAGAGATCTTTTGCTCCGCTCCACTTTTCAATCTTGGCGATGAGTTCAGGGGCGATGTGGCCGAGATAATTATTAATATCTTCCCACGCGCCATTACCTTGAACGGTAAGTTTGCGGAAATCTTCATTGAAGATATCGCGGATTACGCGAACCGTTAGATCTGGCTCGCCGTAAAGCAAAGTGGGCGCATTAGTGCTGGTGTTTTCAGATTTCTTTTTTATATCTTCCCATTGCGCTTTGAGACGAACAACATCGCGTGTTAGCTCTTCATCAGATGCGCCTTCTGCAGCAGTTCGGACGATAACGCCTTCTTCATCAGTGATAAGACCTTTGAGAATGTCTTTTAGGCGAGCGCGCTCAGAATCAGGAAGTCGACGAGAGATTCCGCTCATTCCTCCGCCAGGTACGTAAACCAAGTAACGTCCAGGAAGAGAAATCTGGCTGGTGAGGCGTGCACCTTTTTGACCGATGGGATCCTTTGTTACTTGAACTAGAACTGATTGGCCAGTCTTAAGAACGCGCTCAATCTTGCGCTCCTGATTATCTGTAAGACCTGCAGCATCCCAATTCACTTCACCGGCATAGAGAACTGCGTTACGACCTTTACCGATATCAACGAAGGCAGCTTCCATTGAAGGAAGTACGTTCTGAACTTTTCCAAGATAAACGTTACCTACATATGAAATATTGCTATTTCGATTAACGTAGTGCTCAACGAGAACATTATCTTCCAATATTGCAATCTGAGTGCGATCACCTTGTTGGCGAACTAACATCTCACGATCAACTGATTCTCGACGTGCCAAAAATTCTGCGTCGGTAAGAATTGTTCCGCGTCGGCGATTCTCTCGATATTCTCCGTATCGTCCGCGGTCACGTCCGCGGTCACGATCTCTATCGCGATCTCTGAAACGACGATCATTGCGATTACCACGATCGTTCCGATCGAAATTCTTTCTGTCTCTAACTGGGCGTTCTTGCGGAGGGCGCGCTTCACGAACTTTTACAACAGCAACAACGCCATCTTCTTCAACTACTTCACCAGGTGTGACTCCATCCGAGCCTGATCGGCGACGGCGGCGGCGTTTCTTAAATCCAACCGAGGTTGGTGATTCTTCATCAACGACAGGAGATTTAGAACTTTCTTGAGAAGTTTGTTCTCCGCCTTCTTTTTCTGAACGGCGACGACCCCGTCCACCTCTGCGGCGACGGCGGCGGCGATTGTCATTTTCAGATTCAGAATCAGAGACGACTTCGCTACTTCTGGTGACTGGTTTCTGGGCGGCAGGTTTTTTCTCTGTACGCGCCTTAGGAGCAGCAGCTACAACTGGAGCTGCTTGGAAGATAGGAGCAGGAATTACACCCGCAGTTTTCGACTTCTTCTCTTTTGTTGGAGCTTCATTTGCCGACGAATCAGCAGAAGCTTTACCTGAACTTTTCTTAACAGCGCGCTTACGCACTTTTTTTGGCTCATCAGCCATACGATCAAATCCTTTTTTGATGCCCTTGCGGGCATATGTTTAAAAATCTTCTGGTGGCGCCTTTATCTGGATCAGCCGACCGCACCTAGAGAGCGGTCCTGGCGACCTCAAGAATGTGAGGCGATTCGAACCTGAGAAGTATGGCAGAAGAAGAGGTTCTCCGCCTAATTCCCGCGTATTCCCAGAGTTTAACGGGTTCGTTGATAGACGTTTTGAAGTAATCCAATTCCAATCATGTTCGCAAACATGCTTGAGCCACCATAAGAAAGGAAAGGTAGAGGAACGCCAGTCATAGGCATTAGTCCCATCGTCATGCCGATATTTTCAAATATCTGGAATGAGAACCAAGCAATAACGCCAACGCAAACCATCCGACCAAACAAGTCATTAGTGTTTCTAGCAATCGCAAATGCCCTCATCAAAATTATGCTGTAAAGAATTAAAATTAGTCCAGATCCTAAGAAGCCAATCTCTTCGCCAGCAACAGTAAAAATAAAGTCTGTGTGTTGTTCAGGTACAAAACGACCATTTGTTTGAGGACCATCAAATAAGCCTTTACCAAACAATCCTCCTGAACCAATCGTGATACGCGCCTGCCGTAACTGGTAACCACTCGCTTGTGGATCTGCGGAAGGGTCAACAAAGGAACGGAGGCGGTTTAATTGATATTGACTAACTTCTCCACTTGCAACAGCCAAATAAGCTCCAGTAACGCCAACAATCAACAATCCAATTACCCAACGTAGCCGCGCTCCTGAAACAGCAATCATAGTTATAACGCAAGCAGCAATGATCAAAACCGTACCAAGATCTGGCTGCGCAACAATTAACAAGACAGGCACTGCTGCTACCGCAAGAGATTGCAAAACTTGTCTATCTGTTGGCTCATCTTCTCCCGCAATTCGTTCTGAGAGAATGAGTGCCATCCCAACAATTATTGAAATTTTCGCCAACTCAGCAGGTTGAATTTGAAATCCACCTGGGAATGAAATCCACGACTTGGCACCGTTGACAGTTGAGCCAACTCCTGGAATGAGAACTGCGATGAGGCCAAGAACACCTACACCCCAAACAATTGGCGTATAAGCCCGCAATAAGCGGTAATCAATGAGCGTCGTTCCATACGCGAGCGCTATACCAATAATTACATTAACAATCTGACGCTTAAGGTAATACTCAGGATCGAGCCCGTTTGATGCAAACCAATCGCGCGTGGCGGCATAAACCAAGATTATTCCGATGAAGAGCAGCAACAACACTGCTGTATTCATGATGCGATCAGCACCTGAGAAGAGTCCAGATTTCTCCTTGCCGTGTCGGTTAAAAGATATTGTCACGATATCGAACCTTTTGATGCATCAATTTTCGGAAGTTTTGTTGGTAGTCCGTTTGGAAATATCGCTACTTGACCGTTGGTGCCGAAGATATGTTCGTAAATTTTTCTTACACCAACTCCGCTCGTGCTTGCTCCGAAACCTCCCTGACTAACCATCATTACAACCACATATTGTGGATCTTTGCTTGGCGCATAAGATGCAAACCAAGAGGTGTCATCTTTACTAGAGCCGTCAAGATTTCGACCAAAAACCTGACCCGTTCCAGTCTTACCACTTATTTCAACTCCGACTCCAGCAAAGGCGCCTCTAGCTGTTCCAGAAGTTACAACTGCACGGAGCGAGTTCTGCAAGAATTTAAGAGTGCTCTTCTTAATTGGTAACGTTCCACTCGTTTGAGGTGTGAAATTCTTTAAAACTCTTCCACTCGGCTCGACAATCGCCTTAGCAATTTGTGGAACAACCAATTTTCCACCATTGGCGATGGCAGAGTACATCACGGCTAATTGAAGTGGAGTCATTAAAGTATCACCTTGACCGATAGAAAAATTCACCATATCGCCCGCGCGAACTTTGTCTCCGTCGAGACAGTTTTCTCGAGCAAGTTCAATTAAATACGCAGTGAGCTGAGATTTCTTTGCGCGCTTTTCGTAGTTGCAATAGAAATCCTTATTTTTCTCATACCAGTTAGCCTTCCAATCTCGATTAGTAAGCCGTCCTTGAAGTTCTGAAGGAAGATCTATGCCTGTCTTCTTTCCAACCCCAAAACCTGAGGCAGAATTGAAGAAATAGTCATTCGGTGAACTCTTGGGCTTCAATCCCCCATCGCGAACCCATTCATCATATGCAATCTGATACCAAATTGAGTCGCACGATATTGCCATCGCAGTAGTTAAATTGATTCGTCCTGCGGCTTTGCTATCAAAGTTTCGGAATGTTCGATTACCAATTTGCACTTCTGCAGGGCAAAGATAAGTGTCTTTCAAGCTATAGCCCGCATCTACTGCGGCAGCAAGTGAGACAACTTTGAATGTGGATGCGGGAGCAAACGTTCCTTGAATCGCGCGCGAAAGAGCTGGAACTCCACTCTTCTGGCTATATAAATCTTTTGCTTGTTTAACAGTAATTCCATTTTCCCAAATATTTAAATCGTAATCAGGATAGGAAGCCATAGCTAAGACGCCGCCAGTCTTTGCGTCAAGAACAATTGCAGCACCTGAATCGCCGCGATAGCCCATTCCGCGCGCCCGCAAAACTGAATTCTTTAATTCTTGTTCCACAGCCGATTGAAGTTTTGCGTTGATATTGAGAATTACGTGATTACCAGGAACCGATGGTGTATTTCGCGACTCTTGGGTTACCGCTTCTTTCCGGTCAACAATGACAGTTTTTACTCCAGCCTTGCCCCGCATAGCGTCGTCGTAAACAACTTCAATTCCAGCTTTACCAATTAGTTCATTTCTATAGTAACGCTTTCCCTCTTCATTGTTGAGATCAGCTTCAGTAATTGGTCCGAGGTAACCCAGAACATGAGTTCCACGTTCACCCGCGTATCCAGGATAAAAACGAATTGAAACTGGTTCTGCACCGATTCCCGGGAAAAGATCAGATTGTTCAAGAATTGTCAGAACTTGATTTTGAGTGGCCTCTTTGGTGATGGGAATCGGCTGATAACGATTTCCGTTCCAACAGCCATTGCGATCACCTTTAGCAAGTTCGCCACAAAGTCTGGTGCGTGCATAGATATCGTTGTAATTGAGCTTTAATATCTCCGCGACGCGAGCGAGAACTGATTGACCTTTATCGTCTTGCTTATCAAGAACAGACCGATCGGCTGTGACCATCAAGCCAGCTTTATTTGTGGCAAGAAGGTTTCCCTCATTATCAACAATCAGGCCACGAAGTGCTGGAGTGACAATATCTCTACTCTGAATATCTAGCGCTGCCTCTTGATATCTCGGACCATCTGCAATTTGAAGATAGAAGAGTCGACCAGCCAGCGCAATCATGAGTGATGCAACAAATACTTGGACAACTAAGAGGCTGAGTTGCGAGCGATTGCGCATTTATCGGTTCCTCGCAGTAAGCGTGGCTCGATAGAGCGCAATAGTTATAGGAACATATAAAGGCGAAAGTAAGAGTGCCCACAACGCATTACCAAGAATTTCTTGTGATACATACGAACCAGAGCCAACATCTTGGCCAAGTATTGCGCCAAACAATAAGAAAAGAAGGAGTGCTACCGAGCTTCCAACCACCGTGACCACTGTCATGACGACGGGGCTTAATTCGGAATCAAGTGCTGCTCTTACGTTTGTGGCAAGAATGTAACTCATACCTGTTAACACTAGAGTCCATAAACCAAAAGGTGCTTCAAGAGTTGGCGATAAATCAAGGATGAATCCAGCTATAAATCCGGTAGTGACAGCGCTATTGCGCTCTTCCTGCATTATCCATGCCATGAAGAAAGCTAAGTAGAGCGAAAACCCTCCGATAAAAAAGTTAATTCGATTAAGTACAGCTTCCTGTGTAATGAATAAGAAAAAATAAATACCGAAAATTGCCGGTAAACGATTGAGGGTCACGTTTTTACTCGCTAGGAGTTGGGGTGGGAGTAACAAAAACTGTGACCGTAGGCGCAGGACGTGGCGCTTGCGGAACGAGTGAATCCCCCGGATTTCCACTGATGCTTTCAAGCACAACACTTACGACTCCAAGCGCGTTGAGATCAACAAAACCAAGAACTCTTCCTTGCTTTGTAAGTTGACCAGTTGCATTGTCTACAGTGATTACCTTTCCGACTGGTACACCTGGAACAAATGGTTTATCTCCTGAACTTCCGCGGGAAAGTAATACATCGCCTGCTTTAATCTGTCCGGTTGCACTAAGCATTCGCAACGAGAATTTACCTTCTCCCTCTCCAGACAAAATGCCCATATCTTGACTGCCTGCTACACGAACTCCTATGCGGAACGATGGATCGCTCATCAATAAAACGACAGCAGAAGTTGCAGTTGTTGACTTTACGACTCCGACAAGCCCGCCAGCTGCGATGACTGTCATATCTCGCTTAATTCCCGAGTTCGAACCAGAGTCCAGCACAATGGTTTCTCCAAATGTTCCAGTGCCGCCTTTACTAATGACCCGAGCAGATACAACTTTGTAGCGCGCTTTGCCTGCAAGATCTAGAACGCCTTTAAGTTGTTCCAGCTCACCTACGACATTTTCATTGAGGATTATTTGGCTTTTGAGTTCTTCATTCTCTGCTTTTAGCGCGTCAATCTTAGATTTCGTGCGCCCCAAATTTGTAATGTCTTCAAATAGATTGCTGATAGGTGAGAGGAAATTACTTCCAGCGCGCTGAACGGGCGCTAAGAAACTTTGAGTTCCGCTTCGAATTGACGAAATTAAACTTACGCCACGCAAATCTAGAGTAATTAAAAATAGAGAAGTGACCAAGAGCGAAACCCATAAGAGTCGCGTTCTATTGGTTCCACGATTCGCCATAAATTACCTATCGGCGAGGCTCGGAGATTAAAACCTTCTCTAGCGCTTCGAATTCTTCAACGCACTTGCCTGAACCTTCAACGACGGCTTGAAGTGGACGCTCAGAAACATGAATTGGCATCCCTGTTTCGTGGCGCAGCCTTTCATCAAGACCTTTGAGAAGCGCTCCTCCACCTGTAAGAACAATTCCACGATCCATGAGGTCAGCAGCAAGTTCTGGAGGAGTTTTATCCAGAGTGTTCTTCACTGCGTTAACAATTGCATTGACAGGTTCTTCGAGCGCTTTGCGAATATCTTCTGATGACACAACGATTGTTTTTGGAAGTCCAGTCGCAAGATCGCGTCCGCGAATCTCGGCATCAGGTTCATCGCGTAGTGGGTAAGCAGAACCAATCGCCATCTTTATTTCTTCAGCAGTGCGCTCGCCAAGCATGAGAGAAAATTCTTTCTTGACCCAGTTCATAATCGCGTGGTCTAACTCATCTCCACCAACGCGAATTGAAAGAGCAGAAACAATTCCACCCAAGGAAATAACAGCCACTTCTGTGGTTCCGCCGCCAATATCTACAACCATATTGCCGGTCGGCTCATGAATTGGAAGACCAGCACCAATTGCTGCTGCCATTGGCTCTTCAATGATGTAAACCTTGCGTGCGCCGGCTTCGTATCCCGCATCTTTAACAGCGCGCTGTTCAACGCCAGTAATACCCGATGGAACGCAGATGACAATACGAGGTTTTGCAAGGTAAGTGCGCTTGTGAACCTGGCGGATGAAGTACTTAATCATCAAAGCAGTCGTATCAAAGTCTGCGATAACGCCGTCTTTGAGTGGGCGGATAGCCACAATGCTGCCAGGAGTACGGCCAATCATTTTCTTTGCTTCAGTTCCAACTGCGAGGACTGCGCCAGTTTCTTGATTAACAGCAACCACGCTTGGCTCGTTAAGCACAATGCCTTTACCTCGAACATAAACCAAGGTATTTGCAGTACCAAGGTCGATCGCCATATCGCGACCTAAGAATGTCCAACGGTTAGCTTGGTTTGCCATTTCTATTACTCCTTACAGGTTGGGGAAGAAAATCTTGATTTCACGTTCTGCGGACTCAACCGAATCAGAACCATGAACAATGTTTTGAACAACTCGAGTGCCTTGATCGCGCGCAAGATCACCACGAATAGAACCAGGGGCAGCAACTGTTGGATCAGTTGCGCCAGCAAGAGAACGGAAACCTTCAATCACTCTCTCACCTTCTGCAATCATGGCAACAATTGGTCCAGAGAGCATGAACTCCATTAGTGGTTCGTAAAAGGGCTTTCCTTTATGTTCTGCGTAGTGCGCTTCAAGCATTGACTTATCTGCAGTCAACATGCGCAGTGCAGAAACTGAATAACCTTTTCGTTCTACGCGAGCAATAACTTCGCCAACAAGTCCACGACGTACACCATCTGGCTTAACCAGAATTAGCGTGCGTTGAGCTGAGGAAGTCGAGTTAGTCACGGGGTAAGTCTATTGTGAATTTTTACCTTCGCGACCCTCGTTAAAAGCCGCCCTGGCAGCCTCACCCTTACGACCCACCACAATGGCGGCAACCCACAATCCAAGGAATATCGCCCCAAGGAAGAACATTGTGAAAACAACAAAGCCGTAGGAAACCATCAGAATTTGAACTATCCAACCCAGGATCCAACCTGTCTTCCGCTTTAAAGATCCCGCTGCCAGAAAAGCAAGAAGTGCGATGACTCCACCAAAAATGAGTCCATTCGTACTGGGAAGATCTTTTGCAAGAAGTAGCGCAAAACCCATAATAAAAATTTCCATAACGAGAACGCTGCGCGCCAACATCTTCATTAACGTTTCTCCTTCAGACGTCTAATAATTCCGCGAGCCTCACCGGCCGTAACCACAGAGCCTGCGACAAGAACTGCTGTGTTTGAATCGCTTACTCCATTATCCAACTTTGCTTGTTCTATTGCTTTAACAAGTGCTTCTTGAAGTGACTCAATTGCAGTTACCCGATCATTTCCAAAAATTCCATCTGCAATTGATTTCAGTTCTGATAATTCAGCAGCGCGATGAGAGGAATTCTTGGAGACAATTAAGCGGCCTATCACGCTCTCTAGCTCTTCCAGAATTCCATCAACATCCTTATCTCCCATAGGAGCCACAACTCCGATGATCGATTCAAAGTCAAACTCTTCGGAGATAGTTTTCTTTAATGATTGAGCGCCATGAGGATTATGAGCTGCATCGATGATTACTGTGGGATTACGCATGATAATTTCACAACGACCAGGAGAGGTGGCATTTACTAGCGCTTCACGAACTACCTCTTCATCCAATTTGCTCTCTCCTGCGAAAACCTCAACTGCAGCAATAGCTGTTGCGGCGTTGGCAGCTTGATGTGCACCGTGCAGTGGAAGAAAGAGATCGTTGTACTCACCGTAGACGCCCGCAATTGAGATGAGCTGTCCTCCGACTGCCAGTGCTCGATTCTTAACGGCGTACTCAATACCTTCTCTAATGGGGGTCGTATCTACTTGAGCGGATTTATGCATTAAAACTTGGGCAACTTCTGGTTCTTGACGAGCTAGAACAGCGAATGAACCCTCTTTAATAATTCCTGACTTGGTTAGTGCAATCTTCTCAAGGGTGTCGCCTAAGTACTCCATATGATCAAATCCAATTGGAGTGATGACTGAGACATCGGCGTTGATGACATTTGTGGAGTCCCACTCTCCACCCATCCCACATTCGAAGATGCCAACATCTACTGGAAATTCTGCAAAGGCAACAAATGCCAAGGCGCACATAGATTCAAAGAATGAGAGTTTGTTTGGCATTCGTGAGTCAATGAGATCTAAATACAGTGCGATATCGTTATAAGTTGCGATCATTCCTTCAGGTGAAATTGGTTCGCCATTGATTGAAATTCGCTCTAGGAAACTTTCGAGATGCGGGCTAGTAAAGCGACCTGTGCGCATACCTAGCTGGAAGCACAATGAATCAATAAGTCGAGTGGTTGTTGTCTTTCCATTTGTTCCGGCAATGTGAATTGTGGGATAGGAAAGTTGAGGTGAGCCAAGTGCATCCGCAAGAGCTGCAATTCGATCAAGTGTCGGTGCAATCCTTGTTTCTGGCCAACGATTAAGGAGCGCTTTCTCTATTGCATCAAGACGCTCTAAGTCATCCTTGCTCGTCATTGTTATTCTTTAGGTAACGCCGCAAGTAGCGCGTTGATACGTACTATTTCTGTTTCGCAAAATTCCATTCGATCACGGATTGTTTTCACAACATCCATCGGAGCTTTCGCCATAAAATTTTCGTTTTCTAGTTTTACTCTAGCTGTATCTTGATCCTTCTTAATGGCCTCGAGATCTTTTGTTAGACGCGCACGTTCGGCTTTAACATCAATGCTTCCAGTTAAGTCGAAATGAACTACAAAATCGCCCACTTCAATCTTGGCGCTGGGTTTAAAGGAATCCCCTGGAGCATCAAGGCGCACCAAAAAGCGAAGTGCCGCTTCATAATCAGCGAGCGCGCCTTTGAGGCCATCGATCTGTGCCACAACCCGTGCAGAAGTTTTAATGCCTTGGTCGCTTCTAAAGCGGCGAATCTCAGTAATGAGACGTTGCATATCTTCAACTACGCCAAGTGCCTCTTCATCTTGCTCTGCGACTTTTGCAGTTGGCCATTCGGCAATCACAAGTGATTCACCTGAAGTAAGTGCTGTCCATAGCGCCTCAGTGAGGAACGGCATTGTTGGATGCATGAGACGAAGTAGTTGATCAAGGACATGTCCGAGCACGCGACGAGTTTTTTCTGCTTCGACTCCACCTTTCGCAAAAGTGTCTTTGATTAACTCGAGATACCAATCACAAACTTCATCCCAAGCAAAGTGATAGATCTCTTCACAACCTTTAGCAAATTCAAATGTTTCAAAGAGTTGATCAGCTCTACTTATTGTTGAATCAAGACGGCTCAAAATCCAGCGATCGATATGGTTGAGTGAAGCGCGATCTGGAAGTGGGCCTGAAACTGTCGCGCCGTTCATCATTGCAAAACGTGAAGCGTTCCAAACTTTTGTTGCAAAGTTTCGAGCGCCGGCAATCCATTCTTCGGCAAGTGCTTGATCAGTTCCGGGATTTGCGCCGCGCGCTAAAGTAAAGCGGAGCGCATCTGAACCGTACTTATCCATAAACTCAAGTGGATCAACAGTGTTGCCGCGCGATTTACTCATCTTCTTACCATGTTTATCGCGTACCAAGCCGTGAAGTGCAATCACTTTAAATGGAGGAACTCCATCCATCGCGAAGAGGCCAAATAACATCATGCGAACAACCCAGAAGAAGAGAATGTCGTATCCCGTTACTAAAACACTTGTTGGATAGAACTTCTTCAAATCATCGGTGTTGTTAGGCCAACCTAAAGTTGAAAATGGCCAGAGTGCAGATGAGAACCACGTATCAAGAACATCTGGATCTTGTTCGTAGCCTGCAGGAGCGCTTTCGCCCGGTCCCACCACAACTACTTCGCCATTTGGTCCGTACCAAACAGGAATGCGATGACCCCACCAAAGTTGGCGAGAGATACACCAATCATGCATATTGTCGACCCATTCAAAATATCTTGGTTCCATAGAAACGGGATCAATTTTTACTTTTCCATCACGAACTGCATCACCCGCCGCTTTTGCAAGTGGCGCAACTTTCACAAACCATTGTTTAGAAAGTCGAGGTTCGACCGTGGTATCGCAGCGGGAACAATGTCCAACGGCATGAATATATGGGCGCTTCTCGGAAACAATACGACCCATACTCCGTAATTTTTCGACAACAGCTTTTCGCGCATCAAAGCGATCCATGCCATCAAATTCTGTGCCCGTGCCATCCATGACGCCATGTTCATTCATAATCACAATGAGTGGAACGTTATGGCGCATTCCCATCTCAAAGTCATTAGGGTCATGAGCCGCAGTAACTTTCACAGCGCCAGTACCAAATTCTGGTTCTACTAACTCGTCGGCAATGATAGGAATCATTCGGTTTACTAGTGGAAGCAGCACTGACTTGCCAATCATGTGCTTGTAGCGTTCATCGCTAGGGTGTACAGCAACGGCGCCGTCTCCCAACATTGTTTCAGGACGTGTAGTGGCTACCGTGATATTTAATTCGTCATCGCCATAACGAACTTGAACAAATTCGCCAGCATCATCGCTATGGTCTACTTCGATATCCGAGAGCGCTGTTAAGCAACGTGGGCACCAGTTAATAATCTTCTCTGCTCGATAAATGAGGTCTGAGTCGTAAAGGCGCTTGAAGATCGTGAGGACCGCTTCGGAGAGTCCTTCATCCATAGTGAAGCGTTCCCGGCTCCAATCAACGCTATCGCCAAGGCGTTTCATCTGGCCAAGAATTGCGCCGCCAGATTCTGCTTTCCAAGTCCAAACTTTCTTAACAAATTCTTCGCGACCAAGATCGTGACGGGATTTTCCTTGAGCTGCTAATTGTTTTTCTACAACGTTTTGGGTTGCGATTCCCGCATGATCCATTCCAGGAAGCCAGAGAGTTTCATAACCTTTCATCCGCTTCATACGTGTTAACAGATCTTGAATTGTGTGATCCAGCGCGTGGCCGATGTGAAGACTGCCGGTCACATTCGGTGGAGGAATTACTATTGAGAAAGGTTTCTTTGAAGATTGTGAATCAGCTTTGAAATATCCTGCATCAAGCCATTTTTGGTAGAGCGGACCTTCAATCTCGCTAGGAGAAAATTGCGAAGGCAGCTCTGACATAAGGCGAGATACTACCGATGATTACGCGGTCTTTTCTTCTCCACGTTTTGCAGAACGCTTAACGCTATTTGGTCCGCGCTCAAGATATGTCGGCGCCGCCTTTGCGGTAATCACTTCTGGAGTGACGAGCACCTTGCCAATTTCTTTCTTGCTTGGCACTTCGTACATCACAGGAAGTAGAACTTCTTCCATGATGGCTCGCAGACCTCGTGCACCTGTGCCTCGCGCGATAGCTTGGTCGGCGATTACTTCAAGAGCTTCCTTTGTGATTTCAAATTCGACATCATCCATCTCAAAGAGGTGCTGATATTGACGTACTAAAGCATTTTTTGGCTCGGTAAGGATTTGTAGAAGTGCAGCGCGATCAAGGTTTTCAACCGAAGTAACGATGGGAAGGCGGCCAATGAATTCAGGAATCATGCCGAATTTCAATAGATCTTCTGGCATGACATCTGCAAATGGATCGTTGGTTTGCTTGTCTTTTTCGGTCTGAAGTGTGGCGTTAAATCCAACGCCGGCTTTGCCTTTACGTCCTTCAATAATCTTCTCAAGACCAGCAAATGCGCCACCCACAATAAATAGAACGTTGGTGGTATCGATTTGAATAAATTCTTGGTGCGGATGTTTACGTCCACCTTGTGGCGGAACAGATGCAGTTGTGCCTTCCAAAATCTTTAATAGCGCTTGTTGTACGCCTTCGCCAGAAACGTCACGTGTGATGGAAGGGTTCTCGCTCTTTCGTGCCACCTTATCGATTTCAT
>JACCDZ011271352.1_pt1 | contig 25056 bp, 25 predicted proteins | sample 7449551 | NCBI WGS metagenome assembly JACCDZ01 (sample SAMN15323452, study PRJNA562643) | freshwater metagenome | isolation source: river surface water | place: USA:Blue River Watershed | collected 2017-08-18 | reverse complement strand
TATCAGGTGCTCATTGATTGCTCTCTGCTACAGGTGGTGCCGGTTTAGTTATTGATTCAGGTACTTTATCTGTTACGGGTACTGGTAGTGGTATTACAGTAACCGGTGCGGCTCGTATGAGTATTCAAGATGCTGGTATGTTCATTTCTGGTTCCGTATTAAGTATTAACGGTATTACATCACATGGTATTGTTATGTCAGGTATTACTTTAAGTATCCTTAGTTCCGCTGGTATTTATACTGATGGTACAACAATGTCTGTACAAGGTACTGCTGGTGGTATTACATTATCAGGTGCAAATGTACGTTTGTCCATTTTAAGTTCTGCTGGTATTTACATGTCAGGAACTTCCATGAGTGTCGTTGGTGGTGGTATGACTTATTCAGGTACAAACGTCAGTGTTCTTGGTGGCCAAATGACATTATCAGGTGTTACAATGAGTGTATTAAGTTCCGGTGGTATTACTGTCACTGGTGCTGGTTCATACATTAGTATTCAAAATGCTGCTGGTGTTACATTAACATCTGCTGTGATGTCTGTATTCGCTCCAACTATTGCTACATCTGCTGGTATCGTATTCGATGGTGCTAATACTACACTTTCTATTGTTAACGGCGGTAAAGTATTCTTCGTCGATACATTCATGTCCATGATCGGTACTGGTACCGGTGGTATGACTATATCAGGTGCTAATAAATTACTCTCTGTTACAGGTGGTGCCGGTTTAGTTATTGATTCAGGTAAATTATCTGTTACTGGTACTGGTAGTGGTATTACATTAACCGGTGCGGCTCGTATGAGTATTCAAGATGCTGGTATGTTCATTTCTGGTTCCGTATTAAGTATTAACGGTATTACATCACATGGTATTGTTATGTCAGGTACTACTTTAAGTATCCTTAGTTCCGCTGGTATTTATACTGATGGTACAACAATGTCTGTACAAGGTACTGCTGGTGGTATTACATTATCAGGTGCTAATGTACGTTTGTCCATATTAAGTTCTGCTGGTATTTATATGTCAGGAACTTCCATGAGTGTCGTCGGTGGTGGTATGACATACACTGGTACAAACGTTAGTGTTCTTGGTGGTCAAATGACATTGTCAGGTGTTACATTGTCATTCTTAAGTGGTGGTGCTGCTACATTCAATGGTGGTACTGGTTTGTCATTATTAGGTGCTCAAATGACATTATCCGGTGCTAATATGAATATTGTAAGTGGTGCTGGTGTTTTCTTACGTGATACATACATGTCGATAATAGGTGGTGCTGCTGGTCTCTTTGTTAACGGTGGTGCTGGTATAACACTCAGTGGTTCTGGTAGATTAGACGTCGGTGCTGGTGGTATTAGTATTAGTGGTATTACAAATATGTACGGAAACGTTAATATATCTGATTCAAAGATATTATCTATCGGTACTGGCGGTGCTGTTATCAATGGTCCATTAATTGTCAATAATTTAACTGACCTTTCCACAAATTATACTTACACTCTTAGTGTACGTGTTGATGCATTAAGTACTTCATTGTTGAATACATCACAAAACTTATGGACTAACATCAGTGCTCTTAGTTTCAATACAGTGTCACGTCTCAGTATTTTAGAATACGTCGTTTCTCGTGACGGATCCAATAATTTATACCTCGGACAATCTGCTAACACTATATACATCGGTGCTCCTAATAATACTGGTGTCGCTCAAACGATTGTCATCGGTACTGCTAATGATACCGTTGTTATTTCTGGTACACTCACTGCTATACAAACTACAAACGTTGAAATTAGTGACGCTGCTTTCATTCTTAATAAAGGTGGTTTAGTACCTACTAACGCTGGTTTACAAGTTGAAGTAAATGGTGTAAATAACGCTGCTACATTCTTACTTAACGCTGCTGGTGAATGGAATATGAAGAATACCGACGGATCCACTTATAACCTTAAGTTATCATTAGATTCCATCAGTACACAAATCAGTGCTAATAATTATTTCGTAAGATCTACATTGTCAACCGCTAATATTAGTGTCGTTTCTGATGCTTGGGTCGGACGTAACATGTCTGTTATTGGAAATATCTACACTTCAAATGTTTCTGTGTTATCTGACGTTTTCGTTGGTAGAACTTTAAGTGTCATCGGAACTGCTTACGTTTCCAATGTTTCTGTATTATCTGACGTTTGGATTGGAAGAACTTTAAGTATCATAGGTAATACATTCATGTCCAACTTATCTGTCTTATCAAACGCTTACATCGGTTTAAATTTAAGTGTCGTTAGTAACATTTATGCTGGTAATGAAATACGTGCTTCTGGTGATGTTATTGCTTTCTACAACGCTTCCGATTTCAGATTAAAGAAAGAAGTACAAGAACTCGACATGAACATGTTAGAAACCGTCGTCATGAAATTACGTCCTGTAGAATTCACATGGAAGGAAGATATCCATTATGCTCCTAGAAGAAACACAAGAGACGTCGGTTTCATTGCTCAAGAAATGCATGAAATCATTCCATTAACTGAAATGAGCTTAGGTGACATCGAAGGTGTCGAAGGTGGTCCTGTTAAGGGTATCAGACACGAACGCATTATCCCATACCTCGTAAAAGCTATTCAAGAGTTGAATAATAAAGTTGAATCACTTCAACAACAATTACAAGAACGTGATATGTAAATACAAATGAAAAAAAAATAAATCAACAACAAATAACGATTATATGTAAAAAATAAAAAACAAAATCAAATCAAAAATGAATTCAAACAAGCTATTTAATCTATTAATTACACAGCCAATATACTTAAAATAAAATGTCACATCGTCATCTTTCGAATGATTACATTGAGTTCATTGAACAATTCGTTTCTATAAATCCTGCATACAAATACGACGTTGAACAAAATAATGAAACAAATTCGATTGCAGTGATTGTCATGTATTTAGATCATGGATACCGTGATCTGTTCTTTGCATTCTTCACAGAACAAAAAATCAAAACGTATATCATTTTAAATGGCGCACGTTGTGAGTTATCATCGAATTTCATTAGAAATCAAATAGTTCACGATATACAACAAAAATTTAATTTTTGGAATAACGGTGTTAAAAAACGTGATACACTCTACCGTATTTTGAAAAATCAAGTAGACATCTACAAACTCGAAAATCCAGAATATGAAGAGGTTGTTATCGAAATACGTCCAAATAATTCATGTGGAATTTTTGAGTATTCATATGATCTCGTAAGAAATAATAATAAACAATTTAGTGTACGTATGGATCATAATCATTCAACATTCGTTTTACAACGTGAATCTAAAGATGATCTTATTTTTCTAGATCCGATTGTTATTCAAGATCAATTGCGTGAATTTTTGTATTAATCGTTTTTATGTTCAATAAAACTAAAATTATAAAATGCCTTTTTACATTCGTAAATATTCTCAAAAAACACATAAAACACAAATTGAAGACGCTGTGTTAAATTCATTGACGTATATACCATCGAATTCCAAACGTTTTCGTACACCTTCGTATGTCGTACTAAATGATTTCAATGTAAACGGAGGTATTTCATTTCATTCATCAAATCAAATTTATGATGACGCTTTTTTCACATTACAACTAGTACGTCAACATGTCGATGATTCTGTTTCCGTTATTTCTATCGAAGACGGTGCTGTTCCAATCGTACGTGTAAACGTAAACAATAAATCAGAAGCACAACGTGGTATAGTTGTAGATATGTCGGGAGTCATTAGTGAATTAAGAAATTCGTCGGATATTCAGTTCAGACAAAAGTTATCATGGGTGTCATTTTTATTTTTTATCTTAGGTTTCGTAATGTTCATAGTATCATTACCAGATACACGTTTGTCATTAGATCAAGCGTACCTTGTTGTAATAAGTTTTGTGAATAGTATAATGTCCAAGTATGTCACATGGATTCAACCACCACAAATTCAACCATCAATAACTTTTAAATTATTTTAAAACAAAACGCGTTGTTGATTTTATTTAGAATGTATCATTTGATTATTAAAAAAAAATGACTGAAAAATCTGTTTCTACATTAGGACGAATCGCAAGTGTACTTGGAGTTGCTTCCAAACATTCAAAAGAAACTACACCAATTGAAACTATTTTACGTATGCAACATTTTCAAATATGGGGTTTTATTCTTATGATTCTTGCGGTTGCTACAATTATTTGGTTAATACAAAAAAAATTAGATTCAATCGATAAACAATATAAAGAACAATTTATTTTGTTACACAGATTGTTTAAATCACATCAAGATCTTCAAGTAAAAGTTCATAAAAATAATCAACAAGTCGTACAACAACAACCTGTTGTAAATAATAATAGTGGTAATGGTAATGGTAATAGTAATAGTAATAGTAATAGTAATAGTAATAGTAATGTTTTCATTCCTCCAGTAGTAAATGATCAAATGAATCAATTGAATCAAACAAATCCATCACAGACAGTTGTTATTTTACAAACAATTAAAGAAGAATCTGTTGAAGACGACATGTCTTCCGTTACAACTGTCGAAACAATTGATTCAATAAAAAACGTGGAAAACGTTGATCAAAAAGTAGTTGAAGTTGACGATTCTTTACCTGATATGTTTAATTAACACTTATTTGCAATTAAATAAATAAAATGCAACGTTCGAATTTATTAGATCTTCTTTCACAAATACAGAAACCACAAAATAATGAACATAAAATACGTTTAACATTTGGTTTTTATGATTTGCAAAGTAAATATTTTCAATCAAATGTACCGTCAGAAATTCTTTCAACGATCATACAAAGCGTAACATCATTGAAAGGAATTCGTTATTATATACCATTTGTACAAGAATTAACTATAAAAAGTGATCGAGTATATTGTAGAATATCTCCAACCATGTGGGATGTATGTATCGATTACGTGAATTCTGATCAACAAGCGATTTTTTTAAATGAACAAACGAATTCATTTGTTGTCATTGTTGCTCCTGAAAATATTACGAAAATGACTCAGACGTTACATGATATTTTGGTAAATCATGCAGAAGTATTTCCTACAACACTTACGTCTTTACATTTTTGTATCGTTTAAAGAATATTGAATATTTTACTTAGACTTCTTCCTAAATTATCAGCTCCACCTAATGGTTCTCCTTTGTAAAAAAATTGTGGGAATGTTACATGTGAAATTCCACGGCTTTTCAAATATTGTTCCACAATGGATTTTGTTTGTTTACCATTTGTTTCTACATTCCATAAACGGATCACAATTTCAACAGGGGTACGTAAAATGACATCAATTGAATTTTTAGTAAATGGACATCCTGGTCTGTAATGCATATATATTTTTTGCATATGTCCATGAATTCTTTTGTATTGTGTATTACTGTAAGGTGGTTTAGATTTTACTAAGTCTACATATGGATAACGTATATTTTTTATGTAGTCAAGTACTTTTGCATTTTCTACAGTTTCAAACTGTGGATTTATTATTCTTCCATTTCTACTAGCTTCAGTACCGTAAACAATTGTGTAATGATAATCTGTCATTTTTTAAATAATTAATGTGTTTTATTAATTTTAATCTTTTATATTATCATTTATAAAAAAATAAATTCACAAAAAAAAATGAATACAAATAAATCTTCCACAATTCATTCTGTTGACGCAGGTTCACAAATCCAATTATTCATTTGGAAACGCTGTGATCATTCGCGTGAACTCTTACAAGATCTTCAACAATTACCTGAAAATGTACAAGAAAAAATTAAAGTCATACATATCGAAGAAGCATTGGAAAAAAATATATGTCCACCAGGATTAAAATGTACACCATGTATGTTTGTGAAACCTCAAATGGGTGTTGGTGTAAATAAACAATTTCCCATGTTTTTTAATGGGCGCAAGAGTATACTTTTGTATTGCGGTTTGAGATCACATGAATCAGCAAATACTGTTATGAATACTGACGATGCATTAGGAAAACAACAAGTAGAAACTATATTTGAAAAAACAACAATAAATGAGTTTGGAAATAAAGATGACGTATCAAAATTTCAAAATGGACGTCAATTCGATTTTGTAGATTCCATGGGTAACAACAACGGAGCGTCCGACAAACATGATCGTCTATTTAATGATTTTATTGATGATCCATTATTAGCAAACGATCCACGTGTAAATCGTGATCCGAAAAAAGATCTTGCGGCGATGATGGAGTCGAGAGGATACGCTTCAGCATCAAAGTAATTTTTAAAATGTTAAATATTAATTTTTATTATTTTTTTTGAAAAAAAAATCTCCCGTGATCAAACAAAAGAAAATTAAATTTTATATCAAACAATAAAAATATAAAATGACTCGTTTCGGAAAAAGTCAAATAAATCATGATACATTGTTATCACGAAATCCTTCACGTTCTGTGGTTGAAAAATCTATTAGTAAATTAAAAGCTAATAAGGAAAAGATTAAATCATTAACAACCAAAGATATTCCATATGTCGGTGTTGCTGAATCTGCTGCTATCGCTGATTTATTCAATGAACCTGGTAGTGTTGATAAAGATACTTTAGAAGCTAAATTCAACGATAGTGATGAATGCTTAAATAGTTTAGCTTTTACTGTTTGTGTCGACAACTTCTACAAAGAGATTCGCTCAAAACTTAATCAAAAAACAAATAACGCAATTTTAGATAAATTCTTTTTGGATGAACGCGTACCTATTATGTTATCCGTAGGTATTACCAAGATTCTTTCTGATATTATTGAAGCTCTTAAAAAGACTTCTGAATCAGCAATTGATCAATCAGGTACTAATAGAGGTAAAAGAATTCATTTCATAAATGTTGAAGATCTTTTTGCTTACGTTGACAAACATTACGGCGACGTTATTAACTTAAAACAACAACGTATCACTGATCAAAATAGTAACTTAAAGATTTATGATGTATTAAAAGATATTACTGATTCTTCTTATGCAGCTTCTTTAGCTAAAGACCACGTTAAAAGATTGTTAACTGGCCTTACAAAAGTTGATGAAAAACATGTAGGTGATACTTTCAGTGTAACGATTGCTGATCCACATACTAGTTTAGGTCTTGATGGTTGTGTTGCAAATTTCTTAACCGCTTGTAAACGTGTTGTGTTTGTAACAAACATTAGTGCTATTAATAACAATTATGCAAAATACGCCGTAGGTGCAATTTTTGGTGTTATTGCTACACATATTATGTCATATGCTTTCTATTCAGCTATTGATGAAGTATTACGTTCTCTTGAACAAGCTAATAAGAAATTCAGTGCCGGTGCTAATCCTTTAGATGGTAAAATGTTCCATCGTGCTATGATGTATCCAAGTATTGTTGCTGCTCTTGATTTATACGGTTTATCAGAAAGTACATTTGATCACGCAATTGCTAAAGAAATTACTACCGTTAAAGCTGTACGTGAAGTTTTCAAAGAAGCTATTAAGAATTACGATTATGAAGCTAGTGCTATTGCTGCTAAGACTTTCAGACATGCTGCTCCTAAAGTTCCATCATTCTTAAGAAGTCCTGAAGAAATCTTAGAAGCTCAAATGAAGCTCGATAAAATGTTAGTTACCGCTCCTGGTACTGCTGGTGGTCCTGCTGCTGCTGTCGGAAAGTACACTAAACAACCAAGTTGGATTACTACAAATAGTATAGCCGGACAAAAAGCTTTAACTGCAATGGAACGTGCTGAAAATACATACGGTACATGGAGTTTCGGTAAGAGTCGTAAGAGTCGTAAAAGTAGACGTTCTATGAAGTTCGGTAAGAGTCGTAAGAGTCGTAAGAGCAGACGTTCTATGAAGTTCGGTGAAGAAGGTAAAGTAGAAGTACTTTTCGGAAGACGTCGTAAGAGCAGACGTTCTATGAAGTTCGGTGAAGAAGGTAAAGTAGAAGTACTTTTCGGAAGACGTCGTAAGAGTAGACGTGCTGCTGCTTTTGGTAAACGCCGTAAGAGCAGACGTTCCATGAAGTTCGGTGAAGAACTCCAAATCCCACAATTCGGTAAACGCCGTAAGAGCAGACGTTCATCTTTTGGTAAGCGTCGTGGATCAAAGAGACGTTCTATGAAGTTCGGTAATGATATGGGAGACATGGTTGCTGGTATTAGTTTCGGTAAGAGACGTGGATCAAAGAGACGTGCTTCATTCGGTAAGAGACGTGGATCAAAGAGACGTGCTTCATTCGGTAAGAGACGTGGATCAAAGAGACGTGCTTCATTCGGAAAGCGTCGTGGATCAAAGAGACGTGCTTCATTCGGAAAGCGTCGTGGATCAAAGAGACGTAATTGAAACGAATTTGGCGATGGAATTGTAACTAGTCTTATAAAAATGGCAATACAGTCACAGATGAATAATAATGCGTCATCATCATCAAGTTTTACTCCAAATTTTAAAAAATTTAATAAAATTCAAAAGACACCAAAAAAATAACAAAAAAAATTATTTTAAATTAATTATGTACAAATATGTACACAAACGTGTACAATAAAAAAAAACAATTTACTTTTTCCGTTGCTGTATTGAAAAATGCACAGTCGGGTCGTTTGAAAATGTTTGTGTAACTTTATACACATTATTTGTTGTATGTTCCAATGGACGGTAAATATTTCTTTGTTCATCAGATTTCGATTTCTTTCGTGCTGATAAACCTTGTAGCATATGATTTTGTATACGTTCATGATGTTGAAAAACATACGTTATCATACCATACTCAATTGCACAACGAAAAAAATTTAATTGTCCAATTGTAGTAGAAATAATCCAATCCGAGTCATTATTATTGTCAGCGTCTTCATTCGACGCTCCGTCTATTGATGAATGAGTTTCATTTGAATTTGATGATTCAGATGAAGCTGATTCCAGTTCACTTAAAAATTCACACGTATTCACATTAAAATATATTTTAAAGGAACCTTTATCTGGTGATTCGCGTGCAAATGGATCGAACCATACTTTTTTATATGAATTGAGATTTTGAGAATATATAAAAAATAAATGTTGACGATTCAAACGGTCTTCAACAGTTTCATCAGGTATTTCATTTGACTTCACATAATTCGTTACAAACCAATCGAGCAAACGTAATGACACCACCGTTGATCTATTTTTTACTATTTCAACAAAAATTTGCAATGCGGATTCATGTGTACGATAATATTCTAGTAGTGTTTTTTTCAGCAAATTAAATTTTGACATTTTTTTATTTATTGAACAATTCTGTTTTGTTCGAATTATTTATTTATTGATAATTTTGTTTTGTGTAAAATAAATCACAATACTTGCAACAAGTCCAATTCCAAATGACACATACAAATTTTTCAAAGTACTACGTTTAGGTTGTTGTTTTTGAATATATGGAAGTGTGTACAAAACAATAAATACTATAAAACTAAATATAAGCGCAAATAAAATATACGTCGTACCTGTACGTGTTGTCGTTTCATTTACACTCTCAAAATTCATTTGATTCATAGGAATCGATGGTGATACTAATGCAGGTACAGCTGCTGGTATAGGTTCAATTACATTTGATTCTACGCGTCGTTCTTGTTGCGTCTGTTGCTGTTGCATTTGTTGTTGCATATGTTGTTGCATATGTTGCTGTTGCATTTGTTGTTGCATCTGTTGTTGTTGCATTTGTTGCTGTTCGTATTGGTGGTGGTCATCATATTCTTCTTCGTTGTCACCATCATCACCATTACTACCGTAACCGCCGTGTTGTTTACGTTGTTGTTGTTCATCAAAAATAACTTGTTGTATGAAACCGAGAGGTGTACCATCAGGTAACTCACGACCCGGATTTGAAGTTCTAACCATATTTTTTTACTTTTTTTTTATTTTGAACGCGGGGATAAATTTTTTATCTCTTTACACGCGTCATTATTTGATGATGGAATGACGTATTGTTTCTCGAAATAATCAGTTGCAATCAAAAGAGAACGTATGTACTCTTCTTTCTTTGTTTGATCAGGTAATGAATTATAAAATTGAATAATTGGTTCCATTTTTTTTTATTTTATTTAATGGTTTCCATTAATTTTTTAGAATAAATGTACGAGTACGTACGTCACACCAATCGTTACAAATACTTCAACTAGTTGTATACCTGTTAATATTTCAACAACAGACGCAACTGCTATGATTTCCACGAAATCTTGAATAACGTGCGGTTCTATTTCAATGTCCATTTGTTTTTATTTATTTATGTTGTTATGTAAGTTCATTATTAAAGTGAAATAAATTACACTACACTTCAAGATTTCTTAAATAAATAAAAGAAGCATGTGGTTAAGTATTGAGGCAACAATAGGTGCAGGAAAAACGACATTATGTCGTAAATTACGCGAGCATTTTTTAAATTCGAGTGTAGTCTCAATTATTGAAGAACCCGTACAAAAATGGATAGATATCGGTATCCTCCAAAAGTTTTATGACGATCAACAAAGATGGTCATATACTTTCCAATCGTATACATTCTTGACACGTATGGAAGAGATTATGTCTGCTGAAGCATCATTATCCGAAATAAACATTGTTGAACGTTCGATTTTCTCGGATCGTAAAATATTCGCTGAATCATTACATTCAAGTGGTAAAATGACAGATACTGAATGGGAAATGTATTGTCAATGGTGGAATTGGCTGTCAGAAGAATGCTTTCGTCGTATTGGTAAACCTAGTGGATATATTTATTTACGTGTTGAACCAGAAGTTGCATATGAACGTATGAATAAACGTAATCGTTCTGAAGAAAATGGTGTACCATTTGATTACCTTCAAAACAACGTTGATCTTCATGACACGTGGTTACTTAACGAACCTAACGTGCTTGTAATTGATGCGAACGATGATTTTGAATATGACGACGTCAAATTTTACGAACTCGTACAAAAAATTGCAAAATTCATTGAAAGTTTACAAGAAATACCATCAAGATAAAATTCGTTGTGATGTATTAATATTTTTTGTGTATAAATAAATTAAAATGAATCCAATAATGTTACAATATTTTTTTAACGACATTGAAAAACAAAAAGACATTGAATGTAATTATATACGAAATTTAATGTATACACTTATTGCAGATACTGTCGAATCTGTAAAAAAACGCGATGTGAAAACGTCTTGCGTTGTTGATCCATCCAAATTACATTTTTTGAAACATACAGGATTTTACAATTGTAATGAACATTACAAATTCGAAAAGAATTTACAAGATCTCGGTTTACGATTACACGTATTTCCGATGGTTTCGTTAGAAAAGGGACGTATCGAATTTGATGTATTAGAACGTAAGTTAACGTACTTTCAGAAATTTCAGAAACGTAATTTCTAACATGGGTATGGAAATTTCGAGTTAGGAACAAGAAGGTAATCTTCATCTAATGCAGATGGTATTTTTAAGACGTAATAATCGATCGAACGTAACCATAAAGCAATTTCGGATCTCATAAATTTATCAAATGTTCTTGCCCATATTTCAATAAGAATAACAGGGAGGTCACGTTCAATTAATTGACGTGCACCACGTAAAACATGCTCTTCCATTCCTTCAACGTCGATTTTCATGAAACTAACGTTTGTAAAATTATACGAATCCAATGTTTTTAATTGAATTTGATGAATTTCAGGACCAAATGCATGTGCTGGTGCTAATTCAGGATCTAGTGCAGTTGCACCAAAATTTTTATCGATTGTCCATTTGTATAAACCTACGTCAATAATTTTATTTTGGACGTCACTCACACCGTATGGATAAACAATCATACGGTTCAAAGAACTAACATTCGTTTCGATATTTTTCGAGAGAATCTGATGATACACAGGTTCAAAACAATACAGTGTATTTCCAGGTGACAATACTTCTTCCATCAATAAAGCAGTAGCACCTATATTAGCACCAACATCAATCATATTTGTATTTGGTGTATAATATTGTTGTATAAAAGGGAATAACCAATCTTCCCAGTACAAATCTTTATCTAAATGTTGTCCAATAAGATAATCATGTTTGACGTAATACATCATACGATTTCTTATGGGTTGTTTTGTACAAACGACAGCACTCCAATTTAGATCACCGCAGTTGTAAATTACGTCTTCTACGTTTTGCATTTTTTTTGTATTTGTTTATTGAAGATGTAAAAGATTTCTTAATTTCTACCGAATTGTAACTTTGCTTTGTTATACTTCGCAATAGCATGTTTTCGTGAACGTCCGAGTCTTGTGTATTTTTTAATAAATTTCTTTAATGAACACATAACTTTACCAAAACCATTCGTTGTTGGATTTGCTGGATTTGCAGGTTCATGTCGTTCATCTCGATTGTTCTGATTATTATTATTATTGTTGTCTTCGTCATCAAAAAAAGGATTTGCAAAAGTTTCAGGACCTAAATGTTCAGGCATATTTACTTCTTCGTCGTCAAATAATTGTAACGGTAGTGGTAAATTTGGATTGATTTCATTTTCATTACGAATTGCACGCATAGCACGTATTAATCGTGGAGGTCCATTTGTATTCACGTCATTTCGAGGAGGTGTTTGTATATTAGGACGCGAAGATGAACCTGCATTAATAATTCTATTAGATTTTATGGGTTTTCCAGAATTTTCTGAGTTATTGTTATTCATTCTTTTGTTTTCTTAAAACTTTAGAAATTATTTTTTCTTTGAAATAGGACGTGGTACATGTGGACCGATATAATTCGGATCGTAATTTGTTGGTGGTATGATAGTAATTTTTCTTGGTGGTGTTGACATTTTTATTTTATTCTTTTACAAAATGTATTAATAAAATTTCGCTTCGAATTTTTCCGGAATCGTCGGAGTAGCATTGACGTAATACTCACAATACCACTGTGGTTTTTTACCATAATCAGTATAATCCCATATTCCAATATCAATACTTGCACGTAATAACTTCTTGAAAACTGACAAAAATTCAGATCCATGTTGATATTCAATCGCACCTAAATGTGCAATTTCGTGTATAATAACGAATGTACCGAGATTTAAGTCATCAATGTCATTCGGATTTTTTGGTGAAGTCGTTACACATAATTGCATTGCATCATTTTTATTTAATACAAATCCAGGTGTATCTGTATTTGATGGAGTTATACCGATTTTTCCATTTTTCTTTAATACGCTCCAATTTTCAACAATACGTGCGGATATTTCTGGCGAAGGATATTTATTTTTTTGAACGTAATCAACAAGAAGATCACCACGTCGAATTAATTCATCGAGACGTTCCTTTTCAGCATCGGTACGTGGTAATACAAATGGTTCATAAAGATACGTACATAATAGTTTATATACAACTAACGAAATTAATAATGCATATACGACGTAAGCAAAAAAATTCATTTTTCTTTTAATTTTACTTACAAGGAATATTTTGTCTAAATTGTAAAAATTAATTTAGGTAATCATTATAAAAAATGAACTCAAACAATACAAATGAACAAATTTATTCAACAAATAGCAGCTATCGAATTAATGAAACATTACAAAAGAATTATGAATCTACAAACGGATCCGATGAATTCTATGAATTGCATCAATCAAATGCGGAGTCATCAGAAAGCATACGAATTGTATTATCGAATGAATCTCTACAAACCAATTCAATTCCCGACACAGACACCACCAATAATAAAAAACCTAGAAAAAAAAGAACCGTACGAGTTCTTAGCGAACCCAATGGGTTCAATGGGTCCAACGAACCATCAGAAACATTAAACGTCAAAATCGATGAATCGAAATTATCAAAAAAACAACGTAAAGTTGTTGAATCTGTTACAACAAGAACGTACACCGATGTTACATTATTTCCACATCAAGTTGAACATTCGAATAAATTAATGAATGTTCTCGAGGGTCATCCGTTTGCATTAGATCTTAGTCCTATGGGTACAGGTAAAACATATTGTGCAACACATATTGCAAAAACATTTGGATTCAAACGTGTTCTGGTAATTGCACCATTAAGTGTTATACCAAAATGGAAACACATGCGTGACACGCACGGATTACGTTTGGTTGATGCAATGAGTTATTGTTCATTACGTTCTGTGAAATGTAAACAACCTAAACATGGTTTATTAACTCGTATAGATCGTAGAAGTGAAGTTATTAACGAAGATACAGGACGTCCCGAACCAGGTGGTGAACGTGATACAGTTGAATTTCATGCGACTGATCTTTGGAAACAATACGTATCTGAAGGTATTCTATTGGTTGTAGATGAAATACAAAATGTAAAAAATATCAGTTCACAGTATTTATCGGTAAAAGAATTAATACGTGAAATTCTTGGATCTTCTGGAATGTCGAAGGTATTGTTATTATCCGGTACACCTATTGATAAAACTGATCAAGTTACAAATTTATTCCGTGTTACAGGTTTGATTAGTAAAAATTTATGTCATTATGATACTGGATTAAATCGTACGATTGCGCGTGGTTTTGATGAAGTTGTACAACATCACGAATCGTATGTAACAAAAAATGATCCGTTACTACGTAATATTTTTCATAAAAAACGTGAACAACGTTTGTACAATTTAAATATGATACGTTACCAATCGAGACTTATGAGATATCAACGTGCCTTACGTAATCAATATGGAAACGTGCCTTTACCTGAAATACCAATTGAACCGATTGAACCGGAAAGATTGACACGACATGAAGAACATATTTTTGATCAATCAACACCCGAAGTGTTACATAATTGTTTTTTTATGATTGAACGTATTGAAGGTAATCGTGTAAGTGGTAATTCATTAATTTCACAAACGAAAACTTGTATGTATAAATTATTTTGTGAAATATTTTGTAAAAAAATGGCATCCGCTATGCAACGTCCGAATATACCATGCCGTGTACATAAACGTAACGCGTATTATTATGTTCCACATGACTGTCGCGATCTCCTTCAAAAGGGTGTTGTAGCATTACGTAGTGCCACGAGTTTCAATGAAGATACTGGAGAAGTACATTTTGAACAAGAGAATCGTATGAATGCATTCCATGGTATAACACGTGCATTACAGATGATTGAAACTGCAAAAATTTCAATATTCGTACGTGAAGCGAAAGAATTACTTGGGTTAAATCCGAATTATAAAGTCGTTATATGTCTGAATTACGTCGATACAATCAAAGATATACAACGTGACCTCGCTGAATATAATCCGTTAATACTCTACGGTGCAACAAATGAAACACAACGTGGACGTGTGGTGTCACAATTCCAAGAAGAAAACACAAGATTTCGTGTACTTATTGGTAATATTGAATGTTTATCTACAGGTATCGATTTAGATGACAAAAATGGTACATTCCCACGTTTCGTATTAGTATCACCAAATTATCGTATAATCACATTAGAACAATTAACGTATCGTTTTTTACGTATGGATACTAAATCAGATACAGATTTACATTTTGTATTTGGACGTGTCATGTTACGCAATGGTACAGCCGCACGTGATTACGAAGAGTTACCAATAATAAATGCACTCGCAAAAAAGTCGAACGTGATGCGTGACGTCACAAACGCTTCTTTTGAAGTTGATGAATTAACAACAATAACAGATGAATATAAATATCCGGGTTCGTATGAATCATGGGTCGATTCTAAATTACAAGTGTAAATTTTTTCTGCTGTATTAAATAAAAAAAAATTTATTATTCATAATTTTTTCCACAAAAATGAGTTCACCTTTAACAAAAAAGGCAAGATTCGTTAAATTAGTAAAAACTATGTTTACATTAGGTGGTAATGGTTTCGAATTTCAGAGATTCTACGATACTGTTCCTGCAAAAATAAAAGCACAAGAAATTTTTACAAATACAGGAGGAACCATTGATGATAAACTTGAAGCATTTTATAGACGTATCAAACGTACAGCTGCAGATGAAAATAGTTCAGGTTCATTATATCAAAGAACACTTAAAAGTTTTTGCGACAGTGATCGTACACACACAGATCTTCTGTATTTTTTAAATCCAATGGGTGCTAATTTACGAACAAATGCTTCTTCTAAGAAAGTACGTGAAGTTTTATCAGAATACTTGGAAACAGGAGCTATTATCGTAGATAATGATAGTCCACAACCACGTAGAAGACGTTCTTCACCACCAAGACGTCGTTCTTCTCCACCAAGACGTCGTTCTTCTCCACCAAGACGTGCTGCTTCACCACCAAGACGTCGTCCTTCACCACCAAGACGTGCTGCTTCTCCACCAAGACGTGCTGCTTCTCCACCAAGTCGTGCTGCTTCTCCACCAAAACAAAAATCGCCATCACCAAAAAGTGCCGATTGTCCATGTAAACATAAACAACCTCATAGATGTGTTGATAAAAAAGATTATTTCAAACAAACACGTATATTCCATCCTGATAAAAATAGTGGATGTGTAAAAATGGCAACAGAAAAATTCAAAAAACTCGAACAATTATGTGCTCATGTTAAGTAATTATATTTTTTATTAAAATAAAAAAATGTTTGTTCAATTTGAAGATTATGATCACCAACACAAATTATTACAATTCTTTTGTAAACATGGCGAAGTTAATGAAGAACGTCCACCTACGAAGTATTTGTTCGATTCAAATAATGTTATTGTAAAAGGATCGACAGATATTATAAAATCATTATTAATTCCATTTGAAGGTTCTTTTGTAATTACATATGAGAATCTAACGTTTTACTTAAAAATCAAGAATCACGATTCAAAAACTTTTATAAATAATGCGAATTATATGGAAAATTCATTAGGTAAATCAAAAAATTCAATTATTCATCCAAAAATATTTGTGTTTGAAATATCATCTGAAGACGTGAATGGTGTAACAAAGTTATTTGAAGATATTATTAATGACTCGATCGAGATAGATAAAGGCGATGTATTAAAAATATATTTTAATAAATGGAATGATTCGTGGTATTTACATTCATCATACGAATACCAAGAAATCACTGAACAAAACTTATTTTTGCCAGAAGGTATTTTAGAAAGAGTAACGTCGAGTATTGATAAATTCATTAAAAATAAAGAACGTTACACTCGTTTTAATATAAAACATAAATTGACGTTCTTACTTGAAGGAAAACCAGGTATGGGGAAGACGTCTTTAACAAAATTAATTTCAAATTATTACAAACGTGATCTATATATTCTTAATTTAGCAAGAAAAGATATGTCAGATACAGATGTAATTGGATTAATACGTCGGATACCTCCTGATGTTATTTTGTTAATTGAAGATTTAGATTCATTTTTTATCGGTAAAAGTAAAGAAGAAACATCTGTGTGTATGTCAACGATGTTGAATGTATTAGATGGATTTATGAGTTCAAATGAAGGATTAATTACTTTTATAACCGCAAATGATGCAAAAGTAATATCACAAAAGTTACTACGTCCCGGACGTATTGATCGTGTTATTAATTTTGGTGAAATAACACGTTATCAATTCGACGCCGCTTGGAATGTACACGTCGGAAATGATTCTGACAATGAACTATTCAGAGTATGTCAGAATGGTAAATTATCAATGAGCTCACTGATTCATATTTTATTTTATGCGGAAACATCAGAAGAACGTTTGCATCTTGCGAGACAATTATTATCTGAACGTGATTTTAATAATTCAGATTTGAATCATATGTATTCTTAATGTATTTTTTGTATTTTAATAATTAATAAAAAACCGTAAATATGTTATTTGCTAAATTAACAGAATCACCAAAGTCCACAAAAAAATATCGTGTGGTACTTATGGATGCACAAAAAAACAAAATAAAAACAATAGATTTTGGACAACATGGTGCGAGTGACTACACGATTCATAAGGATCGTGATCGTATGATACATTATCTTATGCGTCATTCACACCCGAGTGACTACGCTCACGTTACTACACCAACATCAATACAATCAACTAAAGAAAATTGGAAAGATCCACGTACAGCTGGATTTTGGAGCCGTTGGTTACTCTGGAGTACAACGTCGGTGTCATCTGCGAAACGATTGATAACCAATAAATTTCACATACGATTCGTACGTTAACCGTGTAATTATTTTTAAACAACACATAAGTAACAAATTTGTGTACCAGACGTTTCCACAGTAGTTTTTGTTTTGACAATATCTTTTGGACGAAACCCTAATAATTTTGCAACAGGATCATCACGTCTCATACGTGGTAACTTATCAGCAGATGTAAAAGTTTGAAAAACTGACGCGTGTTCATTTTGAGGTACTAGTTCATATGAAGGTTGAAGACAATGATCAAGAATATTGAAAACAAGTTCATTGTCTTCGTAAATGTCAATTCTTAAATCTGGTAAGGTACTGAGAACATTCTCTGCCATACTTGATATTGGTTTCTTTATAACACCATATGTATCTGATGAAGAATCTACGATTAACCACGCGTCGTTTGCAGAATATTCTCGAAAAGTATTGATGTAATTCATGATATTCTGACGACCAATATTATTTTCTACCGCAAATAATACTACAAATTTACGTTGATTTGTGTGATTAAAGTATTTGAAAACTAAACGACTACGTGATGGATTTTCTGAGAATTGTTCGATGAACGATTCTTCATTTTGCAAATATGGTGTTACTAAACAATCATCCATCGGAATGAATCCACGACGATTCATAATACTTTGTACTGTTTTACAAATTTTATAATATTTCATTTTTTTTTAAAGATATATTATTTAAAACGTTCAATAAAAAAATTACATTGTAATTTTTATGTTTCCTCTAGACAGTCTAAAGACTAAAAAATTTGAACCTCGTGAATCTGAAAAAATTGGAGAAGGTTCGTATGGAAAAATATATTTACATAAATCAAGAATTTACAAATGTATTCATGTGATGAATGATGAAGAAGTACGTGCTGCATTAGATGAAGTTGAAATACACAATACTTGTTATCAGTACACGAAAAAATTTCAAAATGATATTACTATCGCGAAAATTCCTAAAATTTATGAAGTTTATCGTACTAATCATAACATCGTAATTGTCATGGAAAACGTCGGTGACACTTTTTATAATGTGATGAAATCAAAAATTCGAAAGAACGGTTTGACAAGAAAAGTATTACGTCAAGTTTGTTCAGTTATATTTCAAGTTGCTGAATTAATTTCACTACTTCAAAAAAAAATTAAATTTTCACATCGTGATCTTCATACAAGCAATGTAATGTTACTTCCTTCTGCAAAAACAAATGATTGTGGAGATCGATTATATAAATCCTACATAATTGATTTTGGTTTTGCACGTATTCAGAAAGGAAAAAAAGTAATTCATGGAAAAACCTTTTTTAAAAATCCTACATTCAATCCGCGCTTCGACATGACGTTGTTCATGTTTGATATTTTTTATTATACATTTCGTTGTAATCCTCGTCAAAATAATTGTAAATTTAATTTACCGAAAGAAGTTTTAGAATTATGGATTTCCGTATTAAAAGCAACAGGTGTCGATTTTAGAAAATTAATGAAAGATAATGGTCTCGATCGGATTGGTTTGTATCATGCATTTATGAAGTTTCATAAAATTTCAAATGAAGCCACATCTATACCTTATATTCAAAAGAAAATGAAAGAATTAATTCATAAATTATGTAATTAATCTTAAAAATATCGTGTACAAAAATAGAAAAACATGTTTTTATACAATCAATTTATTGGTTCGTATGTTAATGACATATTACAAACAAATATTCGTAATGTTATTGACGTAATCAATTACATTGATTATGTACGTTTGCATGAATCTATAGATGGTTTCATGTTAACTAAAAAAATTACAGATGTTGCGACAAATCAACATTACGTAAATCTCACTGAAACATTAAAATTACCATCAGCTTGTGTAAGACAACATTTTCACATTGAAACTGTTCATGAACGAATGTTACCATCTGTCGAAGTAGTGACGAGACAACATTATAATATGTGGATACAAGAAAATAATTACACGCCGGAGTTGTATTTGACGAAACGTCACTACTTATACAGTTTTTATAATTCATTGATACCTTGCATCTGTATTGTTGAATTACAAAAGATAACACCATTACTTTTTGATTTTAGTGGTGGTAACATTAAAACATTAAAAATATTACGTGCAAGATATCGTATTCCAGATGGTTTTAAAGTAGTTTTATATAATGATCAATTAGGAGAACAACGTGGTTTATCATTCAATGTAGAGTATGATGCGGAAAATAATTTGTTTATTGGTCATTTTTTATTAGAAATCACACTTGATTCTGACAAAGTTTTTTATGTAAATCCATCGATATATTTCATTTCGAATGGTGCAATACGAGACATGGTGATTGCAAAAGATAATTTACCAACAAGTTATGAAATACTAGACGAATTCGATACGTCAAATTTAACAACGTATACACGTCTTATTTCGGCAATCGAAAATAACATTCATTCTTGTTGGACGACAGATTCTGAAAAAATGTATTCGTCAATTCCATCAACAAAAATTATTGGTTCAGATTTTACAAATTCCGCAATTTTTTGCATCGATTTACCTGACGAATCCGCTGTCGAAGAATTTAAAGCACCACAAGGTATGTCACGTTTACAAGGACATAGTATCATTCAAGTTACAAAAGAAAAACATTTGAATCACATATGTGTTCGAAATCGTACATCGAATTGTGTTGTAAGTATTACATTTACACCTTCACAAACATATTGCGTCATGTATATTACAACTTTATTTAAATTAGGTACGCGTTATAAAATCGGTCATCTTGCAGTGATAACAAAAAATCGTAAGTTATTTCACGAATATGTAAAGAGTCATTGGGATGAAGAAAATAATTGGATCGATGAAGAATATTTTTCACAATTAACAATACGTTTTCATAGAAATTTATCTTCGACATCAAATGTGTTTCTTCCATTACCAATCGGACGTGTTTTTATGAATGAACCATTTTCATGTGATCTTATTACACGTGGTTTGTGGAAATTACATAATTGTTTTTGTTATCATTGCAAAGACGTTCGTCAACAAGTTACCATGTGTGTTTAGATTGTTTTTTTTTGTTTGTACATGATGTAAAAAAATAAATAAATGTCGTATTTTTTGTTTGATGCAATCGCACGATTTATTGTTGCACTTTTGTTAATACCGTTAATAATTTACGTCTACACCAAATTACAAAATTGTCCAACTCCATCATACTCAGGTTCTTATAACGCACTTCATCAACTCATACATTTCGTTTATGTATTTTTCTTGGTTTTTCTTACAGACGATCTCTTTTTCAAGTTCATGTACTTACGTGATGAATTCAAAAATTATTTACATCATCCTGACAACGAACAATATTTTGCTTGAAAAAATTTAATTAACTATACTTTAAATGTGATAGATTAATAAAAAATGTTTCAAGCGATATCATGGGAAACATATGATACACGTGTACGACGTGATCAGTGTGTTCAATTACGTAAACGTTTTGAAAGACACGACATCGGTGGTGTACTTGTACATCCGGAACCTGACACTACATATGATGAACAACGTGTTACTGATGCATTTACAGTTTGTGTTAGTGGTAGATCGTTAACAAATGAAACCTTATGTTATGAATTTAAAGGATTTTATCCTTATTTTTATATATTTGTTACACCTGAGTTGTCATTAATAAAAGAAGATTTATTTGATATAATACGTGACGATTACCGTTTACGTTTTGTTGAAGTGTACGATAATGTACAAAAAACACAATTCGTCGGTTTTCATGAAAATACAGTTTCTTTTATACGTATCGATTGTCCATCAAAAAGTTCATTTAATTATGCAAAACGTTTTTTCAAAAATTTACATCTTTCAGAAGATCTACAACATATAAAATTTCGTGGTGTTCCATTAATGTTATATGAATCCATGTGTGATCCGTTAGTACAATTTTGGATTGCATTTCGTATACATCCATTAGTTTGGTTTACTGTCACACCTCAGATTCAGTATAATACCGAAAGAATCGAATTCGATTCGAGAACAAATTTTTATCCTACGCTTCAAGAACTTGCACCATTCAAAACCATACATTACGATCTTGAATGTTTCTCAAGTGTTGCATATAATTGTGGTAAGAATCAAATGCCAAATCCCGAATTACTAGAAGATGTTATAATTGGTATCGGTGCTGTTATAACAACATCCATTAGTCCTGAAATTAATAAACGCGTATATTTTGGTATTGGACCCATTAATATTCATAACGAACTCTTCACTAACTTTTATGCGGACGTACGTGTTTTTGAAAATGAACAAGATATGTTAACTGCATTTTGTGATTTTTTAGAAGATGAAGATCCAGATATATGGAATGCATTCAATAATTTTGGTTTTGATGATCGTTATCTACATAAACGTTTAGAGATACATAATGTTCTTGATCGTTTACCATTACGTTGTGCAAAAAAAGTAAGTGAAGGTTTACGTCGTCCTCCTCAGAATTCGAAAGAACTCCCGATAGAATTATGTCAAAAAGATTTCATGAGTAACGCGTTTCAATTCGAAGCAAATTACTTACATTTACCATTACGTATGTATATGGATTTATTAATATTCGCACGTCGTGAATTCAAAACAGAGTTAACGAAATTCACATTGGAGAATATATCACAAGTCCTTTTGAAAAAAGGAAAACATGACGTGTCTCCACAAGAAATTTTTAAAGCATGGGCAACACGTTCTGAAGAAGGTTTAACACGTGTTGGTGCGTACTGTATACAAGATTGTGCATTAGTTGCAGAAATTATGGATTACAAAAAAGTATATTCATGTGTTCTGTCACGTGCTGAATTATTCTTATGTGATCCGCGTGATCTACTCCTCAAAGGACAACAACAAATCGTATTCAACCTTATTTTTAAACAATCGAGATCATGTACGAACTTCTGTATACCAGATTCTGCTGACGATGCTGTTGATTATGAACTACATCTTAACGATTCGGACGCAGAAGATGATTCGTCGGAAGACGAAGGAGAACATGTACGTAAAAAAGAAAAATTTAAAGGTGCGACTGTATTGGAACCAAAAAAAGGAGCGTATATGGCACCTATTGCTGGTTTAGATTTTGCAAGTTTATATCCAAGTATTATGGTTGCATACAACCTCTGTCATTCCACAAAAGTAATTACACCTGAATCTGTTGCACATATAACAGATCCGGAACATTTATATACAACAAATTTAACAGGTGGACGTAGTACGACGTTTGTACAAAAAGATTATCGACGTGGTGTTCTTCCGCAGATTCTTTTGAATTTATGGGCAATGAGAAAATCATTGAAAAAAGATATGGCACGTGCGAAAGAACGAGGCGACGTCAATCTTACTGCGATTTACAATGCAAAACAATTGGCTGTAAAAATGGCAATGAATTCAATTTATGGTTTCTGTGGTGCCGATAATGGTAAATTACCGATGAAAGACATTGCCGAAACAGTAACATCGAATGGACGTATGTTAATCGATCGTTCGAAAAATTACGTAGAATCATGGTATCCATGTGAAGTCGTATATGGTGATACGGATTCTGTGTATGTACGTTTTTTCTTAGATGAATTACCAGAACATTTACGTGATCCTACGAACGAAGCGGATCGTACAGAAATGTTAACATGGGTCATGGCGAGGTCACAAGAAGCAGCAGATCGTATCACGGAGAATTACATATCTCCGATTGAATTAGAATTTGAAAAAGTCATGTATCCTTTTATATTATTCAAAAAAAAGAGATACTGTTGTGTCATTTACGAAGCAGGACATCCTGATAAAATTGATGAAGTATGTACAAAAGGCATTGCTGTAACAAGACGTGATTTTGCACCATTTGTAAAACGTGTATACGGAACAATAATTGATAAAATATTGTTAGAACGTGACGTCAGTGGTGCATTCGAATACGCGGAACGTGAAATGTTATCTCTTTTAAACGGTGATTATCCTGTAGAAGAGTTAGTTGTATCCAGATCGATTTCACGTAAACCTGAATCTTACGCGAATCAAAATGTTCCACATTTAGTTTTAGGTAAACGTATAGAAGAACGTACGGGTGTACCAATAAAAGTAGGTGACCGTATACAATTCGTATTTATTAAAGGAACAGGACGTCAATGTGATCTTGTTGAAGAACCACATTTAGTACAACAAAAGCAAGTAGATGGTTACTACTACTACGAACATCAGATTCATTCGAGTCTCACAGAAATGTTAAGTGTATTAGATAAAGAACGTTGGTTGGCGTTAGATGCAAAATTACAACGTGTAGGTGTACAGGTTTCAAAAAATTTACAAGACATTACTAAATTTTTCAAACCGATTGCATCAACATCTGCGCCGTCAGAATCAAATATGAAGAAAAAAGTATGTACACGGAATACGTCTGAAAAGCAGACTACTATTAGTTCATTTTTTGTAAAAAAGTAATTTATTTTTAATGTAAAGAATTTTGATATTTTTGTTCACTTTTTATTTGTTTCATTAATTAAAATGTAATCACATTTACAGCATTATTTATATCATTTATGTCTTGTGGTGATATAGTAAAATATCCCCATGGATCATTTGCTGAATAGGTAACACCGTTAACCGTTTGTCTTTGTACTGCATAATATCTAACATTATTTACTCTTCGAGAGGTGTGTAAATAAGTATTAAAAAATTTTTCTATACATGTAAGTAAGTCTTGTACTTTAACTTTGTCTGCATCAGGAAGATCTCTATAATTACCATGTAGTGCATTTTCATTTGTTATTGGATTTTTTGGAACACTTCTTGTTGGTAAAAATTTGAATTTTTGTTGAACAACATCAAACATGAGGTACCAGTAAAAATGTGCATTATCTACATCGTTCCCGTTAATTCTCTGTAATTTTAAATGATAAAAATGTGGAGCATTTTCATAACCTCTTATT
>JACCDZ010867472.1_pt1 | contig 25058 bp, 27 predicted proteins | sample 7449551 | NCBI WGS metagenome assembly JACCDZ01 (sample SAMN15323452, study PRJNA562643) | freshwater metagenome | isolation source: river surface water | place: USA:Blue River Watershed | collected 2017-08-18 | reverse complement strand
GGGGAATGGCGCTATCTCGCCTTGCGCGAACGCTTCTGAAAAAGCGTGCCGACAAGGGCGGGGCGCCGGCCTAGCGATAGGGAATCAGCGGTGCCCCGCTCGGGCCTATGCGGGGCGCCGGCGCAGGCGCCGGTTCGGGAGGATGCGGAGGCAGCGGTGGGTGGGGCGGCCGTATGCAGCCCGGACCGTGGCAAGGCCCCCAGTAGTAAAAGGGATAATCGTCACTGGCAAGGACATCGTCATCCTCTTCGCAACGGCCCGTGTCGCGTTCGCTGTGCATGCCGGTTTTCGGGTCCACATATTCGCGCATGACCGGCGTACAGGGTCTTGCCGAGGCTCTCGGCCTGGACGGCGGAGGGGAAACATCTGAAAACGGTCCCCGCGCGGGCGCGGGCTCCATCTTCACCACCGAGCCCGGACCGAGCTGCACCGGCTCGCTATCCCTGGGGGCTGCGCTCTTGTCAGCGAAATGCACGGTGCCGTCTGCGTCCACCCAACGACGAATATCGTCAGCATGCAGAGGCGTCGCCAGCAGCACCAAGAGGACGCCCGTGACACCCGGATTACGCCACCGCATAGACACCTCCCGGCTCTTGCAAGGCAGTATTGCACCGCCAGACAGACCACTCCAACGCATCAACCCTGAAAGAAACACAGACCGGCAAGCCCGGCCTCTTGCAGGCTGCGGGCGCCAGCATCAGGCGCATGAGCACACGCCAGCACAGCGCCGTATGACGAGCGTACCAGCGACACAAAAAAACAGCGGTAGTCGTCGCGATTGTTTAGCACCCTCCAGTCACTTCGCTTATAAGCAATGAATCCGGGCACGGCATGACGCACCTTAGCCTGAATACACCCGCACCGCGTCACCAGCACAAGGAGGAAAATGATGTCTGCTTCCACTGCATTCAAGTCGCCCCTGGACGCTCTCGCGGCCCAGTTGGCCCAAGCGCCGCACAAGGTCTGCTTTGTGCAGCCTGTGGGCGGCGGGCAACTGCGTGAATACACCTGGCAAGACGTTGACGATGAAGCGCGGCGCATGGCCGCCCATCTGCGCGCCATGGACTTCCCCGCCGGCAGCCATATCGGCCTCATGTCCAAGAACTGCGCCGAATGGATCATTGCCGATCTCGCCATCTGGATGGCGGGCCATGTCACCATACCGCTCTATCCCACCCTGGCGGCAAAAACCGTTGCACAAATCCTCGAGCACAGCGAAAGCCGGCTGCTGTTCGTGGGCAAGCTGGATGACTGGGACAGCATGAAGGCCGGCGTGCCGGACCATCTGCCCTGTATTGCTTTTTCGCTGGCACCAAGCGATGCGCAGCAACGTTATGCGGGCTGGGCCGACATCATCGCCAACACCGCGCCCCTTGCCGATATTGCCAGACTGCAGCCGGACCAACTGGCCACCATCACCTACACCTCGGGCACCACCGGCATGCCCAAGGGCGTGATGCAGGATTTTCGTCGTATCGCGCTGATCGGCACCGAGGCCGGAAAAATCTACGGCATGGTTCCCGACGACCGTCTCATTTCCTACTTGCCGCTCTCGCATGTTGCCGAGCGCTGTGCCGTGGAAATTGCCATGCTCTATAACGGCATGACGGTGTATTTCGCCGAGTCACTGGAAACCTTTGCCGCCGACATACAGCGCGCACGCCCCACGGTATTTTTTGCCGTACCGCGCATCTGGACCAAGTTCTACCAGAAAGTCAGCGAGAAAATGCCGCCGAAAAAACTCGCCCGCCTGCTGCGCATTCCGCTGCTGGGTGGCGTGATACGACGCAAGATTCTCTCCGCCATGGGCCTGGATCAGTGCCGCCTCGCGCTTTCCGGCGCGGCCGCCCTCGCCCCTGAACTGATCGAATGGTACAAGCGCCTCGGTCTGGAAATCCTCGAGGTCTATGGCATGACGGAAAACATGGCATGGTCACATGCCACGCGCTCAGGCGAGCAAATGGTGGGCTCGGTAGGCAAGGCTTCTCCCGGCGTGGAATGCAAACTTTCCGAAGTCGGCGAAATCCTGGTGAAGAGCCCGGGCAATATGCTGGGCTATTACAAGGAGCCGCAGATGACAGCGGATGCCTTTATCGATGGTGAGTGGCTGCGCACCGGTGACAAAGGCGTGATTGATCATGAGGGCCGCCTGCGCATCACCGGCCGCATCAAGGAAATCTTCAAGACCAGCAAGGGAAAATACGTGGCACCCGCTCCCATTGAAAATCTCTTGATCGCCTTTCCCGGTGTGGAGCTGGTCAGTGTGGTGGGCGACAACATGGCTCAGCCCATCGCCCTCATCAATCTCACGCCGGAAGAAAAGAAGCGCCTCACCGACACAGCACGCGAGGCCTTCAGTGCCACGCTCAAGGAGCATGTTGCACGCGTGAATGACGGGCTTGATCCACATGAGCACCTCGCCGCCGCCATACTTGTGCAGGAAAGCTGGACGGTGGAAAACGGCATTGTCACGCCGACCCTCAAGATCAAGCGCAATGAGCTGGAAAAGCATTACGCCGAACGCCTCTCGAAATGGCAGGAAGCGCGCGGCGTGGTTTGGGAATAAGCACCGCCTGCAATGAAAAACGCCGCATGCTGCGGCGTTTTTCATTTCATGGCACTCACTCGTCAGTGAGACTGCACTCGGCGTTATCCGGCTCCATCTTGCAGCGCACACGCTTGAGCAGGGTCATCATGGCCGGATCGTAATAAGCGGCTTTGGCGAGATGCATACGAAGCTCGCGCATCACCTTCTCGTATCCGTCACGATCACTGAGCGGCACCGTAATCACTGGAGCCCGTAACAGGGATGTAGCTGCGTGCGCGCAAACCGGAAATCAGCACGCCATCACACTGGCCAGCCTTGAAGGCTTCACTGGCGGCAGGCGCAGTTGCAGACAGACAGGACAAAAGCAGAAGAAGACGCCGGAAATGAAAACACAATGACTGCATGAGAACGCTCGCAGTTCATTTTTATTGTCGGAGCTCGCCAGGCGCTTCACTCCGGCAACGCAGGCTGCAGGCTGCAGGCTGCAGGCTGCAGTGATGGGAAATATCAGCTGGAGTGGCCATCAATCGCCTGACATTGCGTTGCCGGAAAAGGCCGCGCAGTGGCAGAGTAAGCGCGCAGGGAAGCAGGCGAGGAGAAGACGGGATGTCGGCATGTCATCGCAGCAAAGCTGTGTTGGGTATGGTCCTGTTACTGACCTTGGGCGCGTGCAGCAAACCGCTGCCTGCCGACAAGCGCCACTATGCCGGGCACTGGCTGGAAAAGGATGTCACGCTGGTGATAGGGCAGAACGGCAAGGTGAATTACCAGCGTCGACACGCCAAAGGCTCCACCTCGATCAACGCCCCCATCATCCGCTTTGAGGGCAACAACTTCCTGGTGGGTATCGGCCCGCTCAACACCACCTTTGTCGTGGAACGCGCGCCCTATCAGGAACAGGGACACTGGAAGATGCGGGTGGATGGCGTGGATCTGGTACGCCAGATGGATGCCCCGCCTGGCCGCTGACGGTAGCCAGACCGCCCGCTTGCGGTACATGCGCACCCAAAGCAGTGCCACAGCCTGCCGGCAGGCACTGAATCTGCGCAACCCGGCCGCCATCCGCCCCGCAAGGCCGTCGCGCTCATTTCCGCCAGCCCAAAGCTAAGCCCCTGTATGGAAAAGATAATCTCGCGCCTGCGCCGCCGTCTGGACAACAAATCCGAGCGCCCTGAACGCGCCGGGCGCAGCATGGCATGAGTTTCGCTTCGCAGTAGCCCACAGCATCAATTGCCATCAGGACGTGGCACCGAGCAAAGAGGAGGGTGAGATGTCCCTTGTCATGTCCCCACAGCAGAACAGTGCCAGCTTTGCCTTGCAGTCCCGCTTGTTCGTGAGCATGAAGCGGGCCGGGCGTGTTATTGATCTGGTCTGGCTCCAGCAATCCCCCGAGTACGCGCGCGCCGTGCTGAGTGCGGCCGACAATATGCCGGATGCCGAGGTACGCGATATCGCCGCCAAACTGCGCGACATCCTCGCTGACTACATTGCGCAGGGCCTGAGCCCGGCCAGTAAAGTCAGCGTGCTCCCGGTGCCGCCGCGCCCGGTCGTGGTCCCCGCACCGATAGCTGCCGTCGCGCCCGAGCCAGTGCTGACCGAAGAGCCCAGCGAGCACCCGGAACTGGATCGCCACCTCACCAGCCTGCGCTGAGCCTGCCGCTCCGGAAACCCGCATGCCTCGGCAGAGCGGGTGTCTGCGCTCAGGGCAGGGCCCGGAACCGTATCAGCGTGATGCCGATGGGATTGCGCAAACTGAGCGTCTGCCCGTCAGGGCGTATATATGACGAACCGCCCTCCATGGCATGAATCACCTTGCGCTCCAGCGTCGCAATCTCCGGCGCGCACAAGGCCTCGAGCAGCTCGAAAGGCCCCACCCGTAAGCGGCCGCTTCCGCCGCGCCCTGCCTTGAGCTCATAGCGCCCGCTCAAACGGTTGCAGCCGGCATAGGCCTGTAAATGACCCTGTGCATCCAGCCGCAGCGTAAAGGCTTCACCAGGAGGCGCCGTAAACGGCTCCCCTTGCAGCTCCACGACCTGCCAGGTCGTGCCGACCAGGGCCGGTGACGGCGAAGTAAAAAGCGCAGTGCACGCGCCGAGCAGCAGCGACAGCACTATCAAGGACACTACCCGCATCGTGCACACTCCCGGACCGGCATGCTGTTGAGTCATGGCATTGAACAGGGAAACGACTATATTCCCCGGCCTGCACAATAAATAAAGGAGAGCCCCCATGCCCGCTTTTTTGCGCACCTTGCTGCTTGTCTGCCTGAGTCTGCTTGCCCTGCCAGCGCTGGCCGAAATAAAGCACCGCGAGATTCCCTACCAGAGTGCCGATGGCACCCGACTGCTGGCCTATTACGCCTGGGACGACAGCATCAAGGGAAAACGTCCCGGCATCGTGGTCGTGCATGAATGGTGGGGACTGAATGACTATGCCCGGCGTCGTGCCAGAGAGCTCGCCGGTCTCGGTTATGCCGCACTCGCCATCGACATGTATGGCGAAGGCAAACATACCGAGCACAAGGCAGAGGCCATGGAAATGATGCACGGCGCCACCGCCGACAGCAAAATCTCCATGGCACGTGCGCAAGCCGGCCTCGATCTGCTGAAAGCACAGGCAGAGGTGGATGGCAGCAAACTGGCGGCGATCGGCTACTGCTTTGGCGGCAGGATCGTGCTGGATATGGCCCGCCAGGGCATGGATCTCGCTGGCGTGGTGAGCTTCCATGGCGTACTGGCCACAACAGCACCGGCGCAAAAAGGCGTCATCAAGGCACGCGTACTGGTGCTGAATGGCGATGCCGACCAATTCATTCCCGCCAGCGACATCAGCGCCATCAAGGCAGAAATGAAAAAGGCTGGTGCCGACTTCACCTTTGTCGGCTATCCGGACGCCAAACATGCCTTCACCAGCACTGACGCCGACAGGTTAGGCAAGGAAAACGGCATGGACATCGCCTACAACGCCAAAGCCGACCAGGCTTCCTGGAAAAAGATGCAGGAGTTTTTCAACCGCCTGTTTGCTGCGCGTGAAAAGCGCAAGACTGGCTACTGAGCTTGCTTTGAGACATCAAAAAGCCGGCAATGCCGGCTTTTTTATTTACGCCCGCCTTTGCCTTTGCATCGAAACTTTCGCCCTCGCCTTGCCGCAAGCTGCGGCCCTGCACCGCGGTGCATCGTCATATTCAGCCCTGCTTTTGCCAGGCCCTGCTGTTAGCATCGTCAGCCTGTCCCTATCGACAAACGGAGACCCCGATGGCCGGCAAACCCGCCCCCCTCGCCCAGGCAATGCTGGATGCCCATATTGCCTACCTGAAGGAACAGCTGACAGGTGAGGCCCTGCAGGGCCTGCTGGAATCCGAAGTGGACCACTTGCTGGAGCTGGCCGGACAGATCCGCCTGGATGAAGCGGTGACGCGCTACATGATCAAGGACACGGTGCGCGTCTATGCCGTAGAGCTGGAGCTTTCCGGCGCCATCCCCGAACTCGTGGGTGATATTGCGCGCGGCCTGCATGCCCACCCCATCCATGCCGAAACCACGTTGGGCGACCTCATGCCCGACGGCCTGTTTGCCGAATTCCTCGACAAGATCCTGGAAATGCGCGAGCTGCGCGAACGACTGGTGCATGAGGCCGTGGCCAATCCGGTCTATGCCGCGCTGGCCTCCGATGTGGTACTGGAAGGCATACGCGGTTATGCGCAGCAAGGCATGGAGCGCGCGCGCCGCCTGCCGGCCGCCGGTCGTGCCATGCGTGCAGGCCAGAGCCTGCTGGCTTCGGCCCTGCCGGCACTGGAAGAAGGACTGGAGGAAGGCCTGCGCAAATACATGCGCCGTAGCCTGGAAGACATCCTGCAACGCAGCGAAGAATTCCTGCTCAAGCATTTCAACGAGGAGAAAATCCGCGAGCTGGTACTGGATGTCTGGGACCTGCTCAAGGACAAACATATTGCCGGCATCAAATCCGGCATCAGCAGTCTGGATCTCGAAGAGTTTTTCGTCATCGGTTATGAAACCTGGCGCGAGCTGCGGCTGACACCGTTCTACATCGCGCTCATTGATAGCGGCATCGACAGCTTCTTTGACAAATACGGCGAAATCACGCTCAGCGAATTGCTCGATGAAATCGGCATCACACGCGACATTGCCATGCGTGAAGCCATGCGTTTTGCACCGCCGGTGATCGCCATGCTGGAGCGGAAAAAACTGCTGGAGCCCATACTGCGCCGCAATCTGGAAGGATTTTACAACTCGGCGGCCGTGGCAAAAATATTGGGCAGCGCCGCTGAAAGCGGAGCCTCCCCGAAAAAACCGACCGCAAAAAAGAAGCCCGCAACAAAGCCGCTTGCTAGCGAAGCGCCGGCGCCAAAGCCACGCAAGAAAAAAACTCCTGCCGAAAAAAAAGCCGCTGAATAAGCGGCTTTTTCATCACGACAAGAAGGCGTTCATGACGCATGGAAATGTTCAGCCAGTCTTTGCAAGGCCGCCGCTGATTCTTTTTCCACCTTGCCCTGCAGGAACAGCCGGTTGATGAACCTCAAGAGCGCGGGCGCCACGGTGTACTCCAGCGTGCGCGTAAACTGCGTGCCCGTCGTACTCGCCGCGAACTCGTAACACAGCCGCACCGTACTGCCATCGGCCATATAGGCAGAAGCGCGCCAGCGTTTACCGGGATGACTTTCTTCCACCAGCCAGGTGAGCTCTCGACGCAAGCCCCCTGCCGCCATCACGCTTTCTTCAAAACGGCGGCCAGCCACCAGGGATTCATCCTGCACACCACGCACCTCCAGCGAGGAGTGGTGCCATTCCTTCCAGCGCAGGGGACGCGTCACATAGTCAAACAGCGCCGCAGGCGTTGCCGAAATTTCCAGACTCTGGCGCAAGCGGGTCATGCCATGGCACTCATGCAAAAAGAACTCACGAAAAAACAGTGCGCGCAGGTTAATGCAGGCCCGCCCTCGCAACAACATCAGCGCAACACCAGCAGCGACGAGAACGGCTTGCACATGGCCCCATACGACAAGGAAGAGGTCGCAAATGCCATGGCCGGTCGGGACGCTTGCCGTTATGGTGAGCGCCGTCCGCTCACTGACAGAAGCTCCAGCCCCATGCCCAGTCTTATTGCCCGCGTCGTCAAATTCGGCGCCCGCCGCTCCATCAAGCACACGCCCGACAGCCCGGAGACCCTGGTCAAGCACCTGCGCCGGCATATGAACCAGTCCCCTCCCACCTTCATGGCGCGTGGCGTGACAGCCGAAAAGTTCAATGAAAAAGGCCTGCGTGGCGACCGCCTGTGCGTGCGCCATCCTGAACAGGTCATCCTCTATTTGCATGGCGGCGGCTTTGTCTGTGGCAAGACCCGCACTTATCACAACTTCTGCAGCCGGCTGGCGCGCGAGCTCAATGCCGAGATCTGGCTGCCCGACTATCGCCTTGCGCCGGAGCATCCTTTCCCGGCCGCCATTGAAGACGCCGTGACGACTTACCGGATGCTGCTGGCCCGCGGCTGGCGCCCCGGCCAGATCACCCTGGCCGGCGACTCGGCTGGCGGCGGCCTGACACTGGGCACGCTGCTCGCCCTGCGCGATGCCGGAACGCCGTTGCCCAAATGCGCGGTGCTGCTGTCGCCCGTCTCGGACGTGCGCTTCATCAATCCCAGCATACGCAGCAACGATGCCAGCGACTGGATGCTGAGCGCGGCCATGCTGGAGGTCGGCCGCCCGCTTTACGCGCAAACGCCGGCCGATGCCGTGAACCCCTATGCCTCACCGGCACTGGGCGACTTCAGCGGCCTGCCACCACTTTTCATTACGGTATGCGAGCAGGAATGCCTGCGCGACGACGCCTATGCCGTACAGGCGGCGGCGCAGCGCGCCGGTGTCGCGACCACCCTGCTGTCGCGCCCGGATGTGCTGCATGTCTGGCCGATTTTCGTGCCCCTGATGCCGGAAGCACGTGCAGACCTGGGCCGCATCGCCAACTTCATACGCGGCGCCGGCCGCTGAAGACCGGGCTCTCCGCCCTCCGTAAAACGCACACCGGATCCCGGGGCCAAGCCCATAAAAAAACGCGGCCATGGCCGCGTTTTCTTTGCACACATTTCCGCTCACGCCAGCGCCGCCTTGCCGATGGCAGCAAAACCGAAATGCTGGATGAGCCGGTTCTGTATGGCCTTGCGTATGGCTCGTATTTCCAGCTCGGAATGACGGGTGACCCTGGACAGCACGATACGGTGCAAATGCAGTATGGGCATGGATTGCTTGAACTCGCGCAAGTCCCCTTTGGCCAGTACCGGCAGGAAAGGGACATCCGGCCCCAGTTTGCTCTGTATGAAATTCAGGCCTATGGCCAGCGGCATGGCGCGGCGATTGCCATTGGCCAAGGGCACCAGCAACTGCAACTGGCCCTCCTTGTCGGGCGCAATGAAAAGACTGGTCTGAACGACCGCATCTTCATTGATATGACTGAAAGTGTCGTGAAAAGCATGCGGATTGGGAAGAATGATCAGCTTTCTGCCGTCATCATCCGGAACGATGATTTCATAATTGGTGTAGAGCTGCTCCACCGGCGGCGAGTAAACGCAGAGCGACTCCTGAAAGCGCATGGCGAAACGCGTGGCGCGATCATGGTCGCTGAGCCGGGTCAGATCCCAGACCAGGTGTTCGTTTTGCAGAAAATCACTCATATGCTATCCCAGCGTACGAATTCGGCTGCGCACAAAATAACAGGAATAAGACGCGTCTCCATCCCCGCACAAGAAATTCCTTTCAGGAATGTGAAAAATAACCGGAACAGGTCCGGCACAAACGCGTCGCTTTTTTGCATGCGCCCGCCCCGGGTATGACACGGGCGTACATGAAGTATATCGGCAAGCGGGCCCGCGCTTATTGCTTATTACCTGCACAATCCAGGCTGATGGGTCATAGGGTTTGAGGCAACTTGCGTTAATGTTGCGCTCTTGCCATTTCCCAACATCCCTGCTCCAAGGAGAACAAGAAGATGCACGCCAAGGCCCAAGCATTGCTGGATGCCCATACCCGGCACGTCATGCAGCAACTGACCGGGCCGGCACTGGCCGGCCTGCTGGAAGACGAAACGTCGGTCTTTTGGGACTGGCTGGCCGCACGCCCGGTCAACGCCCTCATCGATGAAGTCCGTGTCCGCGACTTCCTGCTGCGCAATGTTTTCGAGATCACACCCTCTGCGCGTCTGCTCGAGCAGATCGGCAGCATCAGCGCGCGCGCGCTGAAAAGCCCGCTCAACAAGCAGACCAAACTGGAAGAACTGCTCAATGCCCGCGAATACGACCTGATCATCGACCGCCTGATTGCACTGGAAGAAGTGCGCCGGGAAATCGTGCATGCCGTGATGCAGAATCCGTCGGTGACACAACTGGTTTCCGATCTCGTCTACAACGGCGTGAAAAACTATATGGCCGAAAACAGCGGGCTGGCCAAGAAGGTACCGGGCGCGTCCTCGCTGATGAAGATGGGCAAAGGCCTGATGGAACGCGTGGGCGCTGATGATGCCCTGGAGGGCGCGCTCAAGAGCTATGTGAAGCGCAATACCCGCGCCACCATGGAAATGAGCGAGAAGCTGGTGAACCACGCGCTGGAAACACCGAAACTCAAGGCTGTGTCGCGCCAGTTCTGGCAACAGATCAAGTCCGCACCGCTGGATCGCGTCACACGCTATGTCGAGCAGGATGACGTACAGGATGTTGTCGTCATCGGCAGCACGGTCTGGAACCATTTCCGTCAGACCAGTTATGCACGCGAACTCCTCAATGAGCTCGTGCATGCCTGGTTCGCACAATGGGGCCAGGATGCGGCGAGCACCGCCCTGGAAAGTATCGGTCTCGACAAGGCGCGCCTGCAGACGGAAGTCAAACTACTGCTCACGCCGCTGGCCACTGAGCTGGAAAAGGGCGGCCATCTTGAAGCACGCGTGCGCCTGCATCTTGCAGCCTTCTACGAGTCCGCCGAAGCCGCAACGGCGCTAGGCGTCTGAGGAAGGCTTGAAAAAACCTGTAAAATCGCTGCCAAAGAAAAAGGAGCCGCGAGGCTCCTTTTTCTTTTTGTGCTTGCGCAGCGCGCCCATGATCAGACCAGATCGAAGCGGTCCAGATTCATCACCTTGACCCAGGCCGCCACAAAGTCCTGCACAAACTTCTGCTTGCCATCCACACTGGCATAAACCTCGGCATAGGCTCGCAACACGGAGTTTGAACCGAAAACGAGATCGGCGCGGCTGGCCGTCCACTTCACGGCAGCGCTCTTGCGATCACGGCCCTCGAAAACTTCAGCATCTGCATCGAGCGCCTTCCACACAGTTCCCATATCCAGCAGATTGACGAAAAAATCATTGCTGAGCACACCGACCCTGTCGGTAAACACGCCCTGCTTGCCCGCATCGGAATTGGCACCCAGCACGCGCAGACCTCCCACCAGTGCCGTGAGCTCGGGCGCCGTCAGCGTGAGCTGCTGCGCTTTGTCGATCAGCATCACTTCCGCCGGCACCCCGATCCTGGCCTGACGGTAATTACGGAATCCGTCCGCCACCGGCTCCAGCACAGCGAAAGACTCAACATCGGTCTGATCCTGACGCGCATCAACGCGACCCGGCGCAAACGGCACATCCACATTCACGCCCGCCGCTTTCGCCGCCAACTCCACACCCACATTACCAGCCAGCACGATGACATCGGCCAGCGAAGCTTTGCCCGAGGCTTTCTGTATGTCGTCCAGTTTGCCCAGCGCTTTTTGCACAGGCTTGTTCACAGCCCAGTCTTTTTGGGGAGCCAGACGGATGCGCGCACCGTTGGCGCCACCACGCTTGTCACCGCCACGGAAGGTAGAGGCCGACGCCCAGGCCACCGACACCAACTCGCCCGCCGACAAACCCGAGGCGGCAATTTTTGCCTTGAGGTCTGCAATATCCGCCGCAGACGGCGAGTGCGTGGCCGCTGGCAGCGGGTCCTGCCAGATCAGGTCTTCTTTCGGCACTTCCGGACCGAGATAGCGCGCCTTGGGACCCATGTCGCGATGCGTCAACTTGTACCAGGCACGCGCAAACGCTTCGGCAAACGCCTGCGGGTCTTCGAGAAAGCGTTTGGAAATCTTGCCGAACTCCGGATCAAAACGCAGGGTGAGGTCGGTGGTGAGCATGGTGGGCTTGTGGAATTTTCCCGGCACATGCGCATCAGGAATGATCTCGGGCGCATCCTTGGCGATCCATTGCTTGGCCCCCGCTGGCGACTTGCTCAGCTCCCACTCGAACTTGAAAAGATTTTCAAAGAAATTGTTGCTCCATAGCGCCGGCGTTTTCGTCCAGGTCACTTCCAGGCCGGAAGAAATCGTGTCCTTGCCGTGGCCGGAACCAAAACTGCTCATCCAGCCCAGACCCTGCGCTTCAATCGGAGCAGCTTCCGGCTCCGGCCCCTTGTGCGACTCCGGCGCAGCACCATGGGTTTTGCCGAAAGTGTGACCGCCGGCGATGAGCGCGACGATTTCTTCGTCGTTCATGGCCATGCGGTAGAAGGTGGCGCGTATGTCCTTGGCAGCCAGCAGATAGTCACCGCTGGCATTGGGGCCCTCGGGATTCACATAGATAAGGCCCATATGGGTGGCGCCGAACGGCCCGCTCAGCTCGCGATCGGCTTTGACACGATCGGGATCGACGCCCAGCCAGGCCATTTCCGTTCCCCAGTTCACATCCAGATCCGGCTCCCAGACATCCTCGCGGCCAGCAGCAAAGCCGAAAGTGCGAAAGCCCATGGACTCCAGCGCGACATTGCCGGCCAGGATGAAAAGATCGGCCCAGGAAATTTTCTGCCCGTATTTCTGTTTGATGGGCCAGAGCAGGCGCCGGGATTTATCGATATTGACGTTATCGGGCCAGGAGTTCAGCGGCGCAAAGCGCTGCTGACCACGACCGCCACCACCACGACCGTCCACCGTGCGATAGGTACCGGCAGCATGCCAGGCCATGCGTATCATTTGCGGACCATAGTGACCGAAATCGGCCGGCCACCACTCCTGCGAATCCGTCATCAGTTTGACGAGGTCCGCTTTCAGCGCCTTGTAATCCAGTTTTTTGAACTCTTCGGCGTAATTGAATGTCTCGCCCAGCGGATTGGATTTCTCGGAGTGCTGGTTAAGCAAATCCACACGCAACTGATTCGGCCACCAATCCTTGTTGCTGGTACCTCCACCCGCCACATGGTGAACAGGGCACTTGCCTTCACTGGTTCCGGTCATGATGAAACTCCTTTTTTTTGTGCTGATGTCGTGCTGGGAATTATTTGCCTTGCGCAAAGACTGCCAAAAGTCCGACCAGTATGGTCGAAGGTGATGGTTTTACCCGGCACAGGAACAGACTCTTTCCGGGCATGACACTACTCCTTTGTGGGCAAGGCGCAGGGCAAAAATAGAAAAGCCCGCTTTCGCGGGCCAATCAATTATTTGTCGAGTTTCGATTGCCAATGGATATGGCGCTATCGCGTTCCCAGCCAGGCACCCACACTGGTCAAGACCAAACCGGCCACCAGCCACAGCGAGAATGGCTCACCCAGTAGCAGTGTGGCGCCCGTGCCGGCAATGGCAGGCACCGTGGCCATGACCGTCCCCAGACGCAGCGGACCCAGGCGGGACAGGGCCTGCATATAAAGCACCATGGCGACGATGGCCACGATCACCCCCTGATAAACCGCCTGCGTGATGATGGCATTCAGGGGCGCATTCGTAATGCCCTTGGGCAAGAGCAATAAATACACCGGCAGGAAAAGCACGGCACTGAGCAAGGTCACACCGATCGTGGTGTGCACGGGCGAAAAACCCCAGCGCCTTACCAGCACCGTATAAAACGCCCACAGCAAAGAAGCGCCGAGCAGCATGAGATCACCGGGCCAGCTCTCGCCCAGCCCCTTGAGGCTGTGCAGGGCCAGACAGACCACGCCCGCCGCAATGGGCACGAGGGCATGCCGTATCTGCGGCCGCAGCGGCTCACCGTGCAGTGCCCAGGCCACGCCGGCAACAAAGAAGGGGAGCGCACCGGAAAGCAGGACCGCACCGTGGGCCGCCGGTGCAAAATGAAAGCTCCAGTAGGCCAGCAGGGTGTAGCCGAGGCCCCCGGTGAGCGCCAGCATCAGGAGGCGCCGATCCAGCAGCGCAACACGCCATTTGCAAACCCAGAAAGGAAGCAGGATGGTCGCCGCCGTGGCAAAACGCAGGGCCACGAGATCATTGCCGTTCAGCGAGCTCTTGCCGGCCATACGACTCAGCAGCACGAAGCCGGACCAGATCATCACCGTGCCCGCAGCAAAAACATAACCGGAGCGCAGCGCAGCAGGATGGGAAGACATGGATATGAACCGACACAGAGGAAGAGGCTGGATTGTTCGGGCTTTGCGGCCTGAAGACCAGAGGCAATCCTTAATGGCGGGTGTTTTGACGGGTAATGATGCGCACGGAGGGCCGCATGCATTCCTGAGGAACACTGGCAGGGCGGGGAGTGGCTTCAGTCGCGATGCTTTTCTTTAAGGAAGCGCCGGCAGGGGAGTTTTTTGGCTCCGACACGCCCTGCGGGCTTCACGCGGCCTGCGGCCGCATGAGTCTCGCCGAAAAACGGCTTGGAAAGCATGCTCCGCAGTCTGCTCAACCGAGCAGGGAATTTTTGACTCTGCCCGGCGCTGTGCGCCTTGGCTTGCTGCGCAAGCCAGTCTCGCCGAAAAACGGCCTCGCACAAACTAGGGGTTTTTTGGCTCCGACACGCCCTGCGGGCTTCACGCGACCTACGGCCGCATGAGTCTCGCCGAAAAACGGCCTCGCACAAACCAGGGGTTTTTTGGCTCCGACACGCCCTGCGGGCTTCACGCGACCTACGGCCGCATGAGTCTCGCCGAAAAACGGCTTGGAAAGCATGCTCCGCAGTCTGCTCAACCGAGCAGACTGCGGAGCATCCAAGCCGTTTTTTCATGCACCTGCATGCGCTGTGTCAGCAGATCGGCGCTTGGCTCGTCATGCGCCGCTTCAACCACCGGAAAGATGGAGCGCGCGGTACGTACAACAGACTCCTGTCCCTCGACAAGCTGACGGATCATTTCATCTGCTGCCGGCACGCCCTTGGTCTCGGGAATGCTGGAAAGCTTGGCATAAGCGCTGTAGCCGCCGGGGGCGGGAAAGCCCAGAGCACGTATGCGCTCGGCAATGGCATCCACGGCCAGCCAGAGTTCGTTGTACTGCGTCTCGAACATGAGATGCAGGCTGTTGAACTGCGGGCCGGTCACATTCCAGTGAAAGTTGTGTGTTTTGAGATAGAGGGAAAAGGTGTCCGCCAGCAGGTGCGACAAACCTTCAGCAATTTCCTTGCGCGCCTTTTCATCAATGCCGATATGAATGCCGGGAGCCGCCTTGGCAGTCTTGGTGGCTTTGACGGATTTTCCGCTGCCTGATTTTCCGGTGCTCATGAATATCTCCTTGCAACATGAGTAAGTGAGTACAAAAGCCTGATGCCAAACCGCTCAACGCCAGGGACGGGCGGCCGGCAAAGCCTGTGCTGCCAGCTTAGACTGCCGTTCAGCTTGAGCCATGCGCGCGGCTGAAGCCATCACCATCAATGCCAGCACGAGCGTCACTGCCAGTGACAGTGCAGCGGCCGTTGCCGCACTGAAAGCAAGCAGCGCGACCAGTATGGTGTAAAGCGTAAGGCCGACACCCGTCAGGGTAATGACGGCGCCGAGGGTCTTGCGCAGCGCCTGCGGGCGGGCCCTGACAAGGGCGATAGTCTTCATGCGATCCTCCTTTCTGGCCCGCACTGGCAGTGCCATGCGGGCTTTAGACAGGACGCCAGTATCGCCACCGGCACTACATTAGTTAAATTGATTGCCTGTTGGACTTTTATAAGCATCCACTATTGATTCGCCGGTATTTTTGTAAGCAGCCGGCAAAAGCCATGCACCGATCAAAGGGAGCTTCCGTTGGCACACGCACATGCCTTTCTGCAGGATCTGGCCGTCATCATGCTGCTGGCGGGAATCACGACCCTGATCTTCAACCGCCTGAAACAACCGGTGGTACTCGGCTATATCGCTGCAGGCATGATTGCCGGCCCTTACACGCCGCCCTACGCCCTGGTCAGCGACCGCGCCACCATCGAGATGCTGGCCGAGCTGGGCGTGATTTTCCTCTTGTTCTCGCTGGGCCTGGAATTCAGCCTGCGCAAACTGAAAAAGGTCGGCGCGACCGCCTTCATTGCCGCGCTCACCGAAATCGTGCTCATGCTCTGGGTGGGTTATGAAATCGGCCGTGCCTTCGGCTGGGCCGAGATGGACTCACTTTTCCTCGGCGCCATGCTGGCCATTTCTTCCACCACCATCATCATCAAGGCGCTGGACGAACTGGGCTTGAAGCGTGAACGCTTTGCCCAGCTCATCTTCGGCGTGCTCATTGTCGAGGACATACTTGCCATCGCCATACTGGCCCTGCTTTCCGGCATCGCCATGACCGGCAATGTCAGTGCCGGCGCCGTCATGGGCACAGTGAGCAAGTTGGGCATTTTCCTCGTGGTCGCCCTGCTGCTGGGGCTGCTACTGGTGCCGCGTCTGCTGGACTTTGTGGGCCGCTCAGGCAGCCGCGAAATGCTGCTCATCACCGTGCTCGGCATCTGTTTCGGTTTTTGCCTGCTGGTTACCAAGATGGGCTACAGCATGGCGCTCGGCGCTTTTGTCATCGGCGCCATCATGGCCGAGGCCAAAGAGATACGTCTCATCGAACGCCTCATCGAACCGCTGCGTGACATGTTCAGCGCCATCTTTTTCGTAGCCATCGGCATGCTGGTCGATCCCGCTGTAATCATCGAATATGCATGGCCGATTGCCGTCATCACCTTCGTGGTCATCGTCGGCAAGATTGTGAGTTGCTCGATCGGCACCTTCGCCACCGGCAATGACGCGCGCACCTCCTTGCGCGTGGGCATGGGGCTTGCGCAGATCGGCGAATTCTCTTTCATCATCGCGTCGCTGGGTCTGGCCCTCGGCGTGATCAGCGACTTCCTCTATCCGGTAGCCGTGGCCGTTTCCGCCATCACTACCCTGACCACGCCCTATCTCATACGCAGCGCCGATGGCAGCGCTGATCTCATCAAGAAAGTGGTGCCCGCTGCCTGGAGCCGCAATCTGCACCTGTACAGCGAGTGGCTGGGCAGCATACGTCCCAGTGGCGACAACGCCATCATCGCTGCCATGATCAAGCGCATCCTCATGCATGTGCTGCTGAATTTCTGCGTAGTCGCCGCCGTGTTTCTCGCCGGCGCCTATCTCGTGCGTTACACGGACATCAGCCTCTGGATGGACGATCTCAAACCGGAATGGCGCGCCAGCATCTTCTGGGCCGCCTGCCTGATGCTGGCCCTGCCCTTTCTCGTGGCTGCCTACCGCAAGCTGGAGGCGCTCGGCCTCATCCTTGCAGAAATGAGCGTGAAGACGGACTCCGCCGGCCAGTACACGGCCCGCGTCCGCCGCGTCATCGCTTCCACATTGCCGGTGATTTCCCTGATCGGCATGCTGTTACTGGTTTCCGCGCTCAGCGCCAGCATTCTGCCGCCTTTCCACCTCCTGGTTATCGTGCTGACGCTGGCCATCTTGCTGGCCGTGGCACTGTGGGGATATTTCGTGCGCTGGCATTCGCGCCTGCAGATTGCGCTCAAGGAAACACTGGAGCCGTCCGAGGACAAGCCGCACTGATTTCATGCCCCGGCTCTGTGCGGGACGCAGAAGAAGAGGCACGCCTTATGGTGTTTGCTGGCGAGCCTCTGGAGCGACCGCGCCGTATCTGGCGGAACTTCGTGGCCAGATCGATACAGCCAAGGAAGACCGGGCCGCGCCACGCTTTGATCCCCTGCCCGGCGAAATCCGGATGCCTGCCCCGGCGCCGCCCGGTCAAAACCAACCGGGCATTTCTGGCGCATCCGGCACAGCTGTTTCTTCCGGCGCTGAAAACCGCTTGAATACGCGCTTTCGGCTCCCCAGCTGCCGTCTTGGATTTCCCCCCTCATGGTCCTCACCCGCCGTTTTTTTCTGCGCCTTTTCCTGATCGTCATCGGCATCGTGCTCGCCTACCAGCTCTGGCTGCTCGCCCATGTCTGGTGGTGGATAGACCACAATCCCTCGCGCTCCGCCTTCATGGAAGCTCGGCTTTCCGTCATGCAGGAGAGTGATCCGGACGCCGAACTGCACCATAAATGGGTGCCTTATGAAAAAATATCGCCAAATCTGAAGCGCGCAGTGATGGCCTCCGAAGACGCGAAATTCCTGCAGCACGACGGCTTTGACTGGGAAGGCATACAGACCGCCTGGGAAAAGAACCTCAAGAAAGGCAAAGTTGTTGCCGGTGGCTCCACGATTTCCCAGCAGCTTTCCAAAAACCTTTTTCTTTCCGGCAAGCGCACACCCTGGCGCAAGGCCGAGGAAGCCATCATTACCGTAATGATGGAAAACATGATGAGCAAGCGCCGTATTTTTGAAATCTATCTGAACGTAATCGAGTGGGGCGATGGGGTCTTCGGTGCTGAAGCCGCCGCCCGCCACTACTACAAAACATCAGCACGCAATCTGGGACCAGCGCAAGCCGCAAAAATGGCAGCCATGATTCCCAACCCGCGCTACTACGATAAAAACCGCAATGCCCGGGGACTCAACCGCAAGGCAGCCATCATCCAGCGCCGCATGAATTACGTTTATATTCCACGCTGAGGCTCACATGGCCATCATCGAGCTTGAAAAGTCCGCACGCGATGCGCTTGTACGCAAAATGCAACAGTATTTTCAGCGCGAACTCCAGCAGGAGCTGGGTGGCTTTGATGCCGAATTCCTTTTGGATTTCTTTGCCGAGCAGGCCGGCGTGCTTTATTACAATCAGGCAGTGACAGACATACAGGCACATCTGCAAAAGCAGATGGAAGAAATCAGTTACGGAATTGGTGAACTGGAAAAGCCGCTGCCGCGCTGATGCAGGATCTGCTTTTCCCGCGAAATCACAGCAAGCCCGACAATGGAATGCGTGAAGGAAGTGATGACATAAGCCAGTCGCCCCTCACTGACCCTCTTCACCTACGACCCCGCCAAACAAAAGGCAATAAAGGTATTCGCGAGTCGTGGACGCGCGAGCACCACCCGGACGCCATCAGCCATAGCAATCAACAGAGCCATAGAAGGGCACTCCGCAGGAGTCGCATTTCCTTTGCTTGCTTTTCTTTAGCGCGATAAAGGAAAGTGAAGCCCCGCCGGCAGCGCGCAATCACTCTTGTAAAGAGACAGACGAAGCAACCTCATCGGAGCACTTCACCGAATCCCCGACAGTGCATGAATCCCCGCACTCCCGGGCAGCGCAAAAGCAAAAGTCCAGCACGCGTATACAGGAGCCACGGGTAAGCAACGAAAATGATGTCGGGCTAAATATTTTCTTGGGCCTGCTGCCACGTTCCCATGAAAATCAGCAGCGTGGTGCCCAGCATGTCATCCAGTGGCTGCGCAAAACCGGAGAGCAGCCAACGGCTGGCGATACCAACCGCAGCGCCAACCAAGCCGATGGAAAGGGTTTCATCATCACGCAGACCGCCGCCTTGCGGCATCTGCAGATTCAGCGTGCGCATCATCTGCGCAAAATTTTCTACTGACTGCCGATAGAGCTTGTCCACGCGCGAACTCACGCCCAGCACTTCCACGAACTGCACACGGGCGGCCGCCGGAATTTCCCGCGCCAGCTCGAAAAAAGCACGCAGACCAGCTTCAACCATAAGGCGCGGCTCGCGCGGCGCGGCGAGCACGGCGACCATGATGCGCTGCTGCTGCAACACCATATGCGCCTCATAAACGGCACAGAGCAGGTCTTCACTATTAGAAAAAGACTCATAGAAATAGCGCTCGGTGAGACCAGCCGCCGCGCAAATGGAGCGCACCGTGGCGCCGTGATAACCGGCCTCACCGAATACCCCGAGACCCGCCTCGAGCAAACGCTGACGGCGTTCGGCACGGCGGTCTTCCATGTCCTGGCCACGATAGCGGCGGCCTGCAGTCACTTCATTCATCATAAATCTGGCCCGACATGACGGATTTGCAGATGCCCGGGACATTGACAGCCGAAGCTGTCATCCCTAATGTGACAACGCTTGTTGCCAGATGATGCCCGAGACGGGCGGGCATGGCCAGTACTCACCGGCTCAGCTGAGCCCACGACCCAGGATGAACCGCATGAAAACCCTGCAAGACAAAGTTGCCGCCATCACCGGCGCCGGCTCCGGCATAGGCCGCGCCACCGCCATCCTCATGGCCAGCAAGGGCTGCCACCTTGCCCTGTCCGATGTAAACGAAGCCGGCCTGGCTGAAACCGCCGAAAAGGCCCGCCAGTACGGCGTAAAGGTCACCACCAAAAAGGTGGACGTGGCCAGCCGCGAGCAGATGTATGCCTGGGCCGAAGCCGTGGTACAGGATCACGGCCTCGTGAACATCATCTTCAACAATGCCGGTGTTGCGCTTGGTGCCACCGTGCAGGACATGCAGTACGACGATTTCGAATGGCTGATGAATATCAACTTCTGGGGCGTGGTTTACGGCACCAAGGCTTTCCTGCCTCACATCAAGACCGCCGGTGAAGGCGCCATCGTCAACGTTTCATCCGTGTTCGGCCTGATTGCCGTGCCCACCCAGTCGGCCTACAACGCCGCCAAATTCGCCGTGAAGGGCTTTACCGAAGCCTTGCGCGAGGAACTGGAAATCGAAGGTGCCAATATCGGCGTGACCTGCGTGCATCCGGGTGGCATCAAGACCAATATCGCGCGCAACGCCCGCGTCACCGAGAGCAAGGGCATGGTGGATGAAAAATCCACGCGTGATTTTGAAAAGGCTTTCATCACAACGCCGGAAAAAGCAGCCGAAGCCGTGGTCGGCGCCATCATGAAGAACAAGCGCCGCCTGCTCATCGGTCCGGACGCGGTAGCCATCGACCTCATGCAGCGCATCCTGCCCACGCAATACCAGCGCATTCTGGAAGTGGGCGCCAAACAGCGCGCCAAGAAACTGGGTGGCGTCGGCGTGGTTTGATACCACCCTGCGGACCCCCTGTGCGTACGCCCCTCACAGCGCGCTGAATCCCAAACCCGAGCCGGCCCCTTCCGGCCCGGGCGTAAGACAGCATCTGTCCCGCGCAACACTATTCGGTTCCGCAATCAAAGCGCCTGCATGCGCAATAGCGCCGCTTTAAAGCGCTGTCATGCGTGCGCACTCCTGCGAAGCGCCCATGAAAAAGCCCGGCACAGCCGGGCTTTTTCATCCTGTACTGACTCAGGCGCTTCTCGCTTCGCTTGCAGGAGCAGGCACATTGGGCTTGCCCACCAGCCCCCCCACCAGCATGCCGATGGCACTGGCCAGCAAGCCGATCAGATGCGGCTCGATCACATCCTCATTGCCGATGAATTCGAACAATATCCAGGTGCCAAGCCCCAGCGCGATGGACAGGGTGACACCCAGATTATTGGCACGTTTCCAGAACAGCCCGGCCGCCAAAGGTATAAAGGCACCCGCCAGCGTCACGCGGTAGGCATTCTCCACCATGCTGTGGATGCTGAGATCGGTTGCCGTGGCATACCACATCACCAGCAAACCGAAGACCAGCACGGTGGCACGCGTGATCAACAGCAGCTGCTTGTCTGTCAGCCCTTTCACGCTGTGATTGATGATGTTCTCAGAAAACGTCACCGAGGGGGCCAGCAGGGTACCGGAGGCTGTGGACATGATGACCGAGAGCAGGGCCCCGAAAAAAATCACCTGTGCTAGCGGCCCCATATGATTCATCACCAGTGTGGGCAGGATGAGTTGCGAATCCTGGGCACTGATGGCTTCCACCATGGCCGGATCGATGATCTTGGCGGAATACGCAATGAAGAGTGGAACCGCTGCAAAAAAGAAATAGGAAACACCGCCGAGCGTGGTGCCCCACACGGCAATTTTTTCATTCCTGGATGAATTCACGCGCTGGAATACGTCCTGCTGGGGAATGGAACCGAGCGCCAGTGTGACCAGCGCAGCAATCCAGGCCAGCATGTCCAGCGGCTCCAGTGTGGGCAGGAAAGAGAACTTGCCTTCCGCATGCGCCATGCTCACCACTTTGCCAAAGCCGCCGGCCATGTCGCCTGCGCTCCAGGCGATATAGAGCAGGCCGATCACGATGAGAATCATCTGTACAAAAGTAGTGATCGCCACAGACCACATGCCGCCAAACAAGGTGTAGAGGATGACCACGCTGGCGCCTATCACCGTGCCGGTAGTGACACTGATGTCGCCCTGGGAGAGCACATTGAAAACCAGTCCCAGTGCCGTCATTTGCGCCGCCACCCAGCCGAGGTAGGACAACACGATGCACAAGGACAGCACGAGCTCCGTGCTGTGGTTGTAACGGGCGCGGAAGAAATCACCCAGCGTGAGCAGGTTCATGCGATACAGCGGCCGCGCAAAAACGAGACCGAAAAGAATGAGGCAGAGCGAAGCGCCCAAGGGATCGGAAATCAGGCCGCGAAAGCCTTCATCGAGAAAGGTGGCAGAAATGCCAAGCACCGTCTCGGCACCGAACCAGGTCGCAAACACCATGGCCAGCACCATGACCATGGGCAGGTTACGGCCGGCAACAACATAGTCACGGGCATTGTGCACCTTCATGGCGGCTGCAAGGCCGATGGCTAGCGAGATAACCATGTATCCAATGACGAACCACAGCAGCATGGCAGGACTCCAGAGGGGGCAGAAATCAAATGCGGCGATTGTAAGAGCGGCCTCCCGGGCTGTCATTCCTGATACCGGGCGGACCGCCGAAATACCAGCAAAAATCCGGCCATGGCCATGATTGCGTCCAGTCGGACGGCTGAAGTGGCTTGACCGTGACGGCGGCAGACGGTTTATTGCCATGACTCCGGCGACCGCCCGCTGGCAGTCGCCAAAACAAGAACAAATAACTCTCGGAAAGCACACGTGAAATTCAATCTTGCCCAGGACTTTCCCGTCGGCCTTGATGTGCTCTGGCCGGTTTACGGCGCCCCTCCCTATCTCGAAGCCAAATACCGCGCCCTCGGCGCCCATCGTATCGACATCAAGGAGGCGACGACCGACGAGCAGGCCATTTTCGTGATGCTGGAACGCACCATCGCCCCCGATCTGAAAGGGGTGCCGGACTGGGCCCGCAAGCTGGTGGGGCGCGACTATGTGATGCGCCACGAAAACCGCTGCCGCCGGCTCACGGCACACACCGCGGCCGTGCACCTCTCCATCACGCCACTGGGATCGCCAGTGAGCATTGCCGCGCAGGGCAGCCTCAACGAAGTGGCGCCGGGACAGTGCCGGCTGGCCCTGGAATTCGATGTGGAGTGCGCACTGCCCCTCATCGGCAAAAAAGTCGCCGAGCTTTTTGCCGGCAAGATACGCGAAGCCCTGCGGGAAGATCACGATTTCACGCTGGAATATATTCGCCAGCACGCCTGAAGTGCCTCCTCACTTCCTGTAGGTCGGGCTTTAGCCCGACCTACAGGAAAAATGAAACAGGCAGAAATGAAAAAGCCCGGCAATGCCGGGCTTTTTCATTTGTTTGTGGGAAGGGCCTTGGCCACGAACAAATAGCGGATACGTGAACAGTGGGCTAGCAGAGCCACCCCGCCCTACAGCCCTCCTGCACGAAAACCATCACTTCTCCACGAAAGCACGCTCGATCACATAATTGCCGGGCGCATGACTGGTACCTTCGGTGAAGCCGGCCTCATCCAGGATTTCCACCAGCTCTTTCAGCATGGCCGGGCTGCCGCAAATCATGACGCGATCGGTGTCCGGATTCAGCGGGGGCAGGCCGATATCCTTGTAGAGCCTGCCACTGCGCATGAGATCGGTCAGACGTCCCTGATTGTGGAACTCTTCACGCGTCACAGTGGGGTAATAGATCAGCTGGTTCTTCACCATCTCACCGAAGAACTCGTTATCCGGCATCTCGTTGCGGATGTGCTCCATGTAGCCGAGCTCGCTTTTCCAGCGCACACCGTGGGTGAGGATGATCTTGTCGAAAGCTTCATAGAACTCGGGGTCGCGGATCACGCTCATGAAGGGCGCAAGGCCGGTGCCGGTAGAGAGCAGGTAGAGATTCTTGCCGGGCAGCAGATTGTCCATGATGAGCGAGCCGGTCGGCTTGCGGCCAACCAGCAAGGTGTCACCGACCTGCAGATGCTGCAGGCGCGAGGTCAGAGGACCGTCCGGCACCTTGATGGAATAGAACTCGAGGTGGTCTTCGTAGTGGGCAGACACCACGGAATAAGCCCGCATCAGCGGCTTGCCATCCACCATCAGGCCTATCATCACGAACTGCCCGGTCTTGAAGCGCAGAGCCGGATCGCGCGTGGTGGTGAAGCTGAACAGCGTGTCGTTCCAGTGGTGGACACTCAGGACTTTTTCTTCGGCAAAGGCGGCCATAACGGGTCTCGCTAGGGGGTAATGGAATCGGATCGTGTCTGACAGGTGGCGCTTTTTACCAAGGCTGACTTATCAGTACAAATACATATTTCTTATGAATTGACCTGGATCAGCTTATAAGCCGAGCTCAGGGACCGGACGGTTTTACCTCAGTCTGGGGCGTAGCACCCAGCGTCATATAGGCCGTAATCATGTCGGCCAGGCCATCAATAACCGCTTCGGTATTGATACGGCTGCCCTGCTGGCTGACGGTGCGTATCAGGGTGAACAGGGCGCTGTTGTAGGTGATGTAGAGACGTACCGGCAGATCGCGCACCGGGTATTCCAGCTGATGCTGCAGGAAGTACATGCGACCGGTTTCAAAAAAGTAACGCTCCAGCACATCAGCGATGCGGTTCACCGGCAGACGGTGCCAGTTGCGCGCCAGCTCCAGATAAAGCCCCTCATTGCTGTGCATGAAGTTGGCGGTGAGCGTGAGCGCGATTTTGGTGGTTTCGCGCAGGCTGAGGCTGGGCGCCAAGGCAGCCTGCTGGTCCAGGATATGGGTCAAATCGCCAATCAGCTTTTCCAGCAAGGCAGCGATCAGGGCGTCCTTGTCGTCGAAGTACTGATAAAGTGAGCCCACACTTACGCCGGCAACCTCGGCAATGGCGGGCGTCGTCGTCCCGTCCAGACCGCGCTGGGCAATGACCTTGGCCGTGGCTTCAACCAGGGCATCCACCATCTGGCGGGAGCGTTCTTGTTGGGGTTTTTTGCGCATGGGGATTTCCGGGGAATGGGGCAGGCACGTTTATCCCGAAGCAAAGACCGCTATTGCCAAGGCCATCTTTGAAGCAGATACCGTGCGCCTACCGTGTTCCCGACACGGTAGACGGCCCCCTCATCCATGAGGGGGCAAATGCGAATTGAATGCGAATACATATTCGCATTAAGGTGTGCGCTGTCACAAGCCCCTCATGCACCACGCATGGCCGCCCTGCGGTCCGGAGAAAAAGAAATGGCAGTGCTTTCCCTGGCT
>JACCDZ010064998.1_pt1 | contig 25058 bp, 25 predicted proteins | sample 7449551 | NCBI WGS metagenome assembly JACCDZ01 (sample SAMN15323452, study PRJNA562643) | freshwater metagenome | isolation source: river surface water | place: USA:Blue River Watershed | collected 2017-08-18 | reverse complement strand
TCATGTGCACCGGGATACGGATGGTACGGGCCTGGTCAGCGATGGAGCGCGTGATGGCCTGACGAATCCACCAGGTGGCATAGGTCGAGAACTTGTAGCCGCGACGGTATTCAAACTTGTCCACGGCCTTCATCAGGCCGATGTTGCCTTCCTGGATCAGATCGAGGAACTGCAGGCCGCGGTTGGTGTATTTCTTGGCGATGGAAATCACGAGACGCAGATTGGCCTCGACCATTTCCTTCTTGGCACGACGCGCCTTGGCTTCACCAATCGACATGCGGCGATTGATTTCCTTGATGTCGGCGATATCCAGACCTACCTCGTCCTGCAGGGAGATCAGGCGGCGCTGTGCGCGCATCACTTCGTCGCGGTTGGCTTCAAGTGCCTTGGAAAACGGTTTTTTCAGGGCGATCTGCTGATCCACCCATTCGAGATTGATTTCGTTGCCGGGGAACTCGTCGATGAAGTGACGACGCTCCATGCGGGCGCGGCGCACGCATGTCTGCATGATGGCGCGTTCCTGCGCACGGACTTCATCCAGCACGCCGCGAATCTGGCTGGCAATGCCTTCAAACAGACGCGGGGTCAGCTTGAAAATGGTGAACTGTTCGGCCAGTTCTTCCATATTCTTGGCAATCATCTTGCCTTCAGGGCCGTACTTCTTCAGTGCGGCCTGTACCTTCTGGTACAGCTTGCGCAGGTTGTTGAAACGTTCGGCGGCAAGCACGGGATCAAGACCGGTATCGGCCTCGTCTTCGTCGTCGCTGTCGCCTTCGGCTTCTTCTTCCTCGGCATCGTCAGCGGCACCCTTGACCTTGGCTTTGCTGCCAAGTTCTTCCAGTGCGGCTTCTTCATCGATCACGGGGGCAACGGCAGCATTGCCGTCATCATTCGGATCGAGATAACCGGCAAGGATGTCGGCCAGGCGGCGTTCACCGGATTCGGTCTTGTCGAATTCTTCAATGATGCCGGCCACGGCACCAGGCCAGTAGGCCATGGCATTCAGGACTTCGCGAATGCCTTCTTCGATACGCTTGGCGATGGCAATTTCGCCTTCGCGCGTCAGCAGTTCCACCGTGCCCATTTCACGCATGTACATGCGCACCGGGTCGGTGGTACGGCCGGGTTCGTTTTCCACGGAGGCGAGAACGGCGGCAGCTTCTTCTGCGGCCACTTCGTCATCACTGGCGTCCGGTGTTTCCTCGAGCAGCAGGTCATCCTGCTCAGGGGCGCGTTCGTGCACCGGGATGCCGAGGTCGTTGACCATCTGGATGATGTCTTCGATCTGTTCGGTCTCGGTCACGGACTCGGGCAGGTGATCGTTCACCTCGGCATAGGTGAGATATCCCTGCTCCTTGCCCTTGGCAATGAGCTCTTTCAGCTGGGACTTCTGCTTCTCTTTTTCGGCGCTCATCTAGGGCCCTCGTGGAACAGCGGGTTGCGCGAAGCTGTCGCCCGAACAGCTGTCGGACGCAGGCAAGAGCGGGATTATACCAATCCGGCGGCTTTCCAGCCAGCCGGAGCGGGCTGGCTAATGAGAAATGGGGGCTTGTTTGAGCGCTTCAATGGCCTTTTTCAGGCGCTGGATGGTTTCCAGATCGGCACACTCCCTGAGCTCGGCCTCCATGGCCGCAAGCCGCAGGCCGCCCAGTACGCCCCTGAGCTCCAGGTCCACCCCGACATTGGGGGTCAGAAACTCGCTGGCGGCAAGGGCAGTCAGTTCGTCGCCCAGTTCAGTGCCATGCCAAGCCCCCAGCAGGGCGGGGGTACTGATGCCGGGGCTGTTTTCCAGCAGGCGGATCAGCTCTATCAGCAGGCAGTCCTCTGGCAGGCGCAGTGCCAGCAGTTCGGCACTGCTGGTCAGGCTGGCCTGCTTCGGGTCCTGCAGCAGCAGGCGCACGGCTTGCTCGGGCAGGCCCAGGGTCTGGATGCGGGGGGCGTAAGGCTGCCGGCCCTGACGCTGACGCGGCTCGAAGCGCGGGCGCTTGCCGTAACCATTCTGGGGCTGGGTGTCGTTAGTGTCGGTGAAGTAGTCCGGTATGCCCGATGCCTCGTCCGGTGCCGTCTGGCGTGGTGCGGGGGCCTGGCTGCGCGTGGCAGGGATGGGCGGTGTATCCAGCACGGCGGCACGCAGGGTCGCCAGTTCCAGCCGGGTGAATTCGGCCAGGCGCTGCAGCAGCATTTCACGATAAAGCCCGTCAGGCAGCGTGGCGACCAGCGGTTTTGCCAGCATGGTGAGCCGACTGCGGCCTTCCAGGCTTTCGGTATTCAGGCCCTCGCCCAGATGGCGGAACATGAAGTCGGCCAGTGGCTCGGCCTCGTTCTGTACGCGGTCCTGGAAGCGCGCCGTCCCTTCCTTGCGCACCAGTGAGTCCGGGTCTTCGCCGGTGGGCAGAAACAGGAAGCTGGCGCTCTTGCCGTCCTGCATGGCCGGCAGCGCCGATTCCAGTGCGCGCCAGGCGGCCTTGCGACCGGCTTCGTCACCGTCAAAACAGAAACAGATTTCCGGCACCAGCCGGAGCAGGCGTTCGACATGGGTGGTGCTGGTGGCGGTGCCCAGTGTGGCCACGGCATTGGTGATGCCGTATTGCGCTAGCGCGACCACATCCATGTAGCCTTCGACCACGATCACGCGTTCAAGCTTGCCGGGCGCCATGCGCGCTTCATACAGGCCATACAGTTCCTGGCCCTTGTGAAAGACGGGGGATTCCGGCGAGTTCAGGTATTTGGGTTTTTCATCGGTGAGTACGCGCCCGCCAAATGCAATCACGCGGCCACGGAAATCACGGATCGGAAAAATGACACGATCACGCATGGCATCGTAAATACGATTGCTCTGCTCGTTGCGAACAACAAGGCCGGTCGCCAGCAGGTTTTTTTTGCTGTCTTCGCTGTTGCCGAGAGCGGTGAGCAGGTTGTCCCAGCCTGGTGGCGCATAACCGAGGCGATAATGCTTGGCTATGGCGCCTGTCAGACCGCGCTTCTTGAAGTAACCGACAGCCTTTTCGCGCTCACGGTTTGTGCGCAGTTGCTGCTCGAAATATTTGGCGGCAGTTTCCAGCAGGTCATAAAGCGGTTGCTGTGATTCGCGCGGCGCGGCGTCGGGGTCGCGTGTGTCCGGGACATCAAGGCCGACACGTCCTGCCAGCTCGTTGAGCGCGTCAAGAAATCCCTTGCGCTCGTAATCCATCAGGAAGCTGACGGCATTGCCCGAGGCGCCGCAGCCAAAGCAGTAATAAAACTGTTTTTCGCGGCTGACGGTAAATGAAGGGGATTTTTCGCGATGGAACGGGCAGCAGGCGCTGTAGTTCTTGCCGGCTTTCTTGAGCTTTACCCGTGAATCAATGAGATCGACGATGTCCGTGCGGAGCAGGACGTCGTCAATAAAGGATTCGGGGATGCGCCCGTAAGCAGCCATTGCTGTGCAGCCTTAGCAGTTGAGTGGGCAGTGTATGCCAGGCCGGAGCATTCAGCCCAGACGTGCCTTCACTTTCTGCGAGACGGCACCGGTATCGGCGCGACCGGCCAGCTTGGGGCGCAGTTCGTTCATCACCTTGCCCATGTCGCGTGCGGTGGTGGCACCGGTCGTGGCAAGTGCTTCGGCGATGAGGCTGTCGATTTCGGCGTCGGACAGCTGGGCTGGCAGGAAGGATTGCAGCACCACGATTTCGGCGGCTTCCTTGGCGGCCAGCTCGGGACGGCCACCCTGCTCGAAGGCGGCGACGGATTCGCGGCGTTGTTTGACCATCTTTTCCAGGGTGGCCAGTACGCGGGCATCATCCAGCTCGATGCGCTCGTCCACTTCAATCTGCTTGATGGCGGCGGTCGCCATGCGGATCACCCCAAGGCGGTCCTTGTCCTGGGCGCGCATGGCGTCCTTCATGGCATTCGTCAGTGCGGTCTTGAGTTCGGACATGGCCAGGCATCCTTGGGCAGGTAACAGATAAAAGCAAAAAGCGGCGACATCACAAGGATGTGCCGCTTTCGGGCTTCAGCCTCGTGCTACGGGAGCGCAAGGCCGAGGTGCTGCGAACCGACCTGTATTAGTACAGGCGGGTCGTCTTCATGTTTTCGCGAGCAACCTTCTTCGCGTGGCGCTTCACGGCAGCAGCGGCCTTGCGCTTGCGTTCCTGAGTCGGCTTTTCGTAGAACTCGCGCTTGCGGACATCAGCCAGAACACCGGCCTTTTCGCAGGAGCGCTTGAAGCGGCGCAGAGCAACGTCAAACGGCTCGCCTTCTTTGACTTTCACTGACGGCATGCAACTCACCTTAAAATTTATGCTGTTAGGGCCCGGACGGGATCGGGTCCCCGGACAAGGGCGCTGATTCTAGCCACTCTGGACCCGTCTGCCAAGTCCTGTCTGGCCCTCTTTCGTCGCGACCGCTAGGATAGCGCCCCTGAACAGGCCAAAAGCGGCCGGGAGCGAGGCAAACATGCGTATTCTGGGGCAAACATGCGGGTTCTAGGTATAGAAACCTCCTGTGACGAGACCGGTGTGGCTGTCTATGACAGTGACCGGGGGCTGCTGGCCCATTGTCTCTACAGCCAGATCGACCTTCATGCCGATTACGGCGGGGTCGTGCCGGAGCTGGCCTCGCGCGACCATGTCCGCAAGATCATCCCGTTGTTGCGTGAGCTGTTGGCCGAGGCGGGCAGCAGCCTTGAAGACCTTGATGGCGTTGCCTACACCGCCGGCCCGGGGCTGGCAGGGGCGTTGATGGTCGGTGCGGTATTCGGCCGCACGCTGGCCTGGTCGCTGGGTATTCCGGCAGTCGGGGTGCACCACATGGAGGGGCATCTGCTGGCGCCAATGCTGGAGGAGAATCCGCCGGCGTTCCCGTTCGTCGCCCTGCTGGTGTCGGGCGGCCACACGCAGCTCATGCGGGTGGACGGAATTGGTCGTTACGCGTTGCTGGGCGAATCCATAGATGATGCGGCGGGCGAGGCGTTCGACAAGGTCGCCAAGATGATGCGTCTGGATTATCCCGGTGGTCCGGCAGTGTCACGGCTGGCGGAGCAGGGCGATGACAGTCGTTTCGAGTTTCCGCGCCCCATGCTGGACCGGCCCGGGCTGGATTTTTCGTTCAGTGGCCTGAAGACGGCGGTGCTGAATGCACTCAATAACACGGCGGATTATCCGCAGAAGCATGCCGATATCGCGGCCAGTTTTCAGGCCGCTGCCGTCGACACGCTGTCACGCAAATGTGAGCGTGCCCTCAAGGAAACCGGCGTGAAACGGCTGGTGGTGGCGGGCGGCGTCAGTGCCAACAAGCTGTTGCGCGCAAAACTTGCGGACATGGTGCAGCGGCACAAGGCTGAAGTGTTTTATCCAGCCCTGCCATTCTGCACCGACAACGGCGCGATGATTGCCTTTGCCGGCTGCCAGCGTCTGCTGGCGGGTGAGCAGCAGGGGCTGGACATCAAGGTGAAACCGCGCTGGCCAATGACAGAGCTGGTGGCGCCGGGGGTGTGAGGGACTTTGCGTAACGGTGTAAGAGCGGTCTAGTCCGGCTTTTTGCTGCCGAAGCGCCTTTCTTCGCCTTTTGCCAGCGCAATGATGTTGGTCTTGTGGCGGGCCAGCAGCAGCAGGCTCATGCCGGCAATCCCGAGCATGTAGCCGGGTACCATCTGCCAGGCAATGAACGGTGCAGCAGTAAAGCCGATGATGGAGCCGAGTGAGGAAATCCGGGTGGCCGCAAAAGCAGCGACCCAGATCCCCACGATGATGAGGCCCAGCGGCCAGTGCAGCGCGAGCAACACGCCCAGTGCCGTAGCGACGCCCTTGCCGCCCTCGAAACGGAAGAACACCGGATAAAGATGGCCGAGAAAGGCCGCCAGTCCGACTGCAGAAACCACAGCGGGCTCCAGTTGGTAATGCCGTGCCACCAGTACCGGTACCACGCCTTTCAGCATGTCGCCCAGCAGGGTCAATGCGGCCGGTCCCTTGCCGCCAATACGTAGCACATTGGTGGTGCCGGGATTGTGCGAGCCTTCGGTGCGCGGGTCCGGCAGGCCGAGCAGGCGGCACACCAGAATGGCCGAACAGACAGAGCCCAGCAGATAGGCGATAATGAGTGCCCCGGTGGCGATGAGGTCGGGCGACATGCGGACGTTCCTTGCGCGATTGCCGAAAGAGTGATCGATTGTAGAGGCTTGCTGCCCTGCCGTCTCCCGTACGATGCACGATCCCGCCACCCGCTCCGCAGGAGACAGCATGGACATCGTTTATATCCGCGACCTCAAGATCGAGACCGTCATTGGCATCTTTGACTGGGAGCGCCGCATCCGTCAGACCATCAGCATTGATCTGGAAATGGCGACGGACATCCGCAAGGCAGCCGCCAGTGACAATATTGCCGATGCCCTGGACTACAAGGCAGTGGCCAAGCGCCTGATCGGCTTTGTGGGAGAGTCGGAATTCCTGCTGGTGGAAACGCTGTCGGAAAAAGTGGCGGAAATCGTCCAGAAAGAATTCAACGTGCCATGGCTCAGGCTGCGCCTGTCAAAACCGGGTGCGGTTCGTGGCTCGCAGGACGTGGGCATTATTATTGAACGGGGTAGTAAAGACTGATGCCACGCGTGTATCTGGGAGTGGGCAGCAACATTGATCGCGAAAACAACATTCGCGGAGCGCTGCATGCGCTGGAAGAGCTCTATGGTGATGTGCTGATTTCACCGGTGTATGAAAGTGATGCGGTCGGTTTTGATGGCGATCCTTTTTATAATCTTGTTGTCGCTATCGATACCGACAAGACGGTGGGTGAGCTGGCAACAGAGTTGCGTGCAATAGAAGAAGCCTGGGGGCGTGATCGTCGTTCGCCCAAGTTCTCTTCGCGCACACTGGATATCGATATTCTCACGTGGGGTAATGCCTGTGGCGAAGTTGATGGCGTAAGCCTGCCCCGTGATGAAATTCTCAAGCACGCCTTTGTGTTGAAGCCACTCGCGGATCTGGCGGGCAATGATCGCCACCCGGAAACGATTCGTCCTTATGCCGAACACTGGGAAGCCTTTGATCACTCGAAGCAGCCTCTGCGCGAAGTGAGTTTCCCGCTTGATGATTCTGGAGATTTTTGATGTTCAGCATGACAGTGACACCGCGCTTTTATGAAACCGATGCGCTTGGGCACATCAATAACACGGTGACGTCGGGCTGGTTCGAGGCATCACGCGAGCCGGTGTTCCGCTTGTTCAATCCCACGCTGGCGCTGGACAAGTGGAACCTGATTCTGGCGAAAGTGGAAATCGATTACGTTGCGCAGACGCATTATGGCCACGATGTCCTGTTGCTGACGGGTATCGAGCGAATCGGAAATTCGTCGTTTGTGGTCGCTCAGGAAGCCTGGCAAAACGATGTCTGCGTGGCGCGGGGCAAGGCGGTGCAGGTCTACTTCAATTACGAGACCCAGAAAAGCGAGCCATTGCCGATAGCCATCCGGGCCGAGCTGGAAAAGCACATGATGAAGGTGCCCGCCTGATACAACCCGTTAAAGGCTTCTGCCACCATCGACCGCAATGATCTGCCCTGAAATATAGGGCGCTTCATCCAGCAGAAAGGCGATGGTGCGGGCGATGTCCTGTGGATCGCCCAGACGCTGCAGGGGGATGCCGCTCAGGATGCTTTCCTGTTTTCCGGCGCTGACGGTACCTGTGCTGGGCCACAGGATGGCGCCGGGTGATACGCCGTTCACGCGCACTTCAGGTGCCAGCTCCTTTGCCAGTGACAGCGTCAGCATGGCGTGTGCGGCTTTCGCCATGCAGTACACCGTGTGATCCTTCAGCGGTTTTTCGGCATGGATATCAATCAGGTTGATGATGGCGCCATGCTGTTTTTTCAGCTCGGGTGCCAGTGCCTGTGCCAGAAAGAATGGTGCACGCGCATTGCTGGAAAACAGGTCATCCCATTCGGTTGAGGTCACGCTGCCGATGGGGGTGGGGTAAAAACTGGACGCGTTGTTGACCAGCGCATCCACATGTCCCCAGACATGCCGGCTTTCCTGCGCCAGCCACGTTACTTCATCATCACGCGCCAGATCGGCCTGCATGACTTGGCAGGAGTCGGCACGTTTCACATTCAGTTCGGCAGCCAGCTCCCCGGCTTTTTCACGCGACTGGCGGCAGTGCACGATCACGTTCCAGCCACGCTCATGCAGCAGGCGAGCGGTAGCCGCACCAAGCCGGATGGCGGCGCCGGTAATCAGCACCACTTTCGGAGAGTGAGTCATCTGGTCAGCAGGCATGGCCCGGGTTTTCCTGTGCAGGTGGTGGTGTCCAGGTTTCTCGCCATTTCGCGATGGCCTGCTCGCGTGCCACTTCCAGCGCCTTGATGAAGGCGTCACCTTCCAGTCCGTCCTGCTGCAGGGTGGCTGCCGAAACGGATTTCACTGCGGCCAGTGCACCTTGCCAGTACGCAGGAGGTGAATAGTTTTTTTCTTCCAGCCCGAGGCGGCCACGTGCATCGGCTTCGCAGACCAGGAGCAGTTCATCAAAGCGTTCGGGGCGGCGCAGGGCATCCATGTGCACGAGCTTGCGCAGCACCGTGCCGGGTCGCAGTTCGGTCGCACGATGAATGTCGAGATGAAAGCGTGAGGCCAGTTCGCCCAGGGCCTGGAATTCCTTCGGGATACGCAGGCGTTGTGCCAGTTCGCGCACACGCGTGACGCCGCGCTCCTCATGGCCGATATGGCGTGGCCATTCAGCCGCAGGGGTATCGGCCTTGCCAAGGTCGTGCACCAGTGCGGCAAATCGCACGTGGGCTTTGCGGGAGAGTCGGGTGGCGAGCCGCAGGCTCATCAGGGTGTGTACGCCGGTATCGACCTCGGGGTGATATTCGGGGCGCTGTGGTACGCCAAACAAACGACTGATTTCCGGAAACCAGACGTCGAGGGCGCCGCAGTCACGCAGCACCTGGATGTACACATCCGGCGAATCCTCACCCAGGGCGCGTTCAGTTTCCTTCCACACCCGTTCCGGCGTGAGGCTGTCCAGTTCGCCGGATGCAGTCATGTCGCGCATCAGCGTCATGGTCTCGTCCGCAATGCGGAAGCCAAGCTGGGCATAGCGTGCGGCAAAGCGTGCGACGCGAAAAACACGCAAGGGGTCTTCACGGAAAGCTGGCGAGACATGGCGCAGGAGGCGCGCCTGCAGATCCTGCTGGCCACCGTAAGGGTCAATGATCGCGCCGTCTGTGTCACGCGCCATGGCATTCACGGTGAGGTCGCGGCGGATCAGGTCTTCTTCCAGGGTGATGTCTGGCGAGAAATCACAGATGAATCCGGTATGACCCTGGCCTGACTTGCGCTCGGTACGAGCGAGGGCATATTCCTCCTGCGTGGCCGGATGCAGGAACACCGGGAAATCCTTGCCCACTGCACGGTAGCCCTGCGATGTCAGATCCTCCGGGCGTGCACCAACCACCACCCAGTCCTGTTCATGGACGGGACGGCTGAGCAGGGCATCACGAACGGCACCACCGACCAGATAGATTTTCATGGGAATCCTGTTGACGAGTCCGGCTTCTCTCGCAGAGTATCGGTCACATGATAACGATCAATTTGGTTTTCCGCTCCGTCATTACTGTCTCGCGCTGGCTGGCAGTAGCCATTCGTGCGCGCGTGTTCTGGCGGCCGGACTGACAGTATTCCTGTTTTTCCCGAAAAGGCCGCAGATTCTGCGGCCTTTTTGTTTTTGTGCTTCCTGTTTTTGTGCCCTGCCGAGAAGGAGTGTTTCGATGGAAAGTGAGCCCCCGCAACAAGCGATTGCCGGACCGTATATGGCGCTGGTGCTGATCTGGTCAACAACGCCGCTGGCGATAGTGCTGAGCCTGCGTGACATGAATGCGCTGTGGGCGCTGGCGTTGCGCATGCTGCTGGCGGCTCTGGTTGCGGTGGCGGTGTTGCGGGTGACTGGCATGCGGCTGGCATGGACGCGGCAGGCCCTGCGTCTTTACGGCATGGGGGCGGTGGGCATGGTCCTGCCCATGGCGTTCACCTATGTGGGGGCCCGGCATGTGAGCTCCGGACTGATTTCCGTCCTGTTCGGTCTGGCGCCACTCATCGTGGCGTTGCTGGCGCGCTTTCTGGTGCCGGGCACGCTGGTGCGGCCGTTGCAGTGGCTGGGCATGATGCTGGGCCTGGGTGGCTTGGCCTTCATGTTCCTGCATGGTGAGCATCTGGTTCGCGCCGAACTGATGGGGGTGCTCTGGATTCTGGCGGGGGTACTGACCTATGCGGGAGCGACCGTAGGAGCAAAACGTCTTGGCCCTTCCCTGCACCCGCTGGTGCAGACGACAGGTGCGCTGCTGCTGTCGTCTCTCGGTTGTCTGCTGGTATTGCCGCTGGCAGGCGGGTCGATGCCTTCACACTGGCCCGGCATGGTGTCCATGGGGGCGATTGTCTACTCCGCCTGCTTTGGTTCGATCATTGCGATGATGTGCTATTTCCATCTGATCCGGCACATCTCACCGGGCGCGGTCTCACTGATCACGCTGCTGACGCCGATGATTGCCGTGGTGCTCGGCGTGCTGGTCAATCACGAGCGTTTCCGTCAGGAAACCCTGACCGGGATGGCGTTGATCGTGTTCGGGCTGGGGTTGTACAGCCTGCAGGGCTGGCGGGATGCGCGTCGGATGAGGCTGGCTCAGTAGCAGCTGACGCAACCGCGTGAACTGCTGAAAAAGCTGCCGTCGTCGACGCGGTAGGCGGTGAGATGACCACCCCAGACGCAGCCGGTATCAAGACCGATAAAGCGGGGGCGGTCTGTGGCGCCTTGCAGTGCAGCCCAGTGCCCGAACAGGATGCGTCCCACCGTCAGCGCCGGGTTGTCGAGAGTGAACCAGGGCATGTAGCCCTCGGGTACCGTTGTCAGGTCTTCCTTGAAGGCAAAGTCGAGCTGGCCGTCCGGGGTGATCAGCCGCATGCGGGTCAGATAGTTGGTGATGACCCGCAGTCGGGTGGTGCCCTTGAGGCTGTTTGACCAGCACGCGGGCTCATTGCCGTACATGTCGGCAATGAAGTCCGTGATGCCTGGGCCACGGAGAGCCTGTTCAACTTCGCGGGCGTACTGGCGGGCATTCTCCAGCGACCAGTCGGGCGGGATGCCGGCATGGGTCAGCACGCAGTCATGTTCGGTACTTTCCAGCAGCATGGGGCGCTGTTGCAGCCAGTCGAGCAGCTCATCACAGTCGTGCGCCTCAAGCACCGGGAGCGTCTTGTCCTTTTTCTTGGGTGTGGCGCCGCCATGGCGCGCGGCGATCAGGTGCAGGTCGTGATTGCCCAGTACGCTGTCGGCGGCATTACCGAGTCCCTTGATCAGGCGCAGCACGCCCAGCGAGTCCGGACCGCGGGCAACCAGATCGCCGGCAAACCAGAGCCGGTCACTGGACGGATCGAAGGAAATTGTCTCGAGCAGGTCTTCCAGTGCTTCCAGACAGCCCTGCACATCGCCAATCGCATACAGCGCCATAAGCAGGACTCAGTGCAGGACGCGCGGAATGGCGAGGGTGAAGGCCGGGATGGGAGCCTCGAAGTGCTGGCCCGCTTCGTCGATCATGCCGTAAGAGCCCTGCATGCTGCCCACCGGGGTGTCCAGCACGGTACCGCTGGTGTATTCGTAGGTTTCACCCGGTGCCAGTTTGGGCTGCTCGCCGACCACGCCGTCGCCTCGCACTTCCTGCGTGCGGGCCTCGCCGTCCATGATGACCCAGTGCCGGGTGAGGAGGCGTGCAGGCTGTTCACCTTCATTGGTGATTTTTACGTGATAGGCAAAGACGTAGCGTGACTCTGCCGGATTGCTCTGGTCTGCCAGATACTCGCTTTTTACCTGTACGCGAATGTCGTGTTCGTGTGCTGCCATGTTGTTGTTCATGATGGGCTGGTTTCAGTGGATTCGTGGGTGGCGAGCCGGTTGGCCAGTGCCACCCAGTCGGCGACGGTCACTTCTTCCGGACGCAGTCCGGGATCAATACCTGCTTCGTCCAGCCATTCTGCCGGAATCAGTCCCTTGACCGCATTGCGCAGTGTCTTGCGGCGCATGTTGAATGCAGTCGTCAGCAGGTGCTGGAGCTTGCTCTCGTCCTTGCAAGTATAGCGCGGCGTGACATAAGGAATGAGGCGCACGACGGCAGAATCCACCTTTGGCGGCGGACTGAATGCCTCCGGTGGCACATGCAGCAGCCACTCCACCTGGCAGCGGTACTGCAGCATGACCGACAGGCGGCCGTAATCACCGGTACCGGGCTCGGCCACCATGCGTTCCACCACCTCTTTCTGCAGCATGAACGTCATGTCGGCGATGACATCCGACTGCGTCAGCAGGTGAAAGAGGATGGGTGTAGAAATGTTGTAGGGCAGGTTGCCGATGACGCGCAGGCTGTGCGGGCCGGTGGCCAGGGTGCGGAAGTCAAACTTGAGGGCATCACTTTGATGCACGACCAGCTCGCCCTCGTTCATCAGTCTAAGCGGGAGCGCCGCGGCAAGGTCACGGTCAAGCTCGACCACATGCAGGCGGCCGAGATGTCCCAGCAGCTCGCGTGTGAGGGCGCCGAGTCCCGGGCCGATTTCCACGACATTCTGGCCACGGGCAGGCGCAAAGGCAGCAATAATGCCGGCAATCACGCGTTCATCGGTCAGGAAGTTCTGTCCAAAGCGCTTGCGCGCCATATGGCCGTCAACACGGCGTGTCATGCAGATCTCCTGGTGGCAATCATGTCGAGGGCGCATTGCAGGGCAGCTTCAAGGCTACCGCTGTCGGCGCGTCCCGTGCCGGCCAGATCCAGCGCAGTGCCGTGATCGACCGAAGTGCGGATATAGGGCAGGCCCAGGGTGATGTTAACGGCGTTGCCGAACCCTTTGTGCTTGAGCACTGGCAAGCCCTGATCATGATACATCGCCAGCACGGCATCGGCGTTATCAAGATATTTCGGGGTGAACAGGGTGTCGGCCGGTAGCGGGCCGATCAGCTCGCAGTCCTGATCCGGGAACGTTTGCAGGGCCGGGATGATGGTGTCGATTTCCTCGTGGCCCAGGTGGCCGGATTCCCCGGCATGCGGGTTGAGGCCGGCGACCAGTATCCGGGGCCGGGCGATGCCGAACTTGTGGCGCAGGTCGCTGACCAGAATGGTCAGCACTTCATGCAGGCGTGCAACCGTGATGGCATCGGCGACGGCACGCAACGGCAGATGCGTGGTGGCCAGTGCAACCCGCAGGCCGGGGCATGCCAGCATCATGACGACACGCGGTACACCTGCCTGTATCTGAAAAAATTCGGTGTGACCACTGAAGGCAATGCTGGCGTCATTGATGACGGATTTCTGTACGGGCGCCGTGACCACCGCATCAAAGCGGGCGGCCAGACAGCCTGCTCCGGCCTCCTGAAGCGTGGCCAGCACATAGGGGGCATTGCGCACATCCAGCTGCCCGGGGATCACGGGTGTGGCGAGTGGTACCGGCACAATAGCCAGTGTGCCCGCAGCGTGCGGGCGCGGCGTGCCGGCATCAAACGGGTAGAGGTGCAGGGGCAGGCCCAGCCGGGTGGCGCGTGCCAGCAGCAGGTCGGGGTCGGCAATGGCAATCAGCTCGGCCGGGCGGGCGGTCTGGGCCAGCGTCACGATCAGGTCGGGACCAATGCCGGCGGGTTCTCCGGGCGTCAGGGCGATGCGGGGCAGGGGCATGCAGTTTTATCGGCAGCGATCAAAGCGGCATTGTCGCCTGACGGCCGGCGGGGTCAAGAAGGATTACGTAGTTTGGCGGCAAAATGAGAAAGCCCGGCGGACCGGGCTTTCATTCAGGCCGGGATGGGCCGGGAGACGGGCAGGATCAGTTCCGGATTTCCACAAAGGCTTCGGAGCGCAGCTCGCGCAGCCAGTTGGCCAGCTCCTCGTCGTACTGACGGCTATAGAGCGCCTGCCTGGCAATGTTGGCACGGACCTGGGCACTGACATCCTGTTCGCGCTCACCGGTGACTTCGAGAATGTGCCAGCCATAGCTGGTCTGGAAAATTTCCGAGACGGTGTTGAGCGGAATCGACTGCATGACGCGGTCAAACTCCGGCACCATTTCGCCTGCACCCACCCAGCCCAGCTCGCCGCCCTGACGTGCAGAGCCGGGGTCATCCGAGTGGATACGGGCTTCATCGGCAAAGCTGCTGCCGGCCTTGATGCGGCCACGGATGTCTTCGATTTTTTGCCGGGCATCTTCACTGGAGAGGATTTCTGTCGTCTTGATGAGGATGTGACGGGCCTGGCGCTGGGGAACACGCACCATGTCGGCGCCCCGTTTTTCCAGTAGCTTGATCAGGTGAAATCCGCCCGGTGTGCGAATTGGCGCGGCGACTTCACCGGGTTGCATGGTTTCCACGGCGCCGGCAAACAGTGTTGGCAACTGTGCGGCCTTACGCCATCCCAGATCACCGCCCTTGAGTGCGGTTTCTGCGCTGGAGTAGGTGGCGGCAACCAGAGCGAAGTCCTTGCCGGCAGCCAGTTCGTCACGGGCCATGTTGATGCGTTTCTCTGCCGCAGCGATGTCCTTGGGCGTAGCGGTTTCGGCAATTTCCACCAGGATGTGGCCGAGGCGGTATTCGCTGGCAATTTCGGCCTGACCTGCGGGCGATCTCAGGAAGTTTTCCACATCCTGATCCGAGATGCGGATGCGGTCCTGCATGCGACGCTGACGCAGTCGGGTGATCATCATTTCACGTTTGACCTGCTCGCGGACTTCGCTGTAACTCGATCCCTGGGTGGCATCAAGTTGTTGCTGGAACTGCTGCAGGGTGCGTCCGGAGTCCTTGGCAATATTGGTCAGGGTGGCGGTGAGTGCCGCATCGTCGATACGGATGCCGGCGCGTTCGGCCAGCGCCAGCTGCAGGCTTTCCATGATGAGCTGGTCAATGACCTGCTTGCGCATGACTTCTTCGGGGGGCAAGGCAGCCTTGCGTTTGGCAAACTGGAATTCCACATCACGAATGCGCTTGTCGACTTCGCTTTTCAGGATGACATTGTCGTCCACAATGACGGACACCTGCTCCAGTGGAGTGAATGCGGCATGGACCAGTGAGCTGGCCAGCAAAAGCAAAACAGTGAAAAAACGCATTACGGGGTGTCCTTAGCGATCAAGCAACTGGTTGTAACCGAAAACATTCTGGCCGAGCAGGCTTCTGATGCCACTGCCAAAACCGGCGAGGCCTTTCAGTTCAACCTCAAAGAAAAATGCATTGCGTTGGCGTTGCGCCCCCGGACTGATGTCATCCGGGTCAGTCAGGAACTGGCGTTCAAAAAACCTGACTATCCAGCAGCAGGCTTCGTACTGTACCCCGAGCAGGGCATCCTGGGATTCCTGGTTACGAAAGTCATACTGCCACAGTCCCAGTAACTGCCAGTTCACGCCGACTGGCTGGACAAAGGAAATGTTGCCCTGACGTACCGGCTTTTGCCCCAGCACCAGGTCTTCGCGACGGTAGTGATAGCCGACGTTGGCCAGGCGATCACGTGTTTCGGGCAGGTAGTTCAGGTTGACCGAGTACTGGCTGGCATGCTCAAGGTCGTAGGTCCACAAGGCGTCGGCCGCGCCGCTCCAGCCACGACCAATCGGGGCCGCCAGCTCGGCCGCCAGGCCGGAGGTTGTTTCGGTTGCAATCGGTGTCAACGGGCTGAGGTTGACCTTGCGATCAGCGAAATAGTGAATCTGCCCGACCGATGCACGCACGACCTCGTTGCCGGAGTCGCCATCAATCAGGCGGGAGGTCAGGCCCATCGAGATCTGGTTGGCGTCATCCAGGCGGTCACTGCCGGAGAAGCGGCTTTCGCGGAACAGCTGTGCGTAAGTAAAGGTGGTGTTGGCGGTATCAAAGACCGGCAGATCATTCTGGTCTTCGTAGGGTGCGTAAAGAAACATGGCCCTGGGTTCAAGGGTCTGGATGAACCCGGGCTGGTCGCGCTCGAACACAAGACCGCCATCCAGGCTGAATGCAGGCACGGTCACCGTGCGTACGTCATCCCCCGTGACGCCACTTCCTTCCAGCTGGTACAGCAGTGAGCCCGCCTTGATCTTTGGCGTCAGATGTCCCCATGGTTCTTCGATGCGGTAGGCGAGCGAAGGGTCAAGGCGATAGCGCGCACCATTGATTTCGGGGCCGCTGCCGTCATCTACGGTGCGTTCGAACCATGACAGTTCGGTGCTCAGTTGCGGCTCGAAGCCGGCACTGACCTGGTCGCCCCCCTTGAGCAGCAATTGCGGCAGTCGCGCATAGGGTTTGTCGATGTCGGTGATTGACGGGTCAATGGTCTGGAAGCTTTGGGCACGGCCAAGCATGGACCAGGCGCCCTTGTTCCAGAGCAGTTCCCCGACCCGCTCCTGATGCGTGGTGTTGCTCAGGTTAAGGTCGGTACCGAGGTCGGTAAAATAGGCACTGTCGGACACGTAGTTGACGTCGGTGCGTACCCGCACGCTGTCACTGAGCTTGCCGCTGTGTTTCCACGACGCACTCTTGCGATCCTGATCGTTGTAGAGATCGTCAGACGGCAGCAGGGCGCCTTGCAAGCTGCCCGAGCCGCCATAGGGCAACAGGTAGCGGAACTCGCCTTCCACCATGGTGCCACGCTGGGTGATCAGTCGGGGCGTCACGGTGGCGTCGTAGTTGGGTGCCAGGTTGACATAGATGGGCAGGGCGAAATCGAAGCCGCCGTCGTTGGTGTTGCCAAAACGGGGTGTCAGCAGGCCCGTCTGTCGTCTGTCGTCAATCGGGAAGTTGAAGTAGGGCACATACAGCACGGGGACGTCCTGCACATGCAGGGTGGCATTACGTACTTCACCACGACCGGTGCTGTTGTCCAGACGGATATCGCTGGCAAGAAAGTGCCACGCCGGATCTTCGGGCTCGCAGGTGGTGTATTCGCCGCGGGCAATCGTGATGAGGCCATTGGCATCGCGCACGATACGGTTGGCCCGGCCATGGGCATTAATGGCGGAGGCCACAAATTCGGTGTGCTCGATACTGGTCCGGCCGGTTGCAAAATCGTACTCGGCCTGATCACCCGTCAGGATCAGGCCCGGCTCGGTAATCAGGATGTTCCCGCTGAAGCGGCCTTTTCCCTCTTGCTGGGTCAGTTCGGCATTATCGGCATCAATCCGGCGACCTGGCTGTGTGATACTGACGTTTCCCCGCAGGGTGGACAGGTCATTCGGGTCATAATGCACATCGTCGGCCTGAATGGTGACATCGCTCAGGTCTGGCTGCCCCACGACAGTCCCGGGTGCAATCGGCGTGATCCATGTCCCGGGGCAGGTGGCATCCATCGGAGGCCGCTGGTTTTCGGGCAAGGTCTGGATCTGGTCCCGGCTCATCCAGCCCAGCCGGATGCTGCCCGCCTTGTCGGCAGCGGCGGATGGCAGGGAAATGAACAGCGCCAGCCAGAGGGCGGCACGTGGATGACGGGGCATGGTTTGGATTGGGCTGAAACGTGAAGATGCCGGATAATAGGCAAGTTGTTTTTGAGCGGCCAGAGGATTTTGTAATGGAAGGTGTCGATCAGCGTGCTGTGCAACTGGAAAACTGGGCTCGGGGCTGGCTGGCAGGGCAGCGTCCGGAGCTGGTGCCGGTGGCGCATTTGCTGACGGTTTCCGGGGATGCCAGCTTTCGCCGCTACTTCCGCCTGCCTCTGGAAAGCGGCAGCCTGATAGCGGTTGATGCCCCTCCGGAGAAAGAGAACTCAAGGCCGTTTGTGGCCATTGCCCGGGCATTGCGTGCCCATGGCGTGCATGTGCCAGAGGTGCTGGCGGCTGATTTTGAGCTGGGCTTCATGCTGCTGGAGGACTTCGGGGACGCCTTGTTGCGGCCGGCCCTGACCGATGCCACGGTGGACGAGCTTTATGGTCGCGCCATGGAGGCGCTGGTGCATCTGCTGGGGTGTGATGATGTCCCGGGTTATACCTTGCCACCCTATGATCGCCAGCGGCTTAATGACGAGATGGGGTTGCTGCGCGACTGGTTTGTGGTCCGCTATCTCGGTCTGGACCTCACGGCAGAGCAGGAGGCCGTGCTGGCCAATGCGCTTGCCATGATTGCCGATGCAGTGCTGGAGCAGCCGCAGGCCTTTGTGCACCGCGACTACCACTCGCGTAACCTGATGCTGCTGGATAACGGCGACATCGGCGTCATTGATTTTCAGGATGCAGTGACCGGACCGGTGACCTATGACCTGGTGTCATTGCTGCGTGATGCGTATGTCGTGTGGCCGCAGGCTGACGTCGAGCGCTGGGTGCGTGAATTTGCCGCGATGCTGCGTCGCGAGCACCGGCTGAACGGAACCAGTGACGTGACGTTCCAGCGCTGGTTTGACTGGATGGGGGCCCAGCGGCATCTGAAGGTGGTCGGCATTTTTGCGCGGTTATCGATCCGGGACGGCAAGCACGGCTATCTGCAGGACATTCCGGTGGTATTCAATTATCTGCTCGCGGAAACCAGACCCTATCCGGAGTTTCATGCCCTGTTTGAGTTGCTGCGCGGCGTTATCCTGCCAGCCTATCTGGCCAAAAAGCCGGATGCAGCAGAAACGCTCGGGCACTGGGTGACTACATGAAGGCAATGATACTGGCGGCGGGTCTGGGTACACGCATGCGGCCCCTGACCGATCATGTGCCAAAGCCATTGCTTGAGGTGGGCGGCAAGCCGCTGATTGTCTGGCACATCGAGGCTCTGGTGCGGGCAGGTATTACCGAACTGGTGATCAACACGGCATGGCTGGGCGAGAAACTGCAGGACGCGCTGGGGGATGGACATCAGTTCGGTGCACACATTGAATGGTCACATGAAGGTGAGCCACTGGAAACTGCCGGCGGCCTGATCAAGGCATTGCCCTTGCTGGGCGATGCACCATTTGTGGTTGTGAATGGCGATATATGGCTGCGTTATCCCATCCCGGGTTTGCGTGAGCGTTTTGCCGGAATGACGCAGTCGGCTCATCTGGTGCTGGTCGATAATCCCGAACACAATCCCGGTGGAGATTTTTCCCTGAATGCAGACAGGGTTACGATGGGCACGACGTTGCGTGTTGCCAGTGAAGGAGAGCACCGCTATACGTTTTCAGGGCTTTCCGTGTTGCATCCCCGCCTTTTTTCCGGACTGTCAGAGGGCAAGCGGCCGTTGGCGCCGCTGTTGCGCGAGGCCATGGCTGCAAAAAAAGTGACCGGGGAATACTTTCCGGGTCCCTGGGTGGATGTAGGCACGCCGGCGCGGCTGGCCGAGCTGGATGAACAGATCCGCAGCAATCTGGTGTGATGCTGCTTGTGGCAGCTGCTGCAAATTTTTACTTCGCGTGATGAAGTGAATAACGATTGAATGTTTTGCGACGAGTGTCGCTGCCACCTGCGTAGTGCTGTTGTGGATATAACCGGAGTCATCATGACCGATTACCTGATTGCCCCTTCCATCCTTTCTGCCGATTTTGCCCGGCTTGGTGCTGATGTCGACAAGGTGCTCGCTGCCGGTGCCGACGTTGTGCATTTTGATGTGATGGACAATCACTATGTGCCCAATCTCACCATCGGTCCGATGGTGTGCAAGGCATTGCGCAAATACGGGGTGACTGCACCGATTGATGTGCACCTGATGGTGAAGCCGGTGGATCGCCTGATTGGTGATTTTATCGAGGCAGGCGCCACCTGGATTACCTTTCACCCGGAGGCGTCCGAGCACATTGATCGCTCACTGGCGCTGATCAGGTCGGCCGGTTGCAAGGCCGGCCTCGTGTTCAATCCGGCGACGCCGTTGCACCACATGGATCACGTCATGGACAAGCTCGACATGGTGCTGCTGATGAGCGTGAACCCCGGTTTTGGTGGCCAGTCCTTCATTCCCGGGACATTGCCGAAGCTGCGCGAGGCGCGTGCCAGGATTGAGGCAAGCGGCCTGCCGATCCGTCTGGAAGTCGATGGTGGTGTTGGCGTGAAGAATATTCGCGAAATTGCCGAGGCCGGTGCCGATACGTTTGTGGCTGGCTCGGCGATTTTCAATGCGCCGGACTATGCCGAGGTGGTTCGCCAGATGCGTGCCGAACTGGCACAGGTCAAACGCTGATGCTGTTTGCCCCGCTGGAGTTTGTGCCAAAGCTGGTGATGTTCGACCTCGACGGTACGCTGGTTGATTCCGTGGCAGATATTGCGCTCTCACTGAACCGGGCGTTGGGCGATATGGCCATGCCCGAGGTCAGTGAGGCACAGGTACGGACCTGGGTCGGGCGCGGTGCATCCCGTCTGGTCTACTGCGTGCTGGAGCATCAGCACCGGCCGGCGGACCTGCATGACATCTTGCTGGCCCGCTTCATGGCGCGCTACCAGGCCTCGGTCTGTGAGGCGAGCACGGTTTATCCCGGGGCACGGGAGCTGGTACTGGCCTGTCGCAACGCCGGCATCTATCTGGCCTGTGTCACCAACAAGCCCTACGCCCCGGCCCGGGCGTTGCTGGACGAGCTGGACCTGCTTGAGCCTTTCGACCTGTTGCTGGGTGGTGATTCCCTGCCGCACAAGAAGCCGCACCCGGCCCCCTTGCAGCACTGCCTGCAGGAATTCGGACTGGAGCCCGGGCAGGCGCTCATGGTGGGCGACTCCCGCAATGACGTGGAGGCGGCCCGTGCGGCAGGCATCCTGTGCGTGGCGGTGCCCTATGGCTATAACCATGGCGAACCCATCCAGGCCTCCGAGCCGGACTGGCTGGTTGAATCCCTCTCCGAGCTCCTTTAACCTTGGGGCTTGATTCCTTTCTATTACAGGCTTCAGTCGTGACGGGACTTGCTCTGAACAAGCGTTGGCGTGGATGGCGATGGTGACGTTGAGGTCGCCCCTGTCTGTCATTCCTGTCTGACCGCTTGCCGAGTAAGCAACCATGTCTTCTGAGTCTTTCGCCACCCTGGCGTCACAGGGCTACAACCGCGTGCCGGTGGCACGTACGGTTCTCGCTGATCTTGATACCCCGCTGTCCGTCTACCTGAAGCTGGCTGATGCCCCCTTCACCTACCTGTTCGAGAGCGTGCAGGGCGGCGAGCGCTGGGGCCGTTACTCCATGATTGGTCTGCCGGCGCGCACTGTGCTGACCGTGCGCGGCCACGACATCGTGGTGACCACGGATGGCAACGTTGTTGAGCACACCTCCGCAACGGATCCGCTGGCGTTTGTCGAAGCCTTCCAGAGGCGCTATCGGGTGGCCCCCATGCCCGGCCTGCCCAGGTTCAATGGTGGCCTGGTCGGATTTTTCGGCTATGACTGTGTGCGCTATGTCGAGAAAAAGCTGGCGGCCTGCGTAAAGCCCGATCCGATTGGCGCACCGGATATCCAGTTGATGGTGTCCGAAGACCTGGTGGTGTTCGACAACCTCAAGGGCGAACTGTTTCTGGTCACCCATGTTGATCCGGCTGAGACCGGTGCAGAGGCGGCGGCAAAAGCCCGGCTTGATTCGCTGACCGTGCGCCTGCGTGCCTCACTGGACACGAAGGCCATGCATGACAGCGTGAAGGCACGTGTTGCCGAGGCCGATTTTGTGTCCAGCTTTGGTCAGGATGCGTTCAAGCGCGGTGTGGACCACATCAAGAATTACGTGCTCTCCGGAGACATCATGCAGGTGGTGCCGTCACAGCGCATGAGTGCGCCGTTTACCGCCTCGCCCATGTTGCTCTACCGCGCGTTGCGCCACCTCAATCCGTCGCCCTACATGTATTACATGCGCACGGACGAGCTCACCATTGTCGGTTCCTCGCCCGAAATCCTGGCGCGCATGGAAGACGGCCATGTCAGCGTGCGTCCGATTGCTGGCACCCGCAAGCGCGGCCTTACGCCGGAGCTGGATGCAGAGCTTGAAGCCGAGCTGTTGGCCGACCCCAAGGAAATTGCCGAGCACCTGATGCTGATTGACCTTGGTCGCAACGACGTCGGTCGCGTGGCGAAAACCGGCAAGGTTCGCGTCACGGAAAAAATGGTGGTCGAGCGCTATTCGCATGTCATGCACATTGTTTCCAATGTGGATGGCGAGCTGAAGCCGGATGTCACGGCCATGGACGTCCTGCGCGCAACGCTGCCGGCAGGTACCCTCTCCGGTGCGCCCAAGGTGCGTGCCATGGAAATCATTGACGAGCTGGAGCCGGTGAAGCGCGGCATTTACGGTGGTGCAGTCGGTTATCTGGGCTGGAACGGCAACATGGATACAGCGATTGCCATTCGCACGGCCGTGATCAAGGACGGCATGATGCATGTACAGGCTGGCGCCGGCATTGTGGCCGACTCCGTGCCCGAATCGGAATGGCAGGAAACCCTGAGCAAGGCGCGCGCCCTGATGCGTGCCGCCGAGGTTGCCACCACTACCCATACCCACGAAGCCGGGGGAGTGAAGCCATGATCCTGATGATCGACAACTACGACAGCTTCACCTACAACATCGTTCAGTATCTGGGTGAGCTGGGTGCGGATGTAAAAGTGGTCCGCAATGATGAAATCACCATCGCCGAAATCGAGCAGATGGCGCCCGAGCGCATCGTGGTTTCACCGGGGCCTTGTACGCCAAACGAGGCCGGCATCTCCATGCCGGTGATCGAGTATTTTGCCGGCAAGATTCCGTTGCTGGGTGTTTGTCTGGGACATCAGAGCATCGGCCAGGTATTCGGGGGCAAGGTGATCCGGGCGCGCCAGGTTATGCATGGCAAGACCTCGCCGATCCATCACGCCAACAAGGGCGTGTTCACCGGCCTTAATAATCCGCTGACGGCAACGCGTTACCACTCCTTGATCATCGAGAGGGCATCCTTGCCCGACTGTCTGGAAATTACCGCTTGGACACAGCATGAAGACGGCTCCATGGACGAGATCATGGGTGTGCGCCACAAGACACTGGCCGTCGAGGGTGTGCAGTTTCACCCCGAATCCATCCTGACCGAACAGGGTCATGAGTTGCTGAAGAATTTTCTGGAGGGCAAGTGATGAGCGCGGAGAAACGCATGGATATCAAGACCGCGCTGGCGCATGTCGTAGACCGTATTGATCTTTCACTGCCGGAAATGCAGGACGTGATGCGTGCCATCATGACGGGACAGTGCACCGACGCGCAGATTGCTGCCTTCGTCATGGGCCTGCGCATGAAGGGAGAATCACTCGACGAGATCGAGGGTGCCGTACGCATCATGCGCGAGCTGATGGTGCCGGTGCAGCTCGGTGATCTGCGCAATGTGGTGGACATTGTGGGTACCGGTGGTGACGGCGCCAACATGTTCAACGTCTCCACGGCCTCGGCCATGGTGATTGCGGCAGCCGGCGGCCATGTCGCCAAGCACGGCGGTCGTGCCGTGTCCTCCAGCAGTGGCAGCGCCGACCTGCTGACCGAGGCCGGCCTCAATCTCGATATCACACCGGAGCAGACCGCCCGCTGCATTCGTGACATCGGTATCGGCTTCATGTTTGCCGTCAATCATCATGCGGCGATGAAACATGCCATCACCGCCCGCAAGGACGTCGGCCTGCGCACCATTTTCAATATCCTCGGCCCGCTGACCAATCCGGCCGGCGTGAAGCGTCATGTCATCGGCGTTTTCAACGGCCAGCTCTGCCGCCCGCTGGCAGAAGTTCTGCAGCGCCTGGGCAGCGAGCATGCCCTGGTCGTGCACTCAAAGGATGGTCTGGACGAGTTCAGCCTGGCGACCACGACGCAGGTGGCCGAACTGAAGAACGGCGAGATTCACGAATACATCCTCACGCCCGAAGATGTAGGCCTGAAAAGCCAGAGTCTGGTCGGCCTGTCCGTGAACGGCTCGAAGGAGTCGCTGGCACTGATTCGTGATGCCCTTGGCAAGCGCAAGGGCGAGTATGCAGGGAAGGCGGCTGACACGATTGCCCTCAACGCCGGTGCCGGCATTTATGTCGCAGGTCTTACGAAGGATTTCAGGCAGGGTGTGGCACTGGCACTGGATGTGATTCACAGCGGCCAGGCGCTGGAGAAGTTTGATAACCTGCGCGAGTTTACCCAGTCCGTCTCGGCCTGATTTTTTCCTGTGTTGGCGGGAGTGGTTCCGGCTGCTCTCGTTCTTTATTCAAGAGCACGTTCATGAGCGCTTCTTCTGCCACCCCCACCATTCTCCAGAAAATTCTTGATCGCAAGGTCGAGGAAGTTGCCGCCGGCAAGAAGCGCAAGAGTTTTTCTGCACAGGAAGAGGCGGCACGTCATGCCGACCCGGTGCGTGGTTTTTATCGCGCCATCGAGGCAAGGATTGCTGCCGGCAAGGCCGGGGTAATTGCCGAGATCAAGAAGGCTTCACCAAGCCAGGGTGTGATTCGCGCCGATTTTCGCCCGGCGGATATTGCGCGTTCGTATGAAAAGGCGGGGGCCGCCTGCCTGTCCGTGCTCACTGATGTCGATTTCTTTCAGGGTGCCGATGCCTATCTGCAGGAGGCTCGTCGCGCCTGTGCCTTGCCGGTGATCCGCAAGGATTTCCTGATTGATCCGTATCAGGTGGTGGAGGCTCGTGCCATTGATGCTGACTGCGTGTTGCTGATTGTGGCGGCGCTCAGCGATGGTCAGCTCAACGAGCTTTACGCCTGTGCCCGGGAGCACTCACTCGATGTACTGATTGAAGTGCATGATGGCGAAGAGCTGGAGCGGGCCCTGCGTCTGGATTGCCCTCTGATCGGCATCAATAACCGTAACCTCAAGACCTTTGAAGTATCACTCGACAACACGCTGGATTTGCTCGCCCGTATTCCTTCGGGGCGACGGGTGGTGACGGAGAGTGGCATTCACACAGCGGCAGATGTTGCCCTCATGCGGGATCATGATGTGCATGCTTTTCTGGTGGGCGAGGCCTTCATGCGCGCGCCGGAGCCGGGTGAGAAACTGGCCGAGCTGTTCGGCTTTTAAGCGGAACGTTATCAGACCCATAAAAAATGCCCGCAACTGCGGGCATTTTTTAGGTTCATCGCGGATTAGCGGGAAAGAGGTAGGGACGGACGGTGAAACGGGTTAGGTTGTTTGTGCGAGCAAATCACCGTCCGAGACACCGCCGTCATGCCCGATGCTACGTTTCCTGCCTGGGGCT
>JACCDZ010403926.1_pt1 | contig 25061 bp, 30 predicted proteins | sample 7449551 | NCBI WGS metagenome assembly JACCDZ01 (sample SAMN15323452, study PRJNA562643) | freshwater metagenome | isolation source: river surface water | place: USA:Blue River Watershed | collected 2017-08-18 | reverse complement strand
GCCCGATGCCGTCCAGATTCAGACGCCGCAAAGTCGGGTCGAGAGTAGCAAACAAGCGGTCATCTGCGTAGACATCTGCGCCGGCAAGACGGTTAAACAACGTCGATTTTCCGGCATTGGTATACCCGACTAGGGAAACTGTGGGCATTCCAGCCTTTTGCCGAGCCGCACGCCCTTGGGCGCGAGTTTGTCGCACTTTCTCCAAGCGCTCTTTCAGGTTTTCAATGCGGATGCGCAGTAATCGACGGTCAGTCTCAAGCTGAGTTTCGCCAGGCCCGCGCAAACCAATACCTCCCTTCTGTCGCTCAAGGTGGGTCCAACCTCGCACTAGGCGCGACGACAGGTGATCAAGCTGTGCCAGCTCGACCTGCAATTTGCCCTCATGCGTGCGAGCACGCTGAGCAAAAATATCCAGAATGAGGCCCGTGCGATCAAGCACCCGACACTTCAGTACGCTTTCGAGATTACGCTCTTGCGCCGGGCTCAACGCATGATTGAACAGAACGACTTCTGCCTCAAGCTCGGCGACCAAGGCGGCGATTTCCGCGACTTTTCCGCTGCCAGCATAAAGCCGTGCATCCGGCCGCTGACGCGAGCCGGTGACAATATGAAGGACTTGCACATCTGCCGATGCTGCCAGCAGCTCGAACTCGTGCAAGTCTTCATCCTGGCCCTGCTGCCTTAATTCAAGGTGAACCAGGATAGCCCGCTCGCCGCCCGCCGGACGTTCAAAATATTCCACGCCAGACCTCAGGCGAAGCTGGGCTGGTCGTCGTCATCTTCATCGAAATCTTCGAGACTGGAGCCAGCACCTGCAACAGCTCCGCCAATCGGCACGGTACTGCCCGGCAAGCTGGTGCGAGGATTACGCGCCGGCACCACCGTGGAGATGGCATGCTTGTAGACCATCTGGCTGACCGTGTTTTTCAGCAGCACAACATATTGATCAAACGACTCAATCTGACCTTGTAGCTTGATGCCGTTGACCAAGAAAATTGAAACCGGAATACGCTCTTTACGCAGGGCATTCAGGAACGGATCCTGCAGCGTTTGTCCTTTCGACATGAAAACATCCTCTATGACTCAAGTTGAGCCGATCCAATATGGACTAGCTCCTCGGCTAGCTCTCTGCAAAGCAGAAATGACGAACCTAAAAGCAGGCTGGCTTGTTAGTCACTGTGGGGCCAGAAGATATTTATTTCAAGCGGACGCCGACAGAAGAGTGGTGACCCGATCTGCCAGTAACGGCTCAGACGGATCCAGCCAAGTCACATCAGGGAAGCTGCGCAACCAGGTCAACTGGCGCTTGGCCAGCTGACGTGTGGCAGCTAGTCCGCGCTCGCGCAGTTCAGCCAAATCGAACTCGCCATCCAAATATTGCCAAACTTGGCGATAGCCGACCGAACGCATGGATGGTAACCCCAGATGCAAATCACCACGAGCGCGCAAGGCTTGCACCTCTTCGATCAGACCCGCTCTCAACATTTGATCAAACCGCAGAGCAATACGCTGATGTAGCAATGCTCGATCCGGTGGCGCAATGGCCAGCCAATGCATCTGCCAGGGCAACGACTCCGCAGGAGCCTGCTCGGCATGACATTGTGTGAGGGTTTTCCCGGTCAACATCCAGACCTCAAGCGCACGCTGCAAGCGCTGACTGTCGAGCGGAGGAATACGAGCAGCAGCCACCGGATCAATGCTCTGCAGGCGAGCATGCAATGCCGGCCAGCCGTCACGCGCAGCCTCGGCATCAAGGCCGGCACGAATATCAGCATCTGCTTCGGGAAGCGTCGCTAGGCCATCGCGCAAAACCTTGAAATACATCATGGTGCCGCCCACCAGAATTGGCACGCGGCCAGCCGACGTGATGTCGTGCATGGCACTTAGGGCATCGCGGCGAAAGTCGGCGGCAGAATACGCTTGCGCTGGATCAATCAAATCGATCAGACGATGCGGTGCCTGCCGCAACTCGTCTGCTGTGGGCTTGGCCGTACCGATGTCCATGCCGCGATAAATCATGCCGGAATCCACCGAGATGATCTCGCCCACGCCACGCGCCACCAACTCCATGGCCAGTGCCGTTTTGCCCGCGGCTGTTGGCCCCATCAGGCACAGCACAGGCGGCAGATGCTCAATTGCCGACATCAGCGCCCCCGCAAAAACAGGCGATCAAGGTCGGCCAGCGTCAGCCGCGTCCACGTCGGCCGGCCATGATTGCATTGACCGCTACGCTCCGTCGCCTCCATGTCGCGCAGCAGCGCGTTCATTTCGGTGATGCTGAGTTGGCGATTGGCACGGACAGCGCCATGACAAGCCATAGTCGCCATCAGCTCGTTGCGCTGCTCCTCAACACGACGCGTCTGGCCATGCGTCAATAAGTCCGACAAAACATCTCTGACCAGCGCTTCGGCCCCAGCCTGCGCCAACAGTGATGGCACCGCCCGAATCAGCAAGGTTTCCGGCCCAAGACGCTGCAGCGCAATCCCCATCTCGGTTAACGCCAGCTCGCTTTGCTCGGCAAGATCGGCCTCACGCTGACTGACGGCCAAGCTGATAGGCACCAGCAACGGCTGAGCGATAATGCCGGAGCCTGCTTGCGCTGTTTTCAGGCGCTCATAGACGATGCGTTCGTGCGCGGCATGCATATCTACCAGCACCAAACCTTCCGCATTTTGCGCAAGAATGTAGACGCCGTGGAGCTGGCCAAGCGCATAACCCAAGGGCGGCGGCCCAGCCTGATCGTCAGCCGATGCGGTTACTGCAGGCCACGACTCAGCGGAACGTCCCGCACCCACAGCCAAATAATCGGCATAGGCCTCACGCGCCGGAGCACCGGAGCTCCAGTCCAGCCCAGCTTGCTGCGTCGGCGCTGAGTAGGCCGGCATCGCACCAGTCCAGGTAGGTGTAGGCACCGACTCATGACTGACCGGTGCGGCATCCTGCGGACGCACGCTCGCTAAGGCACGATGCAGCCCGCGATAAATAATGTCGTGCACACTGCGCTGCTCGCGAAAGCGGACTTCATGCTTGGTCGGATGCACATTGACATCGACCGCCGCGGGGTCGATGTCGAGATACAGCACAAAGGCGGGGTGGCGACCGTGAAATAAGACATCGGCATAGGCCTGCCGCACAGCATGCGACACCGTTTTGTCGCGCACCATGCGACCATTCACGAAGAAATACTGCAAGTCGGCCTGAGCCCGCGAAAATGTCGGCAAGGCTATCCAGCCATGCAGATGCACGCCCGAGGACTCAATAGACAGTGGCTGCGCCGCTTCGACAAAGGCTGGCCCGCAAACCTGACTCAGGCGCCGCTTCAGCGACAAATCATCATGCGCAGGCTTGAGCTGCCAGAGCTGGCGCTGGTTATGACTCAGGCTGAAGCCGACCTGCGGAGCCACCAACGCCAACCGTCGGACCACCTCTTCAAGATGACCGAACTCGGTATTTTCACTGCGCAGAAATTTGCGGCGCGCCGGCGTATTGAAGAATAAATCGCGCACTTCCACGGTCGTGCCACGTGGATGCCGAGCCGGTTCCACCACAGCCGACATATCACGCCCTTCCGAGCGTACAGCCCAGCCCACACCTTCATCTGCCTGACTGGACGTCATGGTCAAGCGCGACACCGACGCAATAGATGCCAGCGCTTCGCCACGAAACCCGAGAGTGGCAACCGCCTCCAGATCATCGAGATGATGAATCTTGCTGGTGGCATGGCGGGCCAAGGCGAGCGGGAGATCATCCTTGGCAATACCATCGCCATCATCGCGAATACGCAGACCGGCAATGCCACCTTGCTCGACCTGCACATCAATGGCCCGCGCACCGGCATCGAGCGCATTCTCGATCAGCTCCTTGACCACCGATGCCGGGCGCTCGACCACTTCGCCAGCGGCAATCTGGTTTGCCAGACGCGCGTCGAGCAGATGAATACGGGCCACGCGAAATCCTCAGTTCTGATCGAAATAGGTGCCGGGCACCGGGAAGCGGCGGCAGAAATTGACGATGCCAGTGCCAATTTTTACTGCCAAATCGCGCTGATAACCGGCATCCGACAGCCGCTGCTCTTCGTCAGGGTTAGAGATGAAGCCGGTTTCAACCAGCAGCGACACCATGCCCGGCTCCTTGAGCACCGCAAAGCCGGCCTGCTCGACATTCCGACTGTGCAATTTGCCAACCAGTGGCTGAATTTCACCCAGAATCATCCGACCCATTTCCAAGCTGTGCTTTAGCGTACCTTCCACCAGCATGCCCGCCAGCACATTGGAAATGTCATCACTATCTGCCGCAACACCACCAATCAGATCGGACTTGTTTTCCTGTTCGGCCAGTTGCTGTGCAAACCGTGAGGTAGCACTGTTCGCCCCTTTCAGGGATAGCGCAAACACCGAGGCACCATGAGCCTGCCGGCTGGGTGCCGAATCAGCATGAATGGACACGAAAATATCTGCACGATGCTCATCGCGCCCAATTTTTCGACGCTTCTGCAACGGGATGAAGAAATCAGAATCACGGGTAAGGTCTGCCTTGATGCCATCCTGCCCGTTCAGGTACTGCGCCAGCTCGCGAGCGATGGCCAGCGTCACCATTTTTTCTCGAGTACCGAGACTGCCAATCGCGCCCGGATCTTCGCCGCCATGACCAGGATCAATGGTAACGACAATCTTCCGCCCACTCGATTTGAACAGACCTCGCGAGGGCTTGCTCTCAACCACTTTAGGCTCCAACTTGGGCTTAGCGGGAGGCACCACCTCAATCACCGCACTACCAGCTACACGCGGCAATAGGTCGATGACCAAGCGATGATTGTACTGACCATTGGGGCCCAGCAAGAACACCTTGGCTTCGGCATCTTGCTTCAGGTCCAGCACCAGACGCGGCGTATTGCCATCCGTATCCAGACGCATGGCGTCGAGAGCTCCAACCTGCGCTGGCCAGCGCGGCCCCTCTATGCGCGTGGAGGCCTTGGGCATGAGCACGACAACCCGGCCCGGGCTGCTTTCCTCACTGACACGAAAGTCCGTTGTGCCGTCCAATTCCAGAACCAGACGCGTTGTGTCGCTACCACTCCACGAACGCACACTCAAAATTTGCGCCGCAACGCTCAAAGCAGGAAATAGCAGTGCCGTGACCAGCGCGATGTAACGACAGCAGTTCAGCACTTGCTTCATGCAAAACATCTCGACAATGCGTCGGCAGCGCGTGCCGACAATGATGAAATAGTGACTACACGCCCCGCACCTTGTTCAGGCACATCGAGCGCGACAATCCAGTCTGGCTGCGGCAGCAAAGGCTCGCCGCGCACAGGCCACTCAACCAGCGTCAGGGCATCATCTCGGAAATAATCACGATAACCCATGAGCTCAAGCTCCTCGGGGTCAAGCAGCCGATACAAATCAAAATGAAATACCGTTGCGCGAGCCAGTTCGTAAGGCTCGACCAGCGTATAGGTCGGGCTTTTGACCGGCCCAACATAACCATATGCCTGCAAGATGCCACGAGTCAGCGTGGTCTTGCCGGCCCCCAGATCACCGAGCAAATAAACTAGGCCACGGCCATCAAAAGCCTTACCCAAACGCTGCCCCAAAGCAACCGTCGCCTCTGCGTCTGCGAGCATGAATGTCATCGTGGTCGTGGCGCTGGTCATTGCACAATCTCGGCAGGGTTGAGCAGATGGCGCAAGGGTCGCCAAAGGTCGGAGGCCAGCAAGCCACGCTGCCCTTGTTCAGCGGCCATGTCACCTGCCCGCGCATGCAAACTAACCCCCAGGGCCGCTGCTTCAAATAAAGGCAAGCCTTGTGCCAGCAAGGCACCGACCAGCCCCGCCAGCACATCACCCATGCCGGGCGTGGCCATGCCCGGATTGCCCGCCGGGCACTGCCAACAACGAGCACCATCGGCAACTAACGAGCCAGCACCCTTGAGGATGACAACTCCGCCATAACGCGCCTGCAACCGGTGAACTGCAGCTAAACGATCTTGCTGAACCTCGGCTACCGAGCACTGCAGCAGTCGCGCCGCCTCACCAGGATGCGGCGTGAGAATGCGAGCACGATGGGGTTGCGGGTTTTGCGCCAGCCACGTCAAACCATCGGCATCAAGGACCTGAACAGTGCCTGCTTGCTCCAGTGTTGGCCAGAGCATGTGTGCCCACGCACCCAAGCCCAAGCCAGGACCAACAACGACAGTCCGAGCCTTACTCAAGGCCGGCATGAGATCGGCTCGCTGTTTCACGGCAAGCGCCATCAACTCCGGCCGATGCAACCATAATGTTGCGGCTGTCAGCTCGGCACAGGCAACCATCGTAGCGCCGGCGCCAGCACGCAATGCCGTTTCTGCCGCCAGCAAAATGGCACCGCTATAGCCGGCATCGCCACCGATTAGCAGCATGGGCCCGAAGTCACCCTTATGGGCATCGGGGGCGCGCGGCATCAGCCAGCGCTGCGCCAGCTCGGCATGGAGAGCATCATTAATGACGCGGGGAGATGTCATGGTGGTCATCCGCCAAGGATGGCAGAATGTGCGACATGAGGCGACTACCTGTACAGCAAGATCCTGCCAATTCTCTCGACCTGAGCGCACTCGCTGCCGACATTAAACGTTGGGGGCGCGAGCTCGGCTTCCAGCAAGTCGGCATTACCGACACCGACCTCGGCGAGCACCCGGAGCATCTGGCGAAATGGCTAGACGCAGGCTTTCAGGCGAATATGGCATGGCTGAACGAGCCCAAACGCGTGGATCCTGAGGCGCTGATTCCGGGCACGCAGCGCATCATCAGTCTGCGCATGGACTATCTACCCGCCGAACCGCGCATCCACGAAATTCTGCAAGATGGCCAACGCGCCTACCTCGCCCGCTATGCGCTCGGTCGCGACTACCACAAGATCATCCGCAAGCGCTTGCAGCAGCTCGCCGACCGTATTGTCGAGGCGGTCGGGCCGTTCGGCTATCGTGCCTTTGTGGACTCGGCACCGGTACTGGAAAAGGCACTGGCAAGCCAGGCCGGGCTGGGCTGGATGGGCAAGCACACGGTCATCATTAATCGCAGTGCCGGCTCGTATTTCTTTCTCGGCGAGCTGTTCACGGATTTGCCATTGCCGGTGGACGAGCCGGTCAGCAATCATTGCGGCAGCTGCCAGGCCTGCATCGACATCTGCCCAACAAAAGCCATCGTGGCGCCCTACACGCTCGATGCCGGCAAGTGCATCAGCTATTTGACCATCGAGTATCGCGGCGTAATTCCGCTGGAGCTGCGCCGCCCCATCGGCAATCGTATTTTTGGCTGTGATGACTGCCAGCTGGTCTGTCCGTGGAATCGCTATGCGCAAGCCAGCCAGGAAGCCGCATTCACGCCACGACACGCCTTTGACGGCCCGGACCTGCTCGATTTGTGGGCCTGGGATGAAGCCACTTGGTTGAAACAGACCGAGGGCATGCCGCTGCGACGCATGAATTACGCAAGCTGGCTGAGAAATCTGTCGATTGCGCTGGGCAATGCCCCGAAGTCATCCAACACTTTGGCAGCACTGACGCTGCGCATGGCCACGCTGAAAGAAAGCGGCATGCTCGACGATGTACTGAGCGAGCATCTCGCATGGGCTATTGCGGAGCAATCACAGTAGCGCTATCAATCCTCGCTAAACCCCGGTAGCTTGAAGAAATACTGACGGTAGTAACGCAGCTCTTCGATCGAATCCTTCACATCATCCAGTGCCAAGTGCGAGCTTTTCTTAGTGAAGCGCTGCAACAGATCCGGGTACCAGCGTCGCGCCAGTTCCTTCACCGTGCTCACATCGAGATTACGGTAGTGAAAGAAGGCTTCCAGCTTGGGCATGGTGCGGTACAGGAAGCGGCGATCTTGGCAGATCGAATTGCCGCAGATCGGCGACTTTTTCGGGTCAACGAATCGGCTGAGAAATTCCAGCGTCTGCGCCTCGGCATCGGCCTCGCTGATAGTGCTACGGCGCACACGCGAGATCAGACCAGAATTGCCGTGCTGCGTGGTATTCCACTCGTCCATGGCATTCAGCACGATGTCTTTCTGGTGGATCGCCAGCACCGGGCCTTCGGCCAAAATGTTGAGATGAGCATCGGTGACAATCGTCGCGATCTCGATGATGCGATCGGTATCAGGATTGAGCCCCGTCATCTCCAGATCAATCCAGACGAGATTACCGGCCTTGTTGTTGTTCATGAACACTCCCCGCGCACGCCATCAGTGGCACAATGGCGCCAAGCATAGCAGACCGCGACCGCGCGCCCCGACAGGAATTGCATGAGCCAACGCCGTATTAGTCGTCAACAGAGTTTTCGCATCGATCGCATTCAGTCGGAGCGAATTGCGCGCGCCGAAAAGCGCGAGGCGAAGGCCGATGCCTTGCTGGCCGGAGGCGACCTCGGTGCCGAGCAACGCGGCCGTGTCATCGCCCATTATGGCGTGCATCTGGCCGTCGAGGCGCTAGAAGGCGATCTGCAAGGCCAGCGCTTTCGCTGCCATCGACGCAGCAATATCGATGCGCTGGTCACCGGCGACCATGTGGTCTGGCAACCGGCGGCAGATGGCCTGACCGGCATCATCACGGCGCTGCTCCCGCGCCACTCGGTACTGGTACGCCCAGACCCCTATAACAAGCTGAAACCGGTCGCCGCCAATATTGATCGCATTCTGCTGATCATCGCACCCGAGCCCACGCCGTCACCGGAATTGATTGACCGCTACCTGATCGCCTGCGAGACCACGGGGATTCGTCCTGTCATTGTGCTCAACAAAGCCGATGTGATGACACCCGTCCAGGCCAGTGAGCTCGGCGCTCTGCTCGCCAGCTTCGCCGCTCTGGGCTATGAAACTCGCACACTGTCTGCCCATGGCGACATGGGCGACCTGAACAACTTGGTGGCCAATCGCACCGTGGTGTTTGTTGGCCAATCCGGTGTTGGCAAGTCTTCGCTGATCAATGCCCTGCTACCAGACGTGAACCAGAAAGTGCATCAGCTCTCCACTGGCTCCAAACTCGGCCAGCACACCACGACCACCGCCATCTGGTTCGATCTGCCCGGTGGCGGCGCGCTCATCGACTCACCCGGCATCCGCGAGTTCGGCGTCTGGCACATGGACCGCGAGCAATTGCTCGATGGCTTCATCGACTTCCAACCGCATCTCGGTCAGTGTCGCTTCCGCAATTGCAAGCATGCTCGCGAACCCGGCTGCGCACTCTTGCAAGCCGTTGCCGATGGCCATGTTCAGGCCCGACGCTTAGCCAGCTTTCAGCGACTCATTAGTGAATTGGACGCGCGCTAAGCGCGGGGTATACTCCGGCACTTTCCGTCACCCAGATCGAGTTGAACATGGATCGCGTTTTTGATTTTATCGGCAATCACCCCATGCTGTTCAGCAGCTTCATTGCCCTGCTGATCGCCTTTGTTGTGACCGAAATGCAACGCGGCGGCCGTCGCATCAGTGGCAATGAGCTGTCGCGCTTGGTCAATCAGGCCGATGCTCGCGTGATTGATATCCGCAATGCGCAGGAATTCCGCGAAGGCCACATTACCGGCAGCATTAACGTGCCCTACAGCCAGATCAGCGAGAAGGCTGCTGAGCTCGTGAAGACCGGCAAGCCCATTGTGATTGTTTGCGCCTTGGGCCAGGTTGCCAGCGCCGCGGCCAAAACACTCAAGCTCGCAGGGGCAACCGACATCAGCTTTCTTGGTGATGGCGTGTCCGGCTGGCGCCAGCAAGGCCTGCCGCTGGTTCGCTAATTCTTACTACGCTTGCGAGACGCAGCCATGCCAGATGTCGTGATCTATACCACTCAAGTCTGCCCTTACTGCGTGCGGGCCAAGCAGTTGTTCCAGCGCAAGGGCATAAGTTATCGCGAAGTTGATGTCAGCTTCGATCAGGCCGAGCGCATGGCGCTTGTCGCACGAACCAAACAACGCACCGTCCCGCAGATTTTCATCAACGACAAGCACATCGGCGGCTGTGACGACCTGTATGCACTGGAGCGCAGCGGGCAACTCGATCCACTGCTGAACACCTGACCCCTTTCATTTCACCGAGATTCGCCATGACTGAAGCTGTCCAACCGCAATTCGCTCTGCAACGCATTTACTTGAAAGATGCCTCCTTCGAAGTTCCCGGCGCGCCACGCGTGTTCCTGCAAACCTGGAGCCCGGAAGTCAGCATCGAACTCTCCACCACGCATGAGCGTCTGGAAGATGGCAGCCACTTCGAAGTCACTCTCGGCCTCACCGTCACCGCGAAGAACGAAGGTCAGGTAGCCTTTCTGGTGGAAGTAAAGCAAGCCGGCATTTTCCAGGCTCAGGGCTTTACAGATGCCGACCTCGGTCCGCTGCTCAATGCCTACTGCCCGAACCTGCTGTTCCCGTACGCTCGTGAAGCCATTTCCGACATCGTCGGCAAGGGCAGCTTCCCGCAGCTGCTCCTGCAGCCCATCAATTTCGATGCTGTTTACGCCGAGCGTCAGCGCCACGAAGCCGAAGAAGCCGCTGCCGCCACCGCGCACTAAACCTCAGCTGCCGTTGCGGAAGCCGGCCTGACGCCAGGCCTCGTAAACCATGACGGCAACACTGTTAGACAAGTTCAAGCTGCGACTGCCCGCCTGCATGGGCAATCGCAGTCGCTGCGTGGCATCGAACTCTGCCAGATACTGATCTGGCAAACCTCGCGTTTCTGGCCCGAAGACCAAGACATCACCGGCCTCGAAAGCAACCTCGAATGCCGAACGCGACCCCTTCGTGGTACACGCAAACCAGCGCTGCCCGGCCAATGCCGTGCGTAATGCCGCCCAATTCTCATGCACGCGCAAGCTGGCCCATTCGTGATAGTCCAATCCAGCCCGCTTCAGTTTGCTGTCATCGAGATCAAAGCCCAGCGGCTTCACCAGATGCAGATGCGCACCTGTATTGGCGCAGAGCCGGATGATATTGCCCGTATTACCCGGGATCTCCGGCTCGAACAAAACAACATTCCACATACCGTTACTCACTCAAGTTGTTCAAATTTCAACAGTGCCCGCGTCAACCACCACGACCATTACCCCGTTCTTGATTGCGTAATGATCTGACGAGCAAATGAATATGGATCTTGTCGCCGACGGCGCTCTCGCCTATGGTGTGCAGTCTCGGAAAATGACACCTAAAGCCATGACTTCGCGCCGCCCTGCACCCAATTCCATCGACGTGTTCCTGCGCGATGTGAGCCGTCGTGCCCGCCTTACCGCGGAGTTCGCCACACGCGACCGCGACGTGGCCCAGGACATCGTGCAGGAAGCCATGCTCACGCTCGTCTCCAAATATGGCCAGCATGACCCGTCAAGCTGGGGGCCGCTGTTCCACCGTATTCTACACAGTCGGCTGATGGATCATTTCCGTCGCGAAACACGGCGGCGAAAATGGTTCACCTTTTTGGATTCGCCAGACGAGGAAGGCCTAGAAGATCCTTGGCAACAGATCCCCGACACGGTCGATCACAACCCCGTCACGCTGCTGCAGCGGGCAGACAACATGGATGTGGTTCTGGACGCCGTGCGTGACCTGCCGATGCGCCAGCAGCAAGCGTTTTTGCTGCGCGCTTGGGAGGGCTACGACACCGCCCAAACGGCTGAAATCATGGGTTGTGCAGAAGGCAGTGTGAAAACGCACTACTTCCGTGCGCTGAACAACATACGCGCAAAACTCGGTGCCGTCGGCACCACCGCGGAGGACATGTCATGAAAAATGAACTGACACTCGATGATGCCCGGCTCGCCGCCCGCATTGCCGCAACACTGGACAAGGCCGCACTAAGTGCCGACTCCGATTGGGACTCTCGTGTCGCCGACATCGCCGCCGGCCGCATCAAGCCGCCAGCACGCTCACACCGCCTGCAATGGTCAGGCCTGGCACTGGCTGCCAGCGTTACTTTCATGCTGGCCATGCCCGGCAGCTGGCTGTTCAAAATGAGCAATGGCAGCGTCACCGACACACAAGCCGCCTCGGTAGATGGCCAAATGCTGGAAGAAATCGACTGGCTGATGGCGATGGAGGAGGCAGCGAGTGAAGGCCGCTAAATTGTGGATGCTGGCATCAAGCCTGCTGTTGGCACTCGGCCTGAGCAGTCATGCCATAGCCAGCCCACCTTCGTGGAATGAGCTGCCGCAACAGCACCAAGAGGTGCTGAGCAGCTTCCAGAATGACTGGGACAACCTGTCAGCAGAGCGTCGCGAAAAGCTGGTGCGCCGTGCAGACAGCTGGCAGCAGCTACCACCAGACTGCCGCGAAGCGCTTCGCGACCGCTGGCGCGAGCTGCGCGACCTGCCTCCTGATGTGCGTGCTTCGCTACGTCAACGCTGGCAAGAAATGACGCCGGAAGAAAGGCGTGCCGCCATGCAAGCTCGTCCGCACAAGGCACGCTGCCCGCAAAGCAACTGATCGCGCTACGCTACGGCAGATACTGCCGTAGCCGATCAATCCTCCTCGTCGTCACTACCGGCAACGCTCAGCCCCAGCTCCTTGATCTTGCGTGTTAGCGTATTACGCCCCCAACCAAGCACCACAGCGGCATCGCGCCGACGACCACCGGTATGCTGCAAGGCCTCCAGAATCAGAATGCGCTCGAATGCAGGCCCGGCAACATCAAGTAGCGGGACCGTGGGTGTGCTTTGCAACGCACGCTTGGCCCACTGCGCCAGTGACTGCTCCCAGCCCGTGGACACCAGCTGCGGCTCCTGTTCACCACCCGGCTGCAACTCCGGCGGCAAATCCGAAATCAGCACTTCACGACTGGACGCCATGACCGTCAGCCATCGGCACGTATTCTCCAGCTGGCGCACATTCCCTGGCCATGGCAACTGCTGCAGATAAGACGCAGCCTCAGGGGTTAGCGACTTAGGCTCCACCTGCAACTCTCGTGCTGCGCGCGTCATGAAAAAAGCGGCCAGTCGCGGGATGTCCTCGCTGCGATCGCGCAGGCGCGGAATGTGCACACGAATAACATTCAGGCGATGAAACAGGTCTTCACGGAACTTACCTTCGGCGACCAGCTTTTCCAGATTCTGATGCGTGGCTGCGATGATGCGAACATCGACACGCACCGGCACATGACCGCCAACGCGGTAAAACTCGTTATCCGCCAGCACACGCAGAAGACGCGTCTGGGTATCGATGGGCATGTCGCCAATTTCGTCGAGAAACAGCGAACCGCCATTGGCCTGCTCGAAGCGTCCGACGCGCTGCGTGGTGGCGCCGGTAAACGCCCCTTTCTCGTGGCCAAACAGCTCCGACTCCATCAGCTCCTTGGGAATCGCTGCCATGTTCAGGGCAATGAAGGGTTTGCGCGAACGCGGCGAATGCTGATGCAGCGCACCAGCCACCAGCTCCTTGCCCGTGCCCGACTCGCCATTGATCAGCACCGTGATGTTGGAATTGCTGAGACGACCAATCGCCCGAAAAACCTCCTGCATGGCCGGCGACTCGCCGATGATGCCGGTGCTACGTGCCGTCTCTGTCAGATCCGGCACCAGCTCAATCTGCTGCTCTTCATGATGCGCGATGGCACGCTTGACCAGCGCCACAGCCTCGTCCACATCGAAGGGCTTGGGCAGGTACTCAAAAGCGCCGCCCTGATACGACGCCACTGCCGAGCTGAGATCCGAATGCGCCGTCATGATGATGACCGGCACATCCGGGAAGCGGTCGCGCACCTTGGCGAGGAAGGTCAGGCCATCCATGCCGGGCATGCGAATATCGGTCACGATGACCGCCGGCTGCTCATCATCGAGCTGATCGAGCGCACTGCCGGCATCTTCGAAGCAGCTTGCCTGCAAGCCCGCCTGCGTCAGCGCTCGCTCCAGCACCCAGCGAATGGCGCGATCATCGTCAATGACCCAAACATGCTTGCTCTTCATCTTGTGGCATCCAAAGGCAGGTAAATACTGAAGGTGGTTTCACCCGGCCGCGACTCGCATTCGATCAGGCCGTGGTATTGATGAATGATGTCCTGTGCAATCGACAGGCCAAGCCCGGAACCACCGGCACGACCACTGACCATGGGGTAGAACATGGACTCGCGCAGCTCGGCCGGAATGCCCGGGCCGTTGTCGCGAATATCAATGCGCAGCACCAGGCGATGCCGCTTGGCACCAATGGTGAACTGCCGCACTGGGCGGGTTCGGAAGGTCAGCGTTGGCTCATGCTCACTGGGGTTTTCCAGCAACGCCTGCAGCGCGTTGCCACCAATATTGAGCAGGGCCTGAATAATCTGATCGGGGTCGGCCGTAATGTCCGGCAGCGACGGATCATAGTCACGCACCAACTTGATGCGGCCATCGGCTTCCGCCACCAACAAACCGGCAACACGCTCCAGGCACTCGTGCACACTCATCGCCCGCAAGGTCGGCAGGCGACGCGGCCCGAGCATGCGATCCGCCAACGAGCGCAGGCGATCCGCCTCCTCGATGATGATCTGTGTGTATTCGCGCAAGTCCTCCGATGGCAGCTCGCGTGCCAGCAGTTGCGCAGCGCCGCGAATGCCGCCCAGTGGATTTTTGATCTCGTGGGCAACACCGCGCACCAGCGTGCGCGTGGCACGATGACTGGCGAGCATGGCCTCCTCGCGCGCAATACGCAGCAGGCGATCTCGCGGCTGAATTTCGATGAGCAGCTGAGTTGCCTCTTCCGGCGATTGCATCAGCGACACCGAATAATCCACCACGATATCGCGTAGACCAACGCGCAAAGTGGCCTCGCGCTTGGTGAAGGGATGACCGCTGCGCAAGGTCTCCTGCAGCGCTTCCTCGGTATTGCGATGCGTTTCTACCAACACTTCCGCCAGCACAGCACCAATGGCTCGCGTGTGACTCACGGCCAGCAGACTTTCTGCCGACGGGTTGAGGTATCGCAGACGCAATTCGGTATCGCAGAGCAACACAGCCGTGCTGAGGTTATCGAGCAATCGCTTGGCGATACGGGATTGAGACATGTTTGCTCTCGGGCAAATTCAAAGGCATGCATTAAACTTGCAAAAAATGCACCTAAAGTGCGCAGCGCCATGAAATATCAGCGCACCCAAGCCTGCGCCCCGCTTTGTGCCATTCTCAGGGCGCATATTCGAGCGCAGCGAAAAGAATTTGCACCAATATAGCGCACTATTGGCATGCCATTGAGCGCAATGCGCCAGAAACGCCCAAACAGCAGCGCTCAGGTTTTACGCTACAATACGCGCCATAGTTTTCTACCTGCGGTATCGCCCCATGTCTGCTGCCAATCCCAAAGTCGGTTTCGTGAGCCTCGGCTGCCCGAAAGCCCTTGTCGACTCCGAACGCATCCTCACCCAGCTACGTACTGAAGGTTATGAAATTTCGCCCAGCTACGATGGCGCCGACCTGGTTGTGGTCAACACCTGCGGCTTCATCGACGCAGCCGTGCAGGAATCACTGGATGCCATTGGTGAGGCACTGGCCGAGAATGGCAAGGTCATCGTTACCGGCTGCCTCGGCAAAAAGGAAGACGTGATCCGCGACGTGCATCCCAGCGTGCTCAGCGTCACCGGCCCGCACGCCTACGAGGAAGTCATGGGTGCCGTGCACCTGCATCTGCCGCCCAAGGCCGATCACAATCCGTTCATCAATTTGGTGCCGGCGCAGGGCATCAAGCTCACGCCCAAGCACTACGCCTACCTGAAGATTTCCGAAGGCTGCAACCATCGCTGCACCTTCTGCATTATTCCGTCGCTGCGTGGCGATCTGGTCTCACGCCCGATCGGCTCGGTGCTGACCGAGGCCGAGAATCTGGTCAAGGCCGGCGTACAAGAGATCCTCGTGGTCTCGCAAGATACCAGCGCCTATGGCGTGGACCTCAAGTACAAGCTCGATTTCTGGGGCGGCCAGCCGGTAAAGACGCGCATGCTAGAGCTGTGCGAAGCGCTCGGCACGATGGGTGTGTGGGTGCGCCTGCACTATGTCTATCCATACCCGCATGTAGACAATGTGATTCCGCTGATGGCCGCCGGCAAAATCCTGCCCTACCTTGACATCCCCTTCCAGCACGGCAGCCCGAGCGTGCTCAAGCGCATGAAGCGTCCGGCGCATGCCGAAAACACGCTGGAGCGTATCAAGAAGTGGCGTGAGATCTGCCCGGAGCTGATCATCCGCTCGACTTTTATTGTCGGCTTCCCCGGCGAGACCGAAGAAGAGTTCCAAGAGCTGATGGACTGGCTCAAGGAAGCCCAGCTCGATCGCGTCGGCTGCTTCCCGTATTCACCGGTGGATGGCGCGGTTGCCAATGATGTGGCCGAGCCGGTGCCGGAAGAGATCAAGCTGGAGCGCCACGAACGCTTTATGCAGCTCGCCGCCGAAATCTCCGCGGCGCGCCTACAGCGTCGCGTCGGTCGCATTGAAGAAGTGCTGGTGGACGAGATCGACGAGGAGGAAGGCGTCGCCGTGGCGCGCTCAAAGGCCGATGCGCCGGAGATCGACGGCAATGTGTTCATCGAAGGCGAGGGTGCGGCTGCGCTGAAGCCGGGTCAGCGCGTGATGGTGCGCATTACCGAAGCCGATGACTACGACTTGTTTGCCGAGCTGGTGCCAGCAAACTGACCAACAACACCATCAAGCAAAGTTGATGGTGCCGCCGTCTTGCTCGGCAATCACACGCGTCAGCAACACCGCCAGGGTTTCCTTGGTGGTGTTGCAAATCCACTGGCCGTCGCGCCAACCGCAATGATAGCCTCCTGAACGTGCTGCCACCCAGACCTCCTGCGTAGGACGCTGCCGGTTAATGATGACCTTGCTGCCGTTGACCAAGGTTACCGTCAGCATGCCGGAGCCGGCCTCGAGATCAATGTCTTCATCGAACGCCTCGATGCGGGTCTCGATATCGAGCAAGGTGGCATCCACCAGATCCAGATAGTCGTTTTCGTTCATGACGGGCTCAACTCCAATGGCACTTGCGGGTGGGCCAACTCAGTGACCCGGGGCATCCCCCCATTTTGCAGGATAGTTCAGCATGATGAATCAGTTTTCCACGCGAATTACAGCTTCCCGCTCACGCCTTGCACTATTTCTGGGTGCTGCATGGCTGCTCACAGGCTGCGGCCAGAGCGGTAACCTTGTGCTGCCGCAAAAATCTGAGAAGAACAGTGGCGACACCGGCTACTTTGCACCGGCACAGCAGGTGCCTCAACCCGCCCGATAACGGCCACGCAGCGTCATTTACTGGCGCTCACGACTCGCCGTTTGACCTTGTTCAAGGCATCATACGCACCTGCTTAACAGGAATGCTTTCATGTCGACTTTGAATTTGCGTCACGGCCAGCTGCACCTTGAAAATCTGTCACTAGCGATGCTTGCCGAACGCTTCGGCACACCGCTCTATGTCTATTCGCGGGCCACGCTCGAAGCCAATTATCTGGCCTTCGACCATGCCTTTGCCGACATCGAGCATCAAGTCTGCTTCGCGGTGAAAGCCAACTCCAATCTGGCCGTGCTGAATGTGCTGGCGCGTTTGGGGGCAGGTTTCGATATCGTATCCGCTGGTGAGCTTGAGCGCGTGCTCGCTGCCGGTGGCGACCCGGCCAAGATTGTCTTTTCCGGCCTCGGCAAAACCGCTGCGGAAATGCAGCGCGCCTTGGAAGTCGGCATCGCCTGCTTCAATGTGGAATCGGAAGCCGAGCTGGAGCGCCTCAACGCCGTTGCTGCCACGCTGGGCGTGAAAGCACCGGTTAGTCTGCGCGTGAACCCCGATGTGGATGCGCAAACACATCCCTACATTTCTACCGGGCTGAAAGAGAACAAGTTCGGTGTTGCCATTGAGCGCGCACCCGCGGTGTATCGCCATATTCAATCGCTGAGCCATCTCGAGGCTGTGGGCATTGATTGCCATATCGGCTCCCAGCTCACCAGCACGGCACCGTTTTCGGATGCGCTGGATCGCGTGCTGGCCATGATCGATCAACTCGCCGCCGAAGGCACGACGCTCTCGCACATCGACATCGGTGGCGGCCTGGGCGTTTGCTATCGCGACGAAACTCCGCCAACGCCGGCCGAATATGCTGCCGTGCTGCTGCCTCGCCTGAAAGCGCGCGGCCTCAAGGTCTACATGGAGCCGGGCCGGGCCATTGCTGCCACAGCTGGCGTACTGCTGACCCGCGTCGAATTTCTGAAGCCGACCGAGTACAAGCACTTCGCTGTCATTGATGCCGCCATGAACGATCTGATTCGCCCCGCCCTGTACAGCGCCTGGATGGACATCGTGCCGGTAACTCCTCGCAGCGAGGACACGCCCAGCGAGTGCTACGACATCGTTGGCCCAGTCTGCGAGACCGGCGACTTCCTCGGCAAGAATCGCGACCTTCGCCTGGTAGCCGGCGACTTGCTGGCTGTCACTGGTGCTGGCGCCTACGGCTTTGTCATGAGCTCGAACTACAACACGCGTGGCCGCGCAGCCGAAATCATGGTCGATGGCGATCAGGCTTGGCAGGTACGCCGCCGTGAAACGATTGCCGATTTGCTGGCCCTTGAATCGCTGCTACCCTGAACTCAGAATAGCCCTTAATTCAGCTCGCCGATCAACCTAGACTATCGGCAGCGCCAACCGCTTCTCAGGAGACCGTTCATGCGTCTGGAGTTCACCAAGATGCACGGCCTCGGCAACGATTTCTTGATGCTCGATCTGGTCTCGCAGCGCGTGCGACTGGATGAAGCCTTGATACGCCGGCTGTCTGATCGTCATTTCGGCGTCGGCTTTGATCAGCTGCTGGTCGTTGAGCCACCCCATCATCCCGATGTTGATTTCCGCTATCGCATTTTCAATGCCGACGGCTCCGAAGTCTCACAATGCGGCAATGGTGCTCGCTGCTTCGCCCGCTTCGTGCGTGACCGCCGCCTGACCCGCAAAGACACGCTGCGTGTCGAGACCGCCAGCGGCATCATCACCTTGCAAATCGACAGCCAAGGCTGGGTTACGGTCAACATGGGTCCGCCACGCCTTGAGCCAAGCCAAATTCCTTTTGTGGCCGAGACCGCTGCACGCGACTACCGCATTGAAGTGGATGGCGAGCTCTACCAGATCGCTGCGGTGAGCATGGGCAACCCTCATGCCGTGCTGCGCGTTGATGATGTTGACCGCGCGCCGGTAGCAACGCTCGGCCCTCGCCTAGAGTCACACTCGCGCTTTCCGGAACGCGTCAATGTCGGCTTCATGCAGGTGCTGAATCGTCGGGAAATCCGGCTGCGCGTATATGAGCGCGGCACCGGCGAAACCTTGGCATGCGGCACGGGAGCCTGCGCAGCTGCTGTCGCTGCTATGCGTTGGGGCTTGATTGATCGAGAGGTCACTGTGCACTTGCCCGGCGGCGCGCTGCGCATTCGCTGGGACAACGACAACGCCAGCGTCATGATGACCGGCCCAACCGCACGCGTCTTCGAAGGCGTGCTTCGGGTAAATGATGTCAATGACGACTAAGCCCGCAATAAGCCATCTCGATGCCGAACAGGTGGCTTTGTGGTTGCGCCAGCATCCGCACTTTTTCGACGACCACCCGACGCTGCTCACGCACTTGCATCTCAGCCACGACACCAATGCCACATCGCTGATCGAGCGCCAGGTCCTCCAGCTGCGTCGTCGCAATGATGAGCTGGAAGAGCGCCTGAACGACCTCATTGCCATCGCCAGCGACAACGACCGATTGTTCAGTCAGCTACGCGAAGTCATGCTCGGCGTACTCGATGCCGAAAGCGCCGCTCAGCTCGGTACACGCTTGCACAGCGCGCTGCGCGAGCCATTTCGCTGCGAACAGCTAGCGCTGCTGCTGTTTCGTGAGCACTGCGAGCTGCCCTGGCGCCCCATGCTTCAGAGTGAGTTCGAGCAGCATCTGCCCGGCCTACTGCGGCACCATAACGCCCTGGCCGGTAAGTGGCGCCGTAATGAACTGCGCTACCTGTTTGGCGATGACGGCTTGCAGCTGAGCTCGGCAGCACTGATCCCCCTGCTCGTGGACGACCGAGCCATTGGCGTGATCGCGCTGGGCAGCACCGAAGCCAGCCACTTCCGCAGCAGCATGGACACCCTCTTTATCACCCATCTTGGCGATATCATTGCGCGCCTGCTGGCCCGCCTTGATCGCAGCCACTGCGGCTGACCATGGTCGTCCGCGAACGCCTCGAAAGCTTCCTCAGCTACCTTGCCAGTCAGCGTCTGAGCTCCGCACACACGCTCACGGCCTATCGCCAAGACATCACACGCCTGGCTGACTACCTCGACCGACTTGGCATAAGCCTGTGGGCCGACTTTCAGCGCGCACACCTAGAGGGCTGGATCGCCGAAAGTCGCGATGCCGGCCTAGCCATTCGCAGCATACAGCGCCAACTCTCTGCCGTGCGCCGCTTCTACGACTGGCTGGCTCGCAGTGATGAAGCAGGACTGCATCCCACGCATGGCTATCAACTCAAACGTGTCCGCCAAGATCTGCCGCAAGTACTGGACGTGGACTTGATGCAACAACTGCTCGATGCGCCGGCACCGCAAGATGAAAAATCCGCGCAATTGTGGCTGCGCGACAAGGCCATACTGGAGCTATTCTATTCTTCCGGACTACGTCTGGCCGAGCTCGCACACGTGCGCCTGACCGACATCGATCTCAGTGCCGGCCTCATCACCGTGCTCGGCAAAGGTCGCAAAACGCGTGTGCTGCCCATTGGTAAGATGGCACGGATGGCAATCAATGACTGGCTTGTCGCACGACCGCAATTCGCTCGGGCAGACAGCGATAACTGGTTATTCCTGAGCCAGCGCAGCACACGCCTGAGCGAGCGCAGCATCCAGATGCGACTACTGCATCAAGCCAAGCGCATCGGCTTGGACAGACGCCTGTATCCTCATTTGCTGCGCCACTCATTCGCCTCGCACATGCTGGAGTCCAGCCATGACCTTCGCGCTGTACAAGAGTTGCTTGGTCATAGTGATATTCGCGCCACGCAGATCTACACTCACCTCGACTTTCAACACTTGGCCTCTGTGTACGATCAGGCACACCCACGCGCCCGCCAGCGCAAGGACAACAAGACATGAGTGCGATATCCCTGCTGACGCTCGACCTCGACAACACGCTTTGGGATGTTGAAAGCATCATCGTCAAGGCTGATGCCGACATGTACATCTGGCTGGATCAGCATTACCCGGCCTGGCGCGCACTGGGCCTGAGCGGCTTCCAGGCTATCCGCCAGCAAGTGCTGACCGAACGCAGCGATATCGCCCACGACCTCACCGCCTTGCGCCTGACGATGCTGGAACAATTGCTACTTGCCACGGGTTATGACAATGAGCGCGCCAAACACGGCGCTGCGGAGGCATTTGAAGTGTTTTATGCCGGTCGCAACCGGGTCGTTTTGTTCGATGGCGTTGCCGACACCCTCACGCATCTGGCAGAACGCTTTCCGCTGTACGCGCTCAGCAATGGTAATGCCGATTTGCATCGCACCGGCATTGCACCGTGGTTCAAAGGGCACTTTTCAGCGGCCAATGTTGGCCATGCCAAACCCCATCCACGCATGTTTGAGCACGCCTTGGCGCAGGCTGGCGTCAGTCCAGCGCAAGCCGTACACATTGGCGACCATCCCGCACAAGATGTAGCGGCCGCACAGGCGGTGGGCCTGCGCTCCGTTTGGGTCAATCTGACTAATGCCGACTGGCCGTTATCGCGACGGCCGGATGCAGAAATCCGGCACTTCAGTGAATTGCCGGCCGCGCTGGAGGTATTGATTGAAAATCCGGAAGCCAGCTCACGCTGCTATTTGAAACACCTGCTTCAGAGGTGACGCTCGCGCTCATGCAGTGGCGCCACATGCAGTGTGATATCGCAAGCATTCAGCGTAGCGCGCATCGCATCCTCGATGCGATCACACAGCTCATGCGCATCAGCAACAGAAAGCTCGCCCGGCACCAGCAAATTGCCATCCACAAAGCGCCGATGACCGGACTTGCGCGTGCGCAATGTGCTTAGCTCGACGCCCGCCGGCAACAGTTCGCCAGCAGCTTGGCGCAAGGCTCTCAGTTCAATATCGGGCAGCGCCTCATCCATCAGACCCGCCAAAGATGGCGCCAGCAGTTTCACTCCCGTCAGCACCAGATGCAGTGCAACCGCAAGCGCGATAGCCGGGTCCAACCAAGCCTGCGTCGGCCACAGCCAGAGCACGCCCAAACCACCAATAACAGCCACGGAGGTCCACACATCCGAAAGCAGATGCTCGGCATCCGCTCGCAGCGTTAGGCTGTCTTCCTGCTTCGCCACGGCAAACAGCTTCCATGCGGTAAAACCGTTGCAGACAGCCGCCACTGCGGCCAGATACAAGCCCCACGACAAATCATGCAAAGGCGTTGCGGCGAAAAGTCGGTCCCACGCCGTCAAGGCAATGCCAATTGCGGCAAAGATGATCAGCAAGCCTTCTGCCGCAGATGAAAAATACTCGGCCTTGCCATGTCCGAACGGATGGTCGGCATCAGCAGGGCGCGCGGCAATCGTCAGCACGGTGAATGCCAGCAGCGCAGCCGCCAGATTGACTAGCGACTCGATGGCATCCGAAAGCAGACTCACCGAACCACTGAGCTGCCACGACCAAAACTTCAGCGCCATTGTGATCAACGCTGTTGCGATCGACAGCAGGGCCATGCGCTGCAAGCGTGACAATGAACTCAGCACGCGCTTTGCCTCAAAGCGAGGACTCGGCATCAGGATCGGGCGGCACTTCTTGAATACGGCCGCCTGAAGCCAGGAAGTGCTCCATTTCCGCCTCCAGCTGACGACGTAACGACTCTTTTGCTGACGGGCTCAAGGACTCCGCCTCAGCCACCTCGCTACGAGCCTTTGCGACGACCTCCGGGTCAACCTCTACTTCGACGTCAGGTTCTACATCCGGAGACTCCTCAGCATCATCTTCCGGGCCTTCATAGTCATAATCGTTATCTGCCATGTTGCATCTCCACACCAGCGTTTGCGCCCGTTTTTGGGCATCTTGAGCAGACCGCCATTGTCGGCAGCCCAGAGCCGTTTGAACAGCCTAGTATTTTACAGATGGTCTATGTTAGCCCACTCCCCAAACAAAAAAAGAGGCTCTTACGAGCCCCTTTTTTAAGTGATTGCGTTACCGCAGCGATTAGCTGTTGTAGGCGCGCTCACCATGCTCAGCCAGATCAAGACCTTCGCGCTCAGCTTCTTCCGAGACACGAATACCCATGACCAGATCAAGCGCTTTCAAGATGATGAAGGTGACTACTGCCGACCACACCACTGCCACGACCACACCGGTGAACTGGCTGGTGAGCTGGGCAACGAGATCGTAGGCAGCCGTACCAGCCGGGTCCGTCGAGTAATCAACGACACCTGCGCCACCGAGCGCTGGGTTGACGAACACACCTGTCAGCAAGGCGCCGACAATACCGCCCACGCCATGGATGCCGAAGGCGTCCAGCGCATCATCGTAGCCCAGCTTCGACTTCAGCCACATGACAGCGAACAAGCAGACCACAGCAGCGGCGGCACCAATTACCAACGCACCGCCCAGTCCGACGAAGCCGCAAGCCGGAGTGATGCCGACGAGACCGGCGATAGCGCCCGAAATCGAACCCAGCAGCGATGCCTTACCCTTGATGGCCCACTCGACCAATGTCCAAGTGATGGCAGCTACAGCGGTAGCAAACAAGGTGTTGGCGAACGCCAGAACAGCATAGTCGTTGGCTTCGAGGTTGGAGCCGGCGTTGAAGCCGAACCAGCCCACCCAGAGCATGGCTGCACCGATCAGAGTCATAGTCAGGCTGTGGGGTGCCATGGACACCTTGCCGTAACCGGTACGCTTGCCGATCACAATGGCCGCAACCAAACCTGCTACACCGGCATTGATGTGGACCACGGTACCACCAGCGAAGTCAATGGCGCCCTTACCAAACAGGTAGCCAGTGGCTGCATCGTAGGCACTAGGACCACCCCAGTACCAAACCATGTGCGCCATCGGCAGGTAGGCAAAGGTGAACCACAAGGCCGTGAAGATCATCACAGCGCTGAACTTCATCCGCTCAGCAAAGCCGCCCACAATCAGCGCGCAGGTAATCGCCGCGAATGTCAGCTGGAACATCGCGAACAACAGCTCGGGAATCACCACGCCCTTGCTGAAGGTCTCGACCACCGCCCCCACACCCACACCACTCATAAAGACTTTCGAAAAGCCGCCGATGAATGGATCAAGTGCCGAGTTCGGGTTGGTCGTGAATGCCAGCGAATACCCGTAGAGTACCCAGAGGATCGCGACCAGCGAGAAGATGCTGAAAACCTGCATCAATACCGACAGCATGTTCTTCGAACGCACCAAGCCGCCGTAGAACAGCGCCAGACCAGGTAGCGACATGAAAATCACCAGCACAGTGGCCAGCAACATCCAGGTGGTATCACCCTTGTCAGGCACGGGTGCAGCAGCCGCTGGTGCAGCAGCTTCGGCAACCGCAACAACTTCAGCTGCAGCAGCGGCAGGGGCCTGCTCTGTTACTGCAACGGCTGCAGCCACGGGAGCAGGGGCGACTTCTTCGGCATAGAGCGGGGCTGCGCCCAGCATGGAGGTGCTCAAAGCGAGCGCCATTAATATTTTCTTCACGGTCATACTCCCGTTTCAGCGAATTGAGATGACTTAAATGGCATCCACGCCGGATTCACCGGTGCGGATACGAATAGCCTGTTCCAGCGCCGTCACGAAAATTTTGCCATCACCGATTTTCCCAGTATTGGCGGCCTTGGTAATGGCTTCGATCACTTGATCAAGCTGCTCATCACTGGTGGCAATATCAATTTTCACCTTGGGCAGAAAATCAACGACATATTCTGCGCCACGATATAATTCGGTATGACCCTTTTGACGGCCAAAACCCTTTACTTCGGTTACGGTGATGCCCTGCACCCCGATATCCGACAGCGCCTCTCTTACATCATCAAGCTTAAACGGCTTGATAACGGCAGTTACCAGTTTCATGTGGGTACTCCTGGGGTGGGGTGAACTGCCCCGAAGGGCAGTTCAGTTTCT
>JACCDZ011820253.1_pt1 | contig 25097 bp, 22 predicted proteins | sample 7449551 | NCBI WGS metagenome assembly JACCDZ01 (sample SAMN15323452, study PRJNA562643) | freshwater metagenome | isolation source: river surface water | place: USA:Blue River Watershed | collected 2017-08-18 | reverse complement strand
TTATTATTTAAATCAATTTTATTATTATTTTTAGCAACTTCATATGGAATAGTATACAATAAATTTTGTGCAGACATTGTACCATCTTTATTATCTATTCCAAATATTTCGTTAAATCTTACAAGAAAAGGATTACTAGAATAATCAGCTTTTTCATTCCATTTTTTACCTGCACCAACACCATCACTCCAAAATGTATACCAAGCATTCATAGAATCAACAACAAATGGCGAATCTTTATTTAAATCTTTTTTTAATTCAATATATGTTGTAAAACTTAAATCAATATTACCAGTATTATAATCATTAATTTTATTACTATTGCTTTTTAATTTTGCAAGATATTTAACTTTTAATTTATTTATATCACGATTACCAAAAAATAATTTTATATTTTTATTACTTTTACATATTTCAATATTTTTTAAATTATATGATTTTGCTGTTTGTAGTGTATTTATATCAAGTGATGGTATACCAGTTGTAGAATCAGTTATATCACCACATATATATAACTTAGTATTATCTTTTGGAGCAGAAATTTCAAATCCTTCAGGATCTGACAGTACATGTATTTTTACCATTATAAATAACTTATATAATAAAATTATTAAATTAATTAAATTTAAAAAGTATAATATTTATTTAATTAGTCTATAATATATAAATTAATATTACAATTATAGAATAAATATTTTATAATAAAAATTGATAATTAATTTAATAAAAGTATATTTCATTTATTATGGCACCATTAATTTATAAAATAAATGAACCTATGATACGTGAAAAAATGGCATCTTTTGATTTTGATTGGACACTAGTTAGACCAAAAAATGGAAAAACATTTCCAAAAAATATAGATGATTGGAATTGGTTATATCCAAATATTATAGATAAAATTAAAGAACTATATAATGATAATTATATGATAGTAATTTTCACAAATCAATCAAAAGAATGGAAATATGAACAAATAAAAGTTGTAGCTGAAAAATTACAAGTACCAGTATTTATATCTATTGCATATTTAAAAGAAGATTATAAACCAAATAGAGTTTTATATGATAAATTATTTGGTAAATTAACAATAGATTTTACAAATTCTTTTTTTGTTGGCGATGCATTAGGAAGAAAAACTGATTTTTCAGATTCTGATAAAGTATTTGCAGAAAAACTTGGTATTAAATACATTGCACCAGAAGTTTTTTTCCATGTAGATGTTAAATTTGAATTACCAGATATACCAAAAAATAATAATAAAGAATTGATTATTATGGTTGGATATCCAGCTTCAGGTAAAAGTACCATTGCTAATGAAATATTTAAAAAAAGAAATTATGAAATAATAGATGGTGATACATATAAAACTGTACCAAAAATTTTAAAAGGAGTTACAGAACATTTAAAAAATAAAAAATCAGTAGTAATTGATGCAACAAATAGTTCAAAAGAAAAAAGACAAAAATATGTTGAACTTGCAAAAATATATAATTATGATATTAGATGTATTCATATGACAACATCATTAGAAGAATCATATAATAGAAATAAAACAAGAGATGTTGATAAACAAATTCCAAAAATAGCATATTCAGTTTATACAAAATATTATAATGAACCATCTGAAAATGAAGGTTACACATTAGTTTCTTTATAAAAATTGAATAATAAAATATATAATAATACAATTTATTTTTATGGAGCCAACTAATTATAATAATATTATTTACTGTTTACCATTTCATATTTCATTAAGAGATAATGTTATAAAAATTATATTAGAAAATAATAAAGATTTAAGAGAAAATAAATCATATGAGAAAGGTTTTGAAATGCCTTTAACATTAGATTGGATTAGTTGTAAAAAATTAAAAAATAGTCATTTGTTAAAATATCATAGTGCACGACAAATAAGATTTGTTATTGATGATGATATTATTATTGGATTAAGATTAAAAGATGATATAAATTATATGACAAATAAAGAAATTGATAATATAATTAATTCTATAAATAATATTTTCAAATAATTGATAATAATGATTTTAATTTAACAATTAATTTTGCATCTTCATTGGTAGCTTCATCTTTGAAATAATTTTTAATAATATCAATTGATGCTCTAGTAATAGCAGAACATAATGGATTTTTATGATCAAAATGTCTTCCATACATAATATTTGGATTTTGGTCATTATCTACTTTAATACATACATCAGTTCCTTTATTTGCAATATTTACTTCATTATTATTTAATTGAATACTAGTTACTTTACCAATATATGTTTTAGTATCTAATGCAATAATAGGTGTTCCAACATGTAAATTACCATCTAATACAGTAACCCCAAATATAAGTGGATTTTTTTTATTATAAATATGTTTTTCTAAAATTTTTAAAGTACAAGGGAAAATAGCTTGTGGTCTATATAGTGTTTTACGTTCATTAATAACATCTTGTCTATATTTAGTATAAAAATCAAATAAATGATAAATAATTTCAGCACTAAATATTGTAATACCATTTTTATTTGCAAGTTGAAGTGCTTCATCTTCAATATTAACATTAAATGCTAAAATTGTTGAAAATTCTTTTTTTGATGTTTTATTTATTGATAATTTTAATATTTGTTTCTTTGTTATAGAACCAATAAATACATTTGATATAGGTACTGATGGTTTACATTCATTTTGTAAATAATGTACCAATGCTTCTAATGATCCTTGTGTTGATGCATATACTATAACACCTTCTTCTTGTAATTTCATTGTTGAAGTTTCAGGTACTAATGTATCTATTAAATCATCTGATGAAAGATATATTTGTGTACCTACAATAGCTTTATTAATATCATTAGAAACAATTTTAACACCCATTGAACCTTTTACTAATTCATGATGTATATATTCACTTTTAATTCTTGATTCTTTATTTGGTGGTGGTGTTAATAAATTTTTAATAGTAGTATTAATAATGCCATCATTTGTTTGAAGTGATATAGTATCACCTTTTTTAAGTGTACCATTAATTAATATAACATCAATACTATCACCTAACGTTTCATTGATTGTTTTTTCCATAACAATACATTTTAATTCATCTTTAAAAATAATATTATCAGAAATATCATTTTGACAAATATCAATAACTACATTTAATAAATCATGAATTCCTTCACCAGTTTTTGCAGAAATTGGACAAATTGAAATTGTATCGTCACGACTGTCATTATCCCAGAATAATTTAGCATTTAACCCTAATTCCATAATTTGGGTTGTTATATCATGAAGTCTATTTTTAAATTCACCATCTGATACATGATTTTCATTTAATGCAGTTTGTATATCTATTTTATCATTACTTATCCATCCATATAATCTATCAATTTTATTTAAAGCAAAAACAAATTTAATATTTGATTTTATTAACATATTAATTGATTGTATTGTTTGTTGTTCTAACCCTCCCATGATATCAATTACAATAATAGCAATATCACATAATGATGACCCTCTTTGTCTTAAATTTGAAAATGCTTCATGACCTGGTGTATCAATCATAAGCAAACCTGGTATTTTAATATTTGTGTTTTTAGTTCTATTATAAAGGGTACCTAATGGAATAAATGATGCACCAATTTGTTGTGTAATTCCACCAACTTCACCATCTTGCACATTTGTATTTCTTATATTGTCAAGTAATTTTGTTTTACCAGTATCAACATGTCCCATTATACACATAATTGGCGATCTAAAACTACAATCAACACTTATATCATTTAATTCATTTTTTTCTTTACTAATTATTATATTACTATTGATAATCATTCTACCATGATCATCAACAGTCGTACTTTCTTGCAATTGTTTTAATCTTAACTCAATTTCTTTCTGTTTTTTTTTTTCAGATTTAGTTTTATATGTTCCAGCATCAATTTTTGCTTGTTTTGCTTTCTTTTTTTTTTCAGCTTCCGCTTTTTGTTTTTCTTCTTTTAATCGTTGTTGTTCTTCAATTTCTTTAAGTTTACGTTCTTCTTCTTCTTTTAATGCATCTTCTAATGCTTTAATTCTAGCATTTTCTTCTTCAACTAATTTAATACGTTGTAATGCTAATTTTGCCATAGGATTACTAGTTTTCTTATTATTCTTGTTCGATTTTGACATATATATAACTATAATAATATATAATTAAAAAATTCAATTTTTTTTATATCATTTTTCACATATTATTTTTTAATTCCAAGTATTTATGTTTATATTTTAAATATTTTTTCCTAAAATCAATGTTAATATTATTTACATCTATAACCATATCATTTTTTACATCTTTAACCATATCATTTTTTACATCTTTAACTATATCATTATCAATACTAATAAATTTATGGGTTAATCCATTATTTGTTAAATTAAATTCACAATATCCATTTACTTTTTTAAGTTCTTTGTTATGAACTAAATATTTATATGGTTCATATTGTTTTAATCTTTCCTCAGTAGGTTCATAACGATCATCCAATTCAGTTTTACCTCCTGTACCTATAACAATTTGTTCTATAATTAATTCTGAATTTTCTTTTGTTATTGTAGCATGTTCATAATTATGAAAATCCGCACAAATATAATAAAACTTTGTATCTAGTTTTGGATTTTTTGCATAATCATCATATATTTTATCAAGTAAATCACAGTTTGGATATTTACTTTCTTTACCATTTTTATTTTTAAATCTAAAGGTAATTAATGGTTGATGTCCAAATATTATTACGATACTATCATTTTTAATTTGTTCAAACTGACTTGTAATAAATTGTGTTTGCTCATGTTTTACTTGGAGTGCACTTTTATTTATTGATGCATTATAACATGTATTATCATTATCTAGTAAATCATAAACAGTTGTATCTAAATAAATCATTTTAACTTGTTTAAAAGAATCTCCATTTTTTAAAAAATGGGTTTCAACACCAAAAGGAAATTTTATATCATACCATGGTAAATTCAATTGTATTTTTGTGTTATTACAACCTTGGTAAATACCATCTTCTAAATCATGATTTCCTAATAAAAGTTTTTTAGATATAGTAATTTTGTCTAAACAATCAAATCCATTTTTCATTTCTTGAATATTAATATTATTGTATTTATATATGTCGTTTTTTATTTTTTCACTATAATAATTATCACCTAAAATTACTAAAAATTTATATTTTTTTTCATGATATTTTAATAAATCTATAACTTTCTCTTGTACTGAGTTTTTTTTACAACCTTCATTCCAACATCCAAATGATGCAAACCAAAAATCCATATAAATTAAAAGAGAAAAAATTGAAATTATTTTATAATACTACTATAATATAATATATTATGAACAATATTACAAATGATGATTTAAAAAAAAACCAATATAGTGAAGATGTATTAAAAAACAATATTGATAGACTATTTCAATGTATAATTGTAAAAACCCAAAAAAATTTATCAAAAGAATTTATTGATGAATATATATTAAATGAAAAATATTCAGCAATACCTAAAGATAGTGATATTACTTGTGAAATATTAAAAAATTATCAACCACAATATTTTAATTAGAATCATAATTTGAATCATAATTAGAATCATAATTTGAATCATAATTTGAATCATAATCTAAATGTTCACAAAATAAAATTTTATCACGTAATTTAGAAAAATTGCTATCATCTTCACGATGATTTGTATAAAATTGTCGTGTAAATATAATATTTTTATCTAAATCATATAGTGGTACAATTTTTGTATTATTTATATTTGTAACAGTAATATCTATAACATCTACTTGTTTATTATTATTAACAATTAATTTATTAAATTCAGTAGATCCATAACTACTTTTATATGTTAAATAAACATATTTATTAGTTTCAATTATTTGTCCAATTGCACAAAACTGTAATTCATTGCGTAAATAATATTTACCACGTTGTGATCCAGTACAGCCTTCTTTTATAGTCCATTCATTTATTCTTTTTTCTTTTATTTGTATATTAAATTGTTCTTTATCATCACGTACAACAAAATTATAAATATTGTTATAACTCCCTAATATTGCAACAAAATAATTTTCATAATTTCCTTGATTTTCGTGAATAACAGGAACTTCAACAACATGTAATTTATTTTTTTCATAATTGTGAAAATTAATTATAAAATAAAACAAGAACATTTTTTATTAACAGTACTAAAAACTTCTTTTTTATTTAATGTAAGTTTTGATAATGTACCATTAGGAATATAATAATATTTATTATTTTCTTTTTGCATTTTTGTATATTTAGATTGTAAAAAATTATAAATTTCGTAATAAATATTAACAATATTATTTTCTTTTAATTTTATATTAAATATACTATTAAATAAGTTAATTTCATTAATAGATAAAATATAGGTTTGACCATAAATCATAACATTACAAACAAGATTATTCCATATAATATTTTTTTGTGGATTTTCTAATATATCTTCACTATCTAAAACAAAATCCATTAAATATATTATAAATTCAAATGATTCATATATTTTATTTTTATCTATAATATGATCAAAAAATCGTAATTCAATCCCATGATTATAATGTTTATTAAAATTAATATCTAAGCCAACCTCACTTAATTTATTATATGCGCTTCCTTCATGATATTTATTATACCACCAAATATTACTATTATAATTAGGTTGTGTTAAAATTTTTCCAGGAATCATTGTGTCAGTATTATATGTACCAATGCCAATATATCTAGAAACAGCACATCTTTGTGAACATGCAGAAAACATTTTTGATTTATTAGAAAAATAATCAGGGGTATTATAAACACAAATTAATAATGGTTCTAAATATTGTATAATTTTAATTGCTTTTTTATGATCTAAAATAAATTTTTCTTTATTTTCAATCATTTTATTATTATTTAAAACAGTAGGTAAAGTAATATTATAATGTAATGTACCATTATTAAAAATAGCAATATTACTTAAATTTGTTAAATGTACAGAAAAAGGATAATTTTGTTGCATAAATTGTATTTTTCCATATTCTAAATATAAATTATTATCTTTTTGATATTTTTGTAAATTTTCAATAAAATCATTTTTTATTTTTGATAACTCGTTTATTACATTTTCTAATTTAATATTATAAAAATTTAATGTTGTAAATTCAAATGTATCACCATCATACAACCATGTATTATTTATACTATCTTTAAAATATTTATTATTTGCTAAAATGTCTTCATCTAATGTTTTACCATTAAAATTTGGATTAGGTTCACATAATTTTGTATATAATTTTTTAGAATTATTTTTTGAATCTGTATATAAAAAACTATGTGAATTTATTATTATTGGTAATTCAATTTCTTCATTAATATCTACGCTATTAAATGCTTCTGTTTTAAATGGTTCTTTATAATTACTAAAATAATTAACAGAATAACGTTCTCTTTTATGATTTGATAAAAAGAATTCTTTAGAAAATAACTTTTTTTTATTAAACTCTAAATATAATTCATTTTCAATACCTAACCCCCAATATATATTATCATTATTATAATATTCCATATATTTTTTATGTTTATCAGTACAATTTGTTTTTTGTTCTAAAAATTGATTCATTATTTAAATAAGAGAAATTTTTTCTACCATAATATTAGTAATGACTGAAAAACTTTATAAAATTTTTATTCGTAAGGAAACATACCCTAATGAGTTTAGATGTCCTATAATTCCAAAAGATATTATATTATTAAATAAATATGGTTTTGAAGTATATGTAGAATCATCATTAAAACGTTGTTTTACTGATGATGAATATTTTAAAAATGGTGCAATTATAGTATATGATAGTTGGTTTAATTATTCAGATCATATTATACTTGGATTAAAAGAATTAAATAATATTAATAAATTAAATAATCATATTCATATTTATTTTTCTCATTCTTATAAAAATCAAATTAATTCAAATTTAATATTAACAGAATTTAAAAAATCAAATAGTATATTATATGATTTAGAATATTTTTTAGATAATAATAAAAGACTTGTTACTTTTGGTTATTATGCTGGAATTGTTGGTGGTGGTTTAGGAATTATGCAATATTTATTTAAAATAAATAATAAAAAACTTGAAAACTTAAAATATTGGTATTCTAATAAAGAATTAATTAATGATATTAAACTTCAAAATAATAATTTTAGTAATATTAATATTGTTATAGTAGGTGCTAATGGAAGATGTGGAGTTGGAGTTCAATATATATTAAATCAGCTTGATATACCATATTATTGTTTAACAAAAAATGATAATAAAACTAAATTATATGATTATGATATTGTGTTTAATTGTATAAATTTAGAACAAAATATAGGAATATGGTTTGACGAAAATACTCCATTTTATAAAAATATAATTATTGTTGACATAAGTTGTGATTATAATAATCCAAATAATCCAATTAAAATTTATAATAAGAAAACAACATGGTTAGAACCAGTTTATTCTTATAATAGTTTTGTAGATATTATTGCAATTGATAATTTACCATCATTATTACCATATGATAGTTCTATAGAATTTTCACAAATTTTAGTACAACTGCTAAAATTATATCCGGAGAATCATTATTATTGGACAAATAATTATGATTTTTTTAAAAATAAGATAAGTTTAATTACAAAAATGACTTGATGATTTCATGATATATTATATATACACCTTTGTATACTCTTATTACCAGATTGTTTTTAAATAATTAATATATAAAATTAAAAATATAATCAAATATAATATGTCAAATAATATATTTGTTTATGAAGGTCATACAAGCCAAACTATTAAAGATGGTGAAATAGAAATAACAACAGGTATTGATCTTTTTAATGGTTCAAGAATTAATGTTCCCGATGGTTATAGGTTTATTACATTTCATTTTAATGATACGCCAACTACTGCTAATTATACAGGTCCTTTTATTTTATATGGTTTAAAAGATATAACATCAGAAGATATTGATAGTTTATTTGATGAAACCCCAGATGAATGTATACATAAATTACCTAATGGCGAAAGTATAGCTTGTAAAAATGAAAGAGAAAAACAAATTATATTGTTTAAAAGAAAAATGTTTAAAAGTTTTGTAGTAAATTATATAAATTTTGTAACAAGCAATTCCTATAAAAATAGTAAAACCAATGAATTTTTGCAGTATAATAAGCTTAGTTATTCCATTTTTAAGAATACCAAAACTATTACGGAATTTATTAGTGATATGGTTAATAATAATTTTAATCTAATATGTCAAATACATAAAATTAATATAGATGAATTTAAAATTTTAGGTAATATTTCAAAAGATTATATTATAGAATTATTAGGTAATGAAAAATATAATTTATTAAAAAATATACCAGTTAATAAACTTTTAGATTTATTATCTGATGATGAAAAAAGTGAATTAAAACAAAAATATTTAAGTGAATTAAAACAAAAATATTCAAGTGATTCAGAACAAATATATTTAAACACAAATATTGAAAAACTATTTAAAGTTGGTGTTCAAAAAAATGTAGAATCTTTGGTAGATAATTATATTACTGATAAAAATGTACAAACATTTTTAACTTTAATTGAAAAACTGGATAATAATAAAACCTTCGAAGAAAAAATTACACTAATTAAAAAAAAATATAAAAAATACTATAATAATTTACTTAAAAAATTACAACCATATATTATACAAGAATATTTGCGACATATAGATATAGATATATATACCTATGCTAATACTACTGATGTAATTGAAATATTAAAAAAAACTAAAAAATTTAATGATTTAATTACAGAAGAAATAATAATTAATACAATAAAACTACAAATTAATAATTATTATAATAATGATAACTTATTAGTTAATATATTTATAGATTCTATTAAAAATACAGATGAAAATCATGAAAAAATAAACATACTAAATACACTTGATAATAATAAAAAAACAAAAATACAAGAAATAATAAAAAAAAACATGATCAATAAAATTATTAATATATATAATAATATGATAATTAGTAATTATGAAATGTATAAAAATATGGAAAATATTTATAATGTAATTTATAATAAAACATTATGTGATGAATTTTATATTAATTTATTTATTTTATTATTAGATGAAAAACATATTGAAACAATTAAAAATGATAATGTAAAAGAAGTATTAAATTATATATATACAGGAAAATTAACAGGAAAATTAACAGAAAAATTAACAGGATCTGTGTGGGATACTAATAATTTTACTAAAGAATCACTAGCAAGAACAATAATATTGAGACCTATTAGAAATTTAGAAAAATCTATTAGTAATTTAAACCAAGACTTGATTGATAGAATTTGTACATTTTTAAAGTTTACTATACGAAGTTATGCGTCTCAAATATTAACACCAATTTTATCATTTACTGATGAATTATCTTTTTGCCACACTAAAACAAAAAAAAAACGGTGTACTTTAGTTGAAAATTATGATGATCATATAGAAAAATTATGGTATAATTATAAATATGGATTTTTTAGTTTTAATGATTATAAAACATTATCTGAATTACCTCACGAAATATATGATTATAAACCATCTAGATCTACAGCATATGGATTATCTGATTATTCATCTAAAAATAAAATTTCGGGAGAATTAATTTTTGAAAACGACTTATATAAGTATGATGAAAATATATATAATATGATTAAATACTATTATAATCATTGTATATCATTATATAATTTTAATAATAATGAGTCAGAAATTCTATCAACAGAAATATTAAATAATGAGTCAGAAATTCTATCAACAGAAATATTAAATAATGAGTCAGAAATTCTATCAACAGAAATATTTATAATTAAAAACAAAAAAGAGCATATTAATAAAAATAGAAATAATATTTATTTATTTTTAAAGGAAATTAAAAATTATATTATAACCATTAATGATGATTATAGATTAGAATTTGACATTAGTGATATAAATAATAATATGGAACATATAAGTATAAATAATTCTAATAAATATTTAAATTTATTGGGGTGCTTTATAAATTTATATAAATTTGTATATCATTCAATAACTGATTTTATAATAAATTACAAAAACATAAATAAATTTTGTTGGTTTTGTAAAAAAGTACTAAATAATTTTTTCAATAATTTAAAACCGGGTACATATATTATAACAAGTTGTGGTTCATTTAGTGAAAAACTTAAAGAAAAATATGAATCGCTTGTTAAAAATAATATAATAATACAGAGTAACCCATCAGATACCAATAATATTGAAAATGTTATAGCATACAACAAAAGTGAACAAACTGAATTTAAACAACGAACACTAGAATATGATACATATTGGAAGAATAAATATTTAAAATATAAAAATAAATATTTGTATTTAAAAAAATATAAGTATAATATATAATGGAAAATCAAGACTATGTTCAATTACCTAATGATAATAATCATTTTAGTTCAACATCTATCTTGCAAAAATCTATTAACTCTTTTTCAAATTTTGATCTAAATAAAAAATATGATCAAATAGCAAGTCATACAGGACATAAACCAAATACAACACTAATAATTGGTAAAAGAGGTGTTGGTAAAACAGTTTTAGCTAAAGATATTATATGTAATTTGAAAAAAATACATAATTTTGATAAAACTATACTATTTACCTTTGATAAAACAAACTGTGATTTTGATAATGTAAATACTGTTGATGAATATTCAAGTATTGCTCTTAAAAAAATCATTGAACAACAAAAAAATATTGATTCAAAACCTGTATTATTAATTTTTAATAACTGTATAGGTTCACTTAAAATCAATAATGATGAAAATTTCAAAGATATTCTTCTTAATGGAAGACATTTTAAAATTTATTCTATTGTTATAATACAATATCCCGTAGGATTTAAACCAGAAATTAGATGTAATTTTGATTTCATATATTTTTTTAAAGATGATTGTATATCCAATTGTAGAAGAGTATATGACTATTATTTTGGTATTGTACCATCTTTCTCAGTTTTTATTACATTTGTAAAATCTTTAGTTGATTATGAATGTATTTTTATAGATTCTTTTTGTCATTCACCAAATGTAAATGATAGACTGTGCTTTTATAAATTGAACTACACCAAATAAAAAATATTAATTGTTGTCACAAAATATTAAACAACTTTACACCTGTTTACTTGATAATAAAACAACTCCCTTCAAATGCACTCCTATATGTTGGAAAAATATATTTAAAATATAAAAATAAATTTGAGTTTAAAAAATAAATAATTATAAATAATATTATAATATAAATGGATAACATAAATAATCAAATTAATTCAATAACTAAAAAAATAGAATTATTAATGCAAGATATTAATGTATTAAAGCAAAAAATTGACATAATAATAAAACAAATAGATTCAAATAATATATCTTATCACGGTTATTCAAATAATATATCTTATCATGGTTATTCAAATAATATATCTTATCACGGTTATTCATATTTTGATAATTAAATATTTATTTAAAAAATTGAAAAATAAAATTATTAGTGTTATATAATTAAATATTATGTCACAAAATCTTAAACAACTTTATGATAATTTACTTGATAATGCTGATTATTTTTCACAATATGAAAAACCGAATCCACTAAGTGTAAGAGGAACACCATCTAATGATGAACTGTATATTAGTATGATTTATAAATTAATTATTACTAATCCTGCATTAATTGATAATAAAAATAAATTATTAAAAATTTTAATAAAATTTACAAAAGAACTTATAAATGATGATATTCCAATAGATATTGAAAATGTTGATGAGTATATATTAAATGGATGGTTAAATACTAAAGATGCGGTATCATCTGATTATTATTACACTAATGGGGCATATTGTTTATTTGGGATTCAACTAATTCAACTAAAAGAAATGATTAGAATGATAAAAAATATGTAATTTAATTAAATAAAAAATTCATTTAAAACAATATTTTAATTATTTATAATTATAATGTTAAATATTGAAAATAAAAGATTAGTTAAAGCATTAGGTGAAAAAATGTGTCTTTTATCTGCTGTAGAAAAAGATGGTGAATGGAATTTTAAAGTTAGAGGTCAAACTAAAAATATTTATGAACAAAAATTAACACCAACTACATATTCTTGTTCGTGTCCTGATCAACAAGGGAAAAGTACATTTTGCAAACATTTATTATTTTTAGTAGTTAGAGCTGGAAAACAATATGATTTAGGTGCAGAACTCGCACAAAGACCTAAAACAACATGGAAAAATCCTGCATTTAAAGCATGTTCTTGTTCATGGACATTGTGTTTATCACATTTAGTTGAAAAACCTTGTGTTTCAACTTCTAAAAAAGAAAAAACAGAAGTTGCTGATTTTTGTTCTATTTGTTTTGAAGATTTAGGAAGTGATGGTTTAACTGAATGTTCAACAACTTGTCATAAACATTTTCACAAAGAATGTATTGATCGTTGGTTAGAGCATGGATCTACATGTCCTAACTGTAGATCAGATTGGAATAGTATTGAAGATGAAGAATTATTAGATAATCAAGAAGAAGAATTATTAGATAATCAAGAAGAATTATTAGATAATCAAGAAGAAAAAAAAATAGAAGGAGAAATTAAAACTACTGTTACTGAAGTTACAAATAATAAAACAGATATTGTTATATCTTTTGATACAACTGGTAGTATGTATCCTTGTTTAGCTGAAGTTAGACGTAATACTACAGCAATTACAGAACGTTTATTTAAAGAAATCCCCTCATTAAGAATTGCCATTATTGCACATGGTGACTATTGCGATGATGATAAAGTTATTACACAATTAGATTTTACAACTGATCAAAATGAAATTAAACAATTTATTCAAAATGCACCTTCAACATTTGGTGGTGATTATCCAGAATGTTATGAATTAGTATTAAAAAATATTAAAGCATTATCATGGCGTCCAGATGCATCTATGAAAAGTTTAATTTTAATTGGCGATGCACCCCCACATGAAAAAAATGAAAATCCATATAAAATTGATTGGCGAGATGAAGCAGAAAGTTTAAAAAATAGAAATATTCAAGTTTTCTCTGTACAATGTTTAAACAATGGAAATAAAGAAGCATTTAATTTTTATGCAGATATTGCTGAAATGACAAATGGTTATCATGTTTATTTAGATCAATTTTCATATATTAAAGATATGATTCAAGCTATTTGTTTTAAACAATACAATCATGATCATTTAGAACAATTTGAAAAAGAAGTTCAAGAAGGAACAGGTGGTATGAGTCAATCAATGAGATTAATGTTTGATACAATGTTAGGAAAGAAAACAAGAGCACAAGCCCGTGAAGAAATGCAACCTTCTAGATATCATGAAAGATATTCTAGAATAACCATACCACATTTTTCTAGTAGCAGTACTAGTGCAACACCATCTTTAGAAAGAGAAAGTGAATTAAGACCATCTCCACCTAGTCGTTTCCAAGTTTTTACTGTAGATGAAGATATGGGTATTAAAGATTTTTGTAACAAAATGGGAATCACTTTTAAAGTTGGTAGAGGGTTTTATGAATTTACTAAACCGGAAGTTGTTCAAAAAACTAAAGAAATTGTTCTTATGGACAAAACTACTAAAGAATTATATGAAGGTACTGTTGCCCGTACTATTGCTGGTATTAGTAGTAATGAAGAAAAAGCTAAAATTAAACCGGGTAAACTAGAAAAATATAGAATGTTTGTTCAAAGTACTTCTTCAAATAGAAAGTTAATTAAAGGTCAAGGGTTCTTATATGAAGTTACACATTAAAAAATTGTAATATAAAATATTAGTTTATATTACAAATTTGTTATGTCACAAAATATTAAACAATTTTATAATAATTTAATTATCAATTTTGAGTATTTTTTAAATAATAAAGAAAATCAAAATATTATTATTGGAACACCAGATTATTCTGAATTAAATTTATCGTTTGATAAATGATAACCCTAATATTATTGAAGATAAACAACACTTATTAAATATTTTAATGATATATGCAAGACATATTTTAATTGATGTTTATAAATTTGAAAAAATTGATAAATAAATATTTTGTATATATTGGTTTAATTTATGTCTGAATTTGATGATCAATACATAGATTATGAAAAAGAATTTATTAAAATTGTTAATGATGAATTTAACTCTAAATCAAAAGAACTAAGTGATGATTTCAACTCTAAATCAAAAGAACTAAGTGAAGAAACTATACTAAAACTAAAAAGTAAACCAATAATAGATAACTTACTTTTAATATTATGCAATTTTGATGAAATTGATTCAAAACTAGATAATATTACATTTTGGTATACAAAATATATGATTTATGATTTTATTTTTTCGAAGGATTATTATGATTTAGTTAAAGAAAAATTAAAAAATTATGATATTTCAAATGTGGACTATATGAAATATTTAATGTTAGGAGGTATTTTTTGCACTGTTGTTAAAAATTCATATTATAAATGCACAATTGATGAATTTTCAGAAAGTGACAATAATGTACAAAAAGCATTTTGTAATTATATTAAAGATGAATATAACAAAAATATAACATTATTATTAGAGATATATGAAGACATCAAAAAATATTATCCTGATGACAAAGAAACATTTTCAGATGTACCGCAAATACTTTCAGAAAATAACACATTTATTGAAATTTAATATTATTTTATAAAAAATTGAAAATAATTATTATTGTAATAATTATTAACTTTAATGGAACTTTTTATATATGTATTATTACTATTAACTAACAAATATTACATAGGTACTACATATAATACAACAACTACTTTTATTAATCATGTTAAGGGTAATGAAAATGATTGGACTAGATTATATAAACCAATAACAATTATTGAATCATATTCAGGACCAACTGATGTAGATATTGTTACCAAAAAATATATGCAACAATATGGAATTACAAATGTTAGAGGTGGTAGTTATAGTGATGTAAATTTAACAGAAAATCAACTGTATACTTTAAAAAATGATTTTCAAACTAATATAGATTCTTATGAAAATTTTAGAGATGTTTTTTGTCGAGAAAAAGAAAAAATTACACTTATGAAAAATTTAATAGTTCATAAAAAATCTATTGAAATAGAACCATCAATTATTGATAATTATAATTTAACAATATTTTCAAATATTACTGCAAATTATGATCTTAATACATATCCGGGGTATTATAAAATAAGTGAAAAAGAACGTTTTGCTATTCATATTATTTATTTGTTATTCAAAAAAACTTTTACAGAAATTTTTCCAATTAAATTTTCAAAATATAGTTCTATTATTCAAATAATATATAAAACTTATAAAATAAGAAAAATATTAGAAGAAAATTTAAATCAAATAATTATAAATAATGGTTTTGGACTTAAAGATAATTATGATGATACTTTAATTGAAATTAATAAAAAAATAGATTTAATGTATGAAAATCAAATTTGATTTATAATCTTAAACGTAAAATGTTATTATCTTTTATATTTGTTTTTGTTTGTAATAATTTTAATGTTTTTAATATTAAATCTTTACAGCGGGACTATTTTAAATGACAAACTCAAATAAAAGTTGAGTTTACTAAGGGAAAACAACGTTTTCCCTTGACACGATTTTTATATAAATAATTATTTTGTTATTATTATAACAATGAATAGTTTGAAATCTAGTTGTTCAGGTTAGATTATACTACTTAATGTAGGTTAAGCCAATTGCGAATAATCTATTAACTATTATTATAGTCCTAAAAATTCATTCCCGTTTCACGACGGTTCATAAATATAAATATTTATGAAGGCTAAATTAGTATTAGCCGATATACTCAAATTTTTACAGTAGTTTACTAAGTTATTTTAAATTGTGTCAAGGCAAAAACTATGTTTTTGAATTAGTAAACTCAAATTTTATTTGAGTTTGTCATTTAAAATAGTCTTCGCTGTAAAATTATTACATATTTTTCACTAAAATATGAGACTTTTATATTGATCTATATCACTTGAATGATATTTTTTGTTGTGTATCTATAAGCTTTGATAAGAACTATAATTTTTATTACTAATGTTGTATATTATAAACCTATTTTTTAAAGTTTTGTAAAAGCAATTAATTTAACTTCATTAATATATTTTATTTTGATGTCATAATTATTTAATTTCAAATTGTTAATCGACCATCCAATTAGTTCACATAAAGATAATACTTTATTTGGTATAATCGCATACATCATAGAACATGCACAATTAAAATGTAATATAATTTGAAAAAATGTGTCAATATCATGTGTTTTCCATGGCATTTTATCAGTTAATTCTTTATTAGAATAATCTAATGAATAGTTCATTATTTTTTTATATTCTTGAAAATTAAAATTAGATGTAAAAATATTTACATCATTATAGTATTTTGTTTTAATTTCTTTTACTTTATCATTATTTGAATCAATATAATTATTTAATTCGACTTGTATAGGTTTTAATAATTTATATAATCTTTGAAATAAGTTACCAAAGCTTTTTAATAAAATATTATTATATGTTTCTTTTAAATTATTAACACTAAATAATATATCTGATCCTAATATTGTTTCATTAATTAAATAAAATCTTACTGCTTCTAGTGGATAATTATCAAGTAACCAATCTACATCAATAACATTACCTAAACTTTTAGACATTTTAATACCCTTTTCATCTAAAATATGCCCATGAACTAATAATGTTCTATCATCAAATGTTTTATCAATTGATTTTAAAATTGCTGGATAAATTACACTATGAAACCAAATAATATCTTTACCAATTAAATGATATTTTTTGGTTTCATTAAAAGAAAATAATATATCATTACCAATATCATAATTAAGTAAAGCATCAAACCATACATATAAAACATGTTTTTCATTGGTTGGAAATTTAATTCCCCAATCAAAAGTTGTTCTTGTAATACTTAAATCAGTAAACTCCTCATTATTAACCCGATTTATTAATTCATTATTAAATTTATTTGGTATTATTTTATTATTTGTTTTTATTATTTCTAAAATCAAATCTTTATATTTTGTTAGTTTAAACATATATGTTTCTTCAGATACCTTTTCATAAGATTTATTAGTTAATGGATTTATATAATTATTTATTTTAGCATTTAATTCAGTTATATAACATTCTTCTTTTACATCATACCAACCTTCATATTTACTTAAATAAATATTATTATTATTAATAGACTGTTTAACAGATTTAATAACAAAGTCTTTATGGATTTCATTAGTAGTTCTAATAAAATAATCATATTTTGTTTGTAATTTATTGTTCATTGTTTTAAATATATTTGAATATTTAGTACATAATTCTATTTCACTTATTTTTTCTATTTTAGATGTTTCTTGGATTTTTTTACCATGTTCATCAGTACCAGTTAATAATTTAACATTATTATCTAAAATAAAAAATGTATTTTTAATAAAATCTGATAATATTGATTCATATAAATGTCCAATATGAGGTTTTCCATTACTATAAGATATAGCTGTTGTTACTAATATATTTGTCATAATTATTAATATAAATATATTTTTATATCTTATAAATAAATAATTTTTTATATATAATTTAACCATTCATTAATTATTGTTTCATTATATCGTCTATCAATTAATTCTTTTTTAACTGCTATTTTTAATTCATCATTATCATCAATTTTATTTTTTAAATTTGTAATAATATTAGCTATTTGTTCATTATCACTTATTTGTATTTCAATATCATCATAAAATCCAGATAGTACATTTAATAGTCTAGTTAAACGACCAATAAAACACAAACATAAACCATCAGTTATCTCTTGATTTAGTACTTTTAAGATTTCCTCTTTATTTCTAATACGTGACCATACATAAATTAGTAAATCACTATAAGTAATTAAATAAGTAGAATGTTCAGTTGTATCATCACAATAGTTAAGTATTTCACGTTTAGTTTGTTCAGTTAATATTTCTGAAGTGATAATTTCATTTTTAATTATGTTAATTGTTTTACATGGTTTATCTTTTAATATGTTAGTTAACGAATTTATAAAACTATTTTGTATATTATCGGTGTGAATATTTTGTACATCATTATATTTAATTTTATTATCATTCAAATCATATATAGTATCATTATTCCAATCAGACAGTCTATTTAATAATTTATTAACAGGCAAAGATATATATTTAATTGGATTATCATAATAATATATTTTTTTAATATTTCTTAAATTACATAAAGTTATTGGTAATTCAATAATTTTATTATTTTCTACATTTAAACATTTTAAATTTAATAAATTATCTAAATTTTTGATTTCAGTAATTTGATTTGCACTCAGATCTAAAGAAGTTAAACCAATTAAATTATTTAACCCTTTTATTTCTGTTATTTGATTACAGTATAATTCTAATCTTTGTAAGTTCACTAAATTGGTTACTATGGATAATTCATTTATTATATTAGAACCCAAATTTATAATTTCTAAATTTACTAAATTATCTAATCCAGACATTATATTTATTTGATTATTATCTAAATATAATTCTTGTAAATTCACTAAATTATCAAGTCCTTTTATTTCAGTTATTTGATTATTTGATAATGCTAATTTTTCTAATTTAATAAGTGTATTGATATTTGTTATTTCAGTTAATCTATTATTATTTAAATTTAAAATTTTTAAAGTACCCAAATTGTTAATACCATTAATTTCAGTTATTTGGTTATCATATAATTCTAAATTTTGTAAATTAATCAATGTACTTAAACCTTTAATTTCTGTTATTTTATTAAATCCAATATATAAATTTTGTAAATTAACTAAATTATCAAAACCTTTCATTTCTGTTATTTTATTATCACATAAATGCAATGTTTGTAAATTAACTAAATTATCAAGATCATTTATTTCTGTTATTTTATTATTTTGTAAATTTAAATATGTTAAATTAATAAAAATATTAATTGATGCAATTTTATATATCTTATTATTAGATAAATTTAATTTTTGTAATTTAACTAAATTAGTAATTCCTCTTATTTTACTAATTTTATTATTATCTAAATTTAATTCTTGTAAATTAACTAAATTACATAATCCTTCTATTTTTTTAATTTTATTATTATCTAAATTTAATTCTTGTAAATTAACTAAATTACATAATCCTTCTATTTTTTTAATTTTATTATTATCTAAATTTAATTCTTTTAAATTAACTAAATTACATAATCCTTCTATTTTTTTAATTTTATTATTACCTAAATTTAATTTTTCCAAAGAACACAAACTGTTTAAATTTTCTATTTTTGATATTTGATTTTTTTTTAGATTTAAATTTTTTAAATTAGTTAAGATGTCTAAATCATAAATTTCTTTAATTTTATTATTTTCCAAGTTTAGTACTTGTAAATTAACTAATTGATCAAGACCTTCTAAACTAAATATATCATTAATATCATTTGAATCTAAAATTAATTCTTCTAAATTAGTAAATATCTCTAAATTTTTTATTTCTTGTAAACGATTTTCACATAAATTTAATTTTTTTAATTTTGTTAATTTATATAGTCCTAATAAATTATCAGTAAATCTATTTAGAACATAACATTTTAATTTTAAATTTTGTAAATTAATAAATTTATGTAAATTATTTAATATAACATATTTATCATTATCATCAAATACACAAATATCTAAACTTTCAACATTTAATGGATCACATAACATAAAATCATTAATATTACTATAATTAATTTGTAAACTCTGCATAAATTTATTATTATGGTATTGATAAATTAAATTTCAATTTTTTTATATATAACTTAACCATTCATTAATTATTGTTTCATTATATTGTCTATCAATTAATTCCTTTTTAACTGCTACTTTTAATTCACCTGTATCATCAATTTTATTTTTTAAACTTGTAATAATATTAGTTATTTGTTCATTATCACTTATTTGTATTTCAATATCATAATAAAATCCAGATAGTACATTTAATAGTCTAGTTAAACGACCAGTAAAACACATACATAAACCATCCAAAATTTCTTGATTTAGTACTTTTAACATTTCTTCATTATTATTAATACGACACCAAACATATATTAATAAATCACTATATGTAATTAAATAAGTAGAATGTTCAGTTACATCGTCACAATAATTAAGTATTTCACGTTTAGTTTGTTCAGTTAATATTTCACTATTGATAATTTCATTTTTAACAGTTTCTAGATTTATAGTAGGTTTATCTTTTAGTAAATTGGTTAATGAATTTCTAAAACTAGTTTGTATATTATGATTATGTATATTTTGATTATCATTATATATATTATTATTATTTTTATTAAACCATCTTTTTACTGGTAAAGGTATATGTTCTATTGGATTGCCATAAAAAATAAATTTATGAATATTTCTTAAATTGCATAAACTTAATGGTAATTCATAAATTTTATTATCTATTATATTCAGATATCTTAGGTTGATTAAATTACCAATTTCTTCAATATATTCAAGTTTGTTATTTTGTATTGATAACATATTTAAATTCACTAAATTATCAAAATTTTTAATATACTCTATAAAATTATAATTTAAATATAATGTATTTAAATTAATTAAATTATCAAAACTATTTATTTCAGTTATTTTATTATCACATAAATATAACTCTTGTAAATTAACTAAATTACCAAATCCTTTAAATTCTGATATACAATTTATTGATAAATTTAAAAATTGTAATTTTTTTAAATTATCAAGTTCTTTTATTTCGGTTATTTGATTATTATTTAAATATAATTCTTGTAAATTAACTAAATTATTTAATCCTTTTATTTCGGTTAAATGATTTTTATTTAAATTTAGTTCTAGTAAATTAACTAAACTATCCATTTCTTTTATCTCATTTATTTTATTATAATTTAATTTTAATTTTTCTAAATTAACTAAATTAGCAAGTCCTTTTATTTCTGTTATTTTATTAATAGATAAATTTAATTCTTGTAAATTAACTAAATTATCAAGTCCTTTTATTTCAGTTATTTGATTATTGTATAATTTTAATATTTGTAAATTAACTAAATTAGCAAGTCCTTTTATTTCAGTTATTTTATTATCATTTAAATACAAATATTCTAAATTAACTAAATTTTCAAGTCCTTTTATTTCGGTTATATTAGTATTATATATATCTATTTTTTTTAAATTAACTAAATTATCAAGACCTTTTATTTCGGTTATATTAGTATTATTACATATATATAATTCTTGTAAATTAACTAAATTATCAAGACCTTTTATTTCTGTTATTTTATTATCTTTTAAATATAAATATTCTAAATTAACTAAATTATCAAGACCTTTTATTTCTGTTATTTTATTATCTTTTAAATATATTTTTTTTAAATTGACTAAATTATCAAGACCTTTTATTTCGGTTATATTAGTATTATATATATATAATTTTTTTAAATTGACTAAATTATCAAGACCTTTTATTTCATTAATTGGATTATTATTATTTGATTCTAATAATACTTCTTGTAAATTGATAAATTTATGTAAATTATTTAATACTAATTCACTATTTTTATAATCAAGTTCACTAATATGTATTTTGATCACCTCTAATATATTACATTTAAACATATTATCAATATTATTATTATTAATTACTAATTTAGTCATAATAAGACATAATATAATATTAATAATAAAATAATTCAATTTTTTTATTTACACTTATTTTCTATACTGTATAACCACAATTGAACTTCTTCAGTCCACGTTAGTGATGCATTATGATAATATTTAAAATTAGTAATTTTTTTTAGATTACATAAAGATGTTGGTAATCTACTTATTTGATTATTATTAATTTGTAAATCTTGTAAATTAACTAAAGTATCAAGACCTGTTATTTTAGTTATATGATTATGATGTAAATATAACTTTTCTAAGTTGATTAAATTATCAAGACCTTTTATTTCTGAGATAAATGTATAATATAAACTTAATTGTTGTAGGTTAACTAAAAAATACAGATTTTTTATTTCGTTTATATTATTAAAACTTAAATTTAAATTTTGTAAATTGATTAAAAAATCAAGACCTTTAATTTCGCGTATACAATTGTTATTTAAAAATAAAGAATTTAAATTAGATAAATTATATAAACCTTTTATTTCTTTTATAGTATTATAACCTAAATTTAAATTTTGTAAATTTGTTAAATTATCAAGTCTTTTTAATTCACTAATAGTATTATTACTTAAATCTAATGTACGTAAATTTATTAAATTATAAATATTATTTATTTCTCTTAGTTTATTAAATGTGATGTATAATTCTTCTAAATTTACCAACATATCAAGTCCTTGTATTTCTGTTATTTGATTATTATTTAGATATAATCTTTGTAAATTGACTAATTTATCAAGTCTTTTTATTTTTGTTATTTTATTAGATGACAAATCTAATTTTTTTAAACTAACTAGATTATCAAGTCCTTTTATTTCAGTTATATTATTAGACGTTAAAATTAATTCTTTTAAATTTACCAAATTATCAAGTCCTTTTATTTCTGTTATTTGATTATCATGTAAAATTAATGTTTCCAAATTTATTAATTTATATAAATTATTTAAAATTAATTCAATTAGTATCGGACAATTATTAATATGTAAGGTAACTACATTTAAGGGATTACATGTATTAAATAATTTAATATTATTAATACAATCATTTTGCATATGTAAAGTTGTCATTACTTAATAAAAATCATACATTGTGGGATAATAAATTTCAATTTTTTTTAATCAAAAAAATTGAAATAATTTTATATTATTATTAAATTAATATATAATATGGGAATTATTGTATCATGGTTTAATAATTTATTAATTACAAATCAATATAATTTAACAATAACTGAAAATATAGATAATAAATATAATAATAAAATGTATGATGTACAAACAGAAACCGAACCAATTAAAGATGATGTTACTATATTAAAAAATAGTATGTTAAATAAAGAAATAGAAATTCTGATTGTCGATGATAGTATACCTATATTAAAAATGACTACACTGTTAATTAATAAAATGACACCTTATAAGTCTATTGGTGAAAGTGGTGGGGTTGATGCTTTAATAAATATAAAAAATAAGTTTACACAAAATAAACAATATGATCTTATTATTATAGATTTAGTTATGCCAGATATGGATGGTTATCAACTTGCTAAAGAAATTAGAGAAATGGAAAATACATGTAATATGAAAAAACATATTATTATAGGCATGTGTGCAAAATTTCCTAATGGACGTGTATGTATAAATAAAGATTTTGATTATGAATTAAACAAACCATTTAGTGTAACTAGTTTATTAGATATTATAAATAATAGTTTTATTTAATTATTATATTTGCTTGTTAATAGTTTATATAATAGTTATTGTCATTTTTTTACAATAAGTGTATGTAATTTATGTAAGTTAGGTTTTTTAATGTCTGTTATTTGATTAAAATTTAAATATAATTGTTGTAAATTAACTAAATTATCATGTTCTTTTATTTCAGTTATTTGATTACTATTTAAATATAATTTTTGCAAATTAACTAAAATAGCAAGTTCTTTTATTTCAGTTATTTGATTACTATCTAAAAATAATTCATGCAAATTAACTAAATTATCAAGTCCTTTTATTTCAGTTATTTGATTATGTTTTAGATTTAATAATCGTAGATTAACTAAATTATAAAGTTCTTTTATTTCTGTTATTTAATTATTATATAAATATAATTCTCGTAAATTAACTAAATTATAAAGTTCTTTTATTTCTGTTCTTTAATT
>JACCDZ010531720.1_pt1 | contig 25109 bp, 20 predicted proteins | sample 7449551 | NCBI WGS metagenome assembly JACCDZ01 (sample SAMN15323452, study PRJNA562643) | freshwater metagenome | isolation source: river surface water | place: USA:Blue River Watershed | collected 2017-08-18 | reverse complement strand
CTCCAGCAGCCATTGCAACGGATTTAGGCGAATATATGTTAGCGAATTGTTCCATCGTAAAAGCATTCCAAGTTGTTCAAGGTTTTTTAAATTTATCCATTCACGATTCCGCTTGGTTAGGTTTATTAGCCAGCGTAGCCTCGGATAAAAATCCATTCCAAATTGAATCAAAAGGCGAAAAAGTACTCATCGAATACTCTTCTCCTAACACAAATAAACCCTTACACTTAGGCCATTTACGCAATAACTTTTTAGGTTTTTCTGTAGCACAAATCTTAGCGGCAGGTGGCTATGACGTTGTTAAAACGAACCTAGTGAACGACCGCGGCATACACATCTGCAAATCGATGTTAGCCTACCAGCTTTTTGGCAATCATGAGACACCTGAAACCTCTGGATTAAAAGGCGATCACTTAGTAGGTAAATACTACGTGGCTTTCGATGTAGCTTATAAGGAAGAAATCGCAGCATTAAAGGCCGGAGGTTTAGACGAAGAACAAGCTAAAAAACAAGCCCCTATCCTATTGAAGGCACAAGAAATGCTTTTGAAATGGGAACAAGGTGATGAAGAGGTGATGAACTTGTGGAATACCATGAATGCGTGGGTTTTCGCTGGTTTTGAGAAATCCTACCAAACGATGGGCGTTTCTTTCGATAAAATCTACCGCGAATCCAATACCTATTTGCTAGGAAAGCAATTAGTGGACGAAGGATTAGCTGCAGGTGTATTTTTCCAAAAGCCTGACGGATCGGTTTGGATCAATTTAGAGGCCGAGGGACTAGATGAAAAACTGGTGTTACGTAAGGACGGAACTTCCGTTTACATCACCCAAGATATGGGAACCGCTCAATTAAAATACGAAGATTTTAAAGCAAATCAATCGGTTTATGTGGTGGGTAACGAACAAGATTACCACTTCGAAGTACTTTTCCATATTCTAAAGAAATTAAACAAACCTTTCTCACAAGGCAATTTCCACCTTTCCTATGGCATGGTTGATTTACCGAGTGGCAAAATGAAGTCACGCGAAGGAACGGTGGTAGATGCCGATGATTTGATGGCTGAAATGATTCAAACAGCGAAAGATCGCACACTAGAATTAGGCAAAATCGATGGCTTCACGGAGGCAGAATCAAACGAATTGTTTCATAACCTGGGTTTAGGCGCCTTAAAGTATTTCTTATTAAAAGTGGAGCCGAAGAAACGGATGTTATTTAATCCAGAAGAATCCATCGATTTTCAAGGAAATACAGGCCCTTTCATTCAATATACACACGCTAGGATTTGCTCGATTTTACGTAAAGGAGGAGAGATGACAGCTGTTTCGACCGATTCCGAATTAGCTGAATCGGAACAAGAATTAATCTATTTATTAGGCGAATACAAAGCTACTATTGCGCAAGCTGCGGCGAACTTTGCTCCCTCGGTCATCGCTAATTACGCCTATGATTTAGCGAAGACTTTTAATAAGTTCTATAATGAATTGAGTATTCTATCGGAGGAAAATGAGGTGAAGCGGAACATTCGACTTACCTTAGCTGAGCTGACAGGAAAAACAATTCAGCATGCTACGTCGTTATTAGGTATAGTTTCACCTAATCGAATGTAATTTGAAACGTAAATACCTTTACCTCACCTTTTTAATCATCATTATCATGATCGCAAGTTTTATGAAAATCGGATCGTTATTAACGGCTTTGGCCTTACCATTCACTCAAAAAACCGTCTTAAACAGACCAGAAAAAATGGAAACTCCCGCTGCAACTACCAACTTCCATTCCTTCAAAATGAAAGGAATCGATGGAAAAGAGATTGATTTCTCTCAATTCAAAGGAAAGAAAATTATCGTATTGAACACGGCGTCTAAATGTGGTTACACTCCACAATACGCTGATTGGGAGAAATTCCACAAAGAAAACAAAGACATCGTTATTTTAGGCTTTCCTGCCAATGAATTTGGTGGACAAGAACCAGGGTCTAACGCAGAGATTTCTTCTTTCTGCTCATTAAACTATGGCGTTTCCTTCCAAATGATGGAAAAAGTCGTGGTTAAAGGATCCGAAAAATGTGAATTATACCAATGGCTTTCAGACAAATCGAAGAATGGTTGGAATGAAAAAGAGCCAAGCTGGAACTTCTGCAAATACGTGATCAATGAAAAAGGCGAATTGCAAAACTTCTTTGCTTCAGGTATCAAACCAAATAGTCCAGAATTTTTAGCTGCGATCGGAAAATAAGATGAATAGATGGGTAGACGCGGCAAGACCTAGAACCTTACCGCTGGCGGTTGGTAGTATATTATTAGGTAATTTTCTGGCTTATGCGTCTGGAAAATTTGATTTCCTAATTGCTCTACTAGCGACACTCACTACGCTTCTTTTGCAAATCCTGTCGAACTTCGCGAATGACTTAGGCGACTACTCGAATGGAGTCGATAATGCAGACCGCAAAGTGGCTTTAAGAGCCGTTCAAACCGGAAAAATCAGTCAACAAGAGATGAGAACTGCCGTTATAGGGACTGCAGTTCTTTCTTTTGTTTCAGGCATCTCTTTATTATTTTTCGGACTAAAGAATGCCACGCTAGAAGTATGGGGCACTTTTCTGGGTTTAGGTGTAGCCGCCATTGCCGCAGCCATTGCGTATACGGTAGGCAAAAGACCTTATGGCTACATGGGATTAGGAGATATTTCCGTCTTTCTATTTTTCGGTTTAATTGGGACGCTAGGCACCTATTATTTACAGACTTATCACTTAGATGTAGCCATTTTCCTCCCGGCATCTGGCTGTGGATTATTATCCGTGGCAGTATTGAATTTAAATAATTTACGCGACATCGATAATGATATCAAGACGGGTAAGAATTCAATTCCCGTTCGAATAGGCAAAACCTTTGGTTTTTATTACCAGAAAGCACTTTATATAGCAGCTATCGCCTGCTTTTATGCCTATCCTTTCGTAGCTGGAATAAAAATAGGTGTCAATCAACAGTTACTTATTGTGGGTATATACCCCATTATTGGGTTGTTCCGCGAATTACATTCAGGGATGAACTCGGAACAAATTGATCCCTATTTGAAAAAAACAGCTTTAAGAACGCTTTTTTTGATCATCGTTTTCGGGATCATCCAAATTTTAACAAGCCAGTAATTTCGCTTATTTTTACAAAAAATAAGTTACTATGAAATTCAAAGTGGGCTTTCTTGCCTTCGCCTTATTGGCTTTCCAATTCCCGTTATCAGCGCAAACAGCTGAAATCAATCATTTAGAGATCGGTTTAAACCAAAATAAAACAGGAAATTACGCGGACGCCTTACGCAATTTCAGTTTAGAAATTGAAAAAAACGCTGCTAACCCTAATCCCATTGCTTTTTATAACCGGGGTTTTGCAAAATACAATTTGAAAGATTTTCAAGGAGCGATTTTGGACTTCAACAAAGCCCTGGAATTGAAGCCCAATTACTTCGAGGCGTTTATTGCACGTGGCCAAAGCTTCAGCAAGCAAGACAACCACCCCTTAGCAATTCAAGATTACAACGAAGCGATTCGTTTGAATCCGTTAGAAGGAACTGCCTATTTAAGTAGAGGTATTTCCAAAAACAAATTAGAAAACTACCGTGGAGCCATCACTGATTTCAACAAATCGCTGGAGTTATTGCCCGACTATGCCCCTACCTTAGCCGTGAGAGCAGATAGTAAGTCAAAATTAGGGGAGTATGCTGGCAGCATTGAAGATTACAACAAAGCTATCGAGATAACGCCAAAGCGTACGAATTACCTATCAGGACGCGCCTTTGCGAAGATGAAAATAGCCGACTTCAAAGGCGCATTAGCGGATTTCACTGAGGTATTAAAATTGAGTCCTGAGAAATCAGAGGAGTGGTATTATGCTGGATTATGCAAAGCACAACTGGAAAATTACCGAGGAGAGAATGGAGAAAAAGGAGCTCTAGAGGACTTCAATAAGGCCTTAGAATTAGATCCAGAGAACATTGAAGCGATGTATGGCCGTGGCTTCGTCAAAGCCAAATTAGGAGACCAGCGGGCGGCGATGGAAGATTATACCAAGGCAATTGAATTTGGGAATAATGAAAATGCGAAGATTCTCTACACAGCGAAACTAGGTAAAATTCAACTAGATGAAATCCGCAACGGATTAGTTGATCGTACGAAAATGACTGACATGAGTGCAGGAAGAGCGGAAGTATTTTTCCACCGCGGCTTATCCAAAGTGAAATCTGGTGACCCTAAAAGCGCGATAGATGATTATAATCGAGCTATTTCCTTCCATCCTACGTACGCAGATGCCTATTTCCAACGTGGTATCGCTAAATCAAGTCTAGGAGACCAACGCAATGCCATTCAAGATTGCAACAATGCCATCGAATTGAATGACAAATTTGCCGAAGCCTATTTCATTCGCGGCATCATCAAGCTGGCCTTAAACGACTCAACGGGTTGCCTGGATTTAAGCAAAGCAGGCGAACTGGGTTACGCAGGAGCCTATAATGTGATTCGAGATTATTGTAACTAAAAAAAAGGCCTTCTGAATGGAAGGCCTTTTTTTTAATCAAATCGTAAGTGTTTCACGGACTCACCAGAATTCGCTAATTCCTCCAGCGCATCGATACCGATTTGGAGGTGTTTGTCGACAAAATTAGCCGTCACCTTCTTATCGCTAGCATCTGTCTTTACTCCATCCGGTGTCATCGGATTATCAGATACTAACAAAAGGGCGCCGTGAGGAATTTTATTTTTAAATCCGACCGTAAATATCGTTGCCGTTTCCATGTCAATTCCCATCGCGCGAATATCAGACAAATAGGTCTTGAACACTTCATCGTGCTCCCAAACTCGACGATTCGTGGTATAAATCAATCCAGTCCAATAGTCCAATTCGTGTTTCTTAATCATCGATGAAACCGCGCGCTGTAAACGGAAGGAAGGTAGGGCTGGCACTTCTTTGGGCATATACTCATCCGATGTTCCCTCTCCTCGCACCGCGGCAATAGGAAGGATTAGATCCCCTAGGGCTAAATTCTTTTTCAAACCGCCACATTTACCTAAAAACAATACCGCTTTCGGACTAATAGCTGATAAAATATCCATCACCGTCGCGGCCATAGGAGAACCCATCCCAAAATTAATGATGGTAATATTATGTGCTGTAGCCGTCTGCATGGGGCGATCTAGGCCTTTAATGTCAACCCCAAATTTCTCCGCAAACATATCCACATAATTCTTAAAATTGGTCAATAAGATATACTGTCCAAAATCTTCCGAATTCGTTCCCGTATAGCGGGGTAACCAGTTCTGTACAATTTCCTCTTTGGTTTTCATATTTATACTCTCCTTTGTGATGAATTAATTAAGCAAATAGATTAATTTAGAGCTTATATTGATAAAGATGATCACATCTCCCGAATTAAACTTAGTCTTTCCTGCCTATTCACACAAAGTAAAGAAAAAGGAAGGGAAATTGTATATTTTGGAAGAGATCACCAAGAAATATCGATTACTTACGCCTGAAGAATGGGTTAGGCAACACTGCTTGCATTATTTAGTGAACGATTTGAAATACCCAGCGTCATTATTCCAAATAGAAGGAAGCATGAGGGTAGATCAATTAAACAGACGTACGGATATCCGGCTATTTAAAAACAATGGGGAGGTTTTTATGCTGATAGAATGCAAAGCACCTCATGTGGATATTAGTTTAAATACCCTACAACAAATCAGCCAGTACCAAAAAATACAGCAAGCAGAGTACCTAGTCATCACCAATGGCCTACAAAATATTATACTACATCATTCAACAGAAATAGTAAACGAATTCCCCTCATACTCATGAAAAAAGCCCTTTTCATTTTCTTAGGACTCTTATCTTTTTCCGGCTTAGCCCAAAAGAAACCAGCCTTAGTAGTAGGTATTGTCGTAGACCAAATGCGCTATGAATACCTCAATAAATATTACGATCGCTATTCGGATAAGGGTTTCAAGCGACTGATGAGAGAGGGAATGAATTGCACTGATAATCACTACAATTACGCACCTACGGTCACGGCAGCTGGGCACGCAAGTGTTTACACAGGCACTGTTCCTGCTATTCACGGCATCGTGGGAAATGATTGGATCGAAGTAGCTACGGGTAAAAAGATGTATTGTGTGGATGACACTACAGTACAAACCGTGGGCAGCAAAAGCAAGGCGGGTCTTATGTCCCCTAAAAATATGTTCACCTCCACCATCACGGATCAGTTAAAGATGGCGCAAAATTACAAGTCGAAAACGATCGCCATCGCTCTGAAAGACAGGGGTTCTATTTTACCAGGTGGACACACGGCAGACGCAGCCTATTGGTATGATTCAGCGGAAGGATATTGGATTACCTCTTCTTTTTATGCCAAAGAATTACCTACTTGGGTTCAGAAATTCAATCTAGAGGGTCGCCCTCAGAAATACATTCAAAAGGGCTGGAATACGTTGTATCCAATCGCATCCTACACTCGCTCAGCAGAAGATGATAGCCCGTATGAGAGCAAATTAAGTGGAGAGAAGGCACCCGTATTTCCGCACGAACTGAAAGGGGGTAATGCATTGGAAGTTATTCGTACGACACCATATGGCAATAATCTAACGAAAGACTTCGCAATAAAAGCAATAGACGAAGAAAAATTAGGTAAGAACGGGACAACCGATTTCTTAGCGATTAGTTTCTCATCGACGGATTACGTGGGTCACTCTTTTGGACCACAATCGATAGAATTAGAAGACACCTATTTACGTTTAGATCAAGATATTGCGGACATCTTGGCACATTTAGATGCCAAATTAGGCAAGAATCAATACTTGGTTTTCTTAACCGCAGATCACGCAGTCGCAGAAATCCCTTCTTATATTAAAAGCAAACGCCTTCCGGGTGGATCATTTGATAATGGCAAAGCGATTAATGAAGCAAAAGCAGCTTTAAAGAAGGAATTTGGAGAGGTGGAATTGATGACTGGAGCAGATAATTACCAAATTTACCTAAATCACACGAACCTGGAGCGATTACATATTACGAAGGAGGCGGTGGCTAAGGTTTTGGAGAAATCGTTTAAAAACCAAGCAGGATTCGCTGAATTAGTGGACATGAGAGCGGCCGCTTTAAGTCCCATCCCTGCCATTTACCGCGAAATGATCATCAACGGTTATAATCAAGCCAGAAGTGGCGACTACATGTATTTATTGAAGCCACAATGGTTCACCGGCTACAAAACAGGCACATCACATAGTGCTGTTTATGCCTACGACACACACGTTCCTTTGTTATTTTTTGGCTGGAACGTAAAACCAAAAGAAATTAACCAAAGAACACATATCAGTGATATTTCTAGCACCTTGGCCAATTGGTTAAAAATCAACGAACCGTCAGGAAGTATTGGAAAAGTAATACAGTAATTATATGAAAATAGCCGTTGTAGGAACTGGATACGTAGGTTTAGTCACAGGAACTTGTTTCGCCGAAACAGGAAACCAAGTGACTTGCGTAGACATCAATCAAGAAAAAGTACAGCAAATGCAGGCTGGGAAAATCCCCATTTATGAGCCTGGATTAGATGATTTATTCCAAAGAAATACCCAAGAAGGACGCCTTCATTTCACCACTTCGTTAAAAGAGGGTATCGAAGGAGCTAAAGTCATTTTCTTAGCCCTCCCTACCCCTCCAGGTGCGGATGGATCTGCAGACTTAAAATACATTCTGCAGGTGGCCAATGATTTAGGACCTATCTTATCAGATTATACCGTTATCATCGATAAAAGCACCGTTCCCGTAGGAACCTCTGATAAAGTGAGAGCAGCCATCGCGAAAAACGCCACCGTCGATTTCGACGTGGTTTCTAATCCTGAATTCTTACGCGAAGGCGTGGCAGTGGAGGATTTTATGAAACCAGATCGTGTCGTGATCGGGACCCAATCTGACCGTGCGAAGGACTTAATGTCTCGCTTGTATGCGCCATTAGTTCGCCAAGGAAATCCGATCATCTTTATGGATGAACGATCTGCGGAGTTAACCAAATATGCCGCAAACGCCTTTTTAGCGACCAAAATCACCTTCATGAACGAAATCGCGAACCTATGCGAACTCGTAGGCGCGAATGTAGACGAGGTGCGCAAGGGAATCGGTACGGATTCTCGGATCGGGAAACGCTTTTTATTCGCAGGAATCGGATACGGTGGAAGCTGTTTCCCTAAAGACGTGCAAGCGCTGGCTAAAACTTCGGCAGAGAACGACTATGAGTTTAAGATTTTGGACTCCGTGATGCAAGTAAATGAAAGCCAGAAAACGAAACTTATTCCGCATTTGGCAAAACACTTTAAAGGCGATTTAGCTGGAAAGAAAATTGCGATGTGGGGTTTAGCCTTCAAACCCTATACCGATGATATCCGGGAGGCACCCGCCTTGTACAATATCGACGCTTTACTGGAATTAGGTGCCACCGTGAGTGCCTATGACCCTGAAGCAATGGGCCACGTGAAGCAATTAATGGGCGATAAAATTACGTTTACGAAAAATCCATACGAAGCTTTAGAGAATGCGGATGCGCTTTTAATCGTCACAGAATGGCCGCAATTCAGAACGCCAGACTTCGAGCGAATGGATAGTTTATTGAAAAACAAAGTCATTTTTGACGGCAGAAATTTATACGAATTAAACCAAATGCAGGAACTAGGATATACCTATTATTCTATCGGCCGTCAAACCATACACTAATATGAAAAGAGTTTTAATCACCGGCGGAGCTGGATTTCTAGGATCTCATCTATGTGACCGTTTTATCAAAGAGGGTTACCACGTCATCGCGATGGATAATTTAATCACGGGCGATCTAAAGAACATCGAACATTTGTTCAAATTAGAACATTTCGAATTCTACCACCATGATGTTTCCAAATTCATCCACGTTCCAGGTGAATTGGATTATATCCTACACTTTGCGTCCCCTGCCTCTCCTATTGATTATTTAAAGATACCTATCCAAACCTTAAAGGTGGGATCATTAGGTATCCACAATTGCTTGGGTTTAGCCCGCGTTAAAAATGCGCGCGTTTTGATTGCATCCACTTCCGAAGTGTATGGTGATCCGAACGTACATCCACAACCAGAAGAGTATTGGGGAAATGTGAATCCAGTGGGACCACGTGGCGTATATGATGAGGCCAAACGTTTCCAAGAAGCCATGACAATGGCGTATCATACTTACCACGGTTTAGAAACTCGCATCATTCGTATTTTCAATACCTATGGACCACGCATGCGACTGAATGATGGTCGCGTTTTGCCTGCTTTTATTGGACAAGCGTTGCGTGGAGAGGATTTAACGATGTTTGGGGATGGTTCTCAGACGCGTTCGTTCTGCTATGTAGATGATTTAGTCGAAGGCATTTATCGCCTCTTATTGAGCGACTATGCACAACCTGTGAATATTGGAAATCCGGATGAGATAACGATCAAAGAATTTGGCGAAGAGATCATCAAATTAACGGGTACATCACAGAAGTTAATTTCTCTTCCATTGCCAACAGATGACCCCAAACAACGTAAACCTGACATTACCAAAGCGCGCAGCATTCTAGGCTGGGAACCCAAGGTGAGTCGTGCCGAGGGATTGAAGATTACGTACGATTATTTCAAGTCGTTGAGTAAGGACGATTTGTTTAGAATGGCGCATCACAAAACGTTTTAGTCGCGAAGCGGACTAAAACGTAGTCAAAGAGTTTTAAAAAAGCGAGGGCTAAAATTGTGCTTTGCAATAATTTTGTGCCCTCGCATTTTTTAAAACTTCTGGGTACGATACAAACAAAAAAGGCGCTTAAAGCGCCTTTTTTGTTAACCTACTTTATTCTTTGTGCTTTATGCTTTATTCTTTCAATGACTCTTTGACTGTCGACTAAAAAACAAAAGGGAGCAAATGCTCCCTTTTGTTTTGACTTAAAACTGAATTGGCGGAGCCAATTAGTTTTAGTTAAAGATATAACGTACACCAAACTGTGCTTGCCATCTTGATCCTAAACCAAAGCTACGTTGGAATGAATCTGTCAATGGAACAGATGATGTTGGGTTACCTTGGTAACGGTGAGGGAATTCAAACGTTGGCTTACCCGTAGTAGCGTCATTACCTAAGTAAGATAATAAGCCAGCACGTAAAGGCGTTTGATTTAAGCCCCACTGTGAGGATGCATAATTACCTAAGTTAAATACATCTAACGTGAATTGTAAGGTATTTTTCTTACCACCTACCTGGATGTAGAAATCTTGGATTACTTTGAAATCAAAGTTAGCAGCCCAAGGTAATTCAGCTCCGTTACGCTCAGCATATTGACCACGACGAGAGCTTAAATAAGCATCTTGAGAGATGTACTTATCTAAATCAGCCCATTGTTGTGCTGCTGTGTAAGTGAATTTCTGAGAAACGTTATAAGAAATAACTTTGTCTTTCAAGATGATTTCACCTTCTCCACGAGGGATGTACATTAAGTCGTTCGCGTTTTGACCATCACCGTTCATATCACCTGAATACGTGTAAGAGAAACGACCTGCTGGAGCTACTGAATACGTAAATCCAAAAGTAGTTGCTGCCTTTTCGTTCAAGTAATTTAATTTATATGAACCATACGCGTTGAAACGGTGTGATTGCATGTAAGATGAATAAGAAGCTACGTTTTCGTTCGGATCACCAGACACAACGCGATCTCTCCATTGTGATTGAGCAATAGATCCACCGTCATTCACTGAACGTGAATCAGAGTTTGTGTAAGATAAGGATGCAAATAGACCATTATCAAATGCCTTAGAAACCGTTGCAGTTAAGGCATAAGAATAACCTAATTGTGTATTCTTGATCACAATCGCATCTGAGATATTAGGATTCAAGCCTGAATTACCTGCAGCTGGAGCATTAACTCCTTTAACGTTACCATATATTTGGTTAATCTTCGTATTCGTTGGAATACCCGCTGAAGAAGCTGTGTAATAAATAACACGGTTATCAGCACCTACCGCCTTCACTTTCGAATCTGGCAAGTTGACGTTTTCCAAATAGACAGCGTTGATATCCTTCGTGTAGATACCTTCTAATGATACTAACCAACCATTTCCTAAGCTCTTGTCTACCGCTAAGTTAGCACGGAATACTTGAGAGAATTTGAAGTTAGGATCTGTTACTGCTAAGTTATAAGACGTAGGGATAATAGAGGTAGCTACCGCTGGACGGTAAGCGTCTACATTCGCGTTGAATGGACGGTTTGTTGGATTTGTTAAACGCTCAGATCCAAATAATACCCCATTATTAGACAATTGGTTAGATAACCAAACGTAAGGAACACGTCCAGAGAAGATACCTAAACCACCACGTACTTGTGTAGTCTTGTCATCTTTCACATCCCAGTTAAATCCAAAACGAGGAGACCATAAAGTCGTAAAGTCTGGCAATTGGTTTGTTCTTAATACCGTGTTATTACGGAAAGTCAAGCTAGGAACGTAAGCATTGTTATACTTAGGATCATTATCTACAGGGAATGAAGTTCCATCTGCACGTAGACCGAAAGTTAATTTCAATCCTTTAGCTGCTGTGATTTCATCTTGTACATACAAGGAAGTCGTGTTACCCTTCATTTCCGCAAATGGGAATGTCGCGTAGTTAGACCATGATTGCTGGTATTGAACCGCATTAGAAACACCCGTGTTTACAGAGGCAATAAAATCATCTACTGATTTGAATTGGTAGCCACCGTAGTAGTTAGGAGCAAAACCGTTTCTAAATGCATTCATCTCAAATGCAGCACCTAACGTAAATACGTGCTTTCCAGCATAGTAAGTTAAGTTATCTGATGCTTGGAAGATATCTGAATCTAAGATATTGTTAGCTGAGAATGGCTCGAAACCAAAAGCAGTTAACTCATTCAAGTTATTGTTACCGATATCAACTGTTGGGAACGGAGTGTTGTTAACAGGTGATTGACGGAAGTCACGCATTTGTGTATAACCTACAGTCAAGTTATTCGCTAATTTGTCAGAGAACGTTGAGTTCAATTCAGCAATGTACGAATCCAAGTTGTTGTTAATACGGTATAAAGAACCTTGGAAAGGTAAAACCGTAGCTGATGGGTTACGACCACCTGATAAAGATCCTGATGATGATGGGCTAACATCAGCATAAGAACGTAGGTAGTTGTATTTCAAGTTAAACTTGTGCTTGTCAGAAATATTCCAGTCTAAACGAACGTTCGCTTTTTGAGAATAATTTTCTTTGTCCCAGTTCTCGTAAGCACCTGGATCGTAGTTGAACTTCGATTTCAACAAACTCTTAATGCTTTCTAATTGCTCCACAGTCGCAATAGATTGATTACCTGCTGTAGAACCAGCACGGCGCGCTACAAAGTTAGAACCTGGTTGTGTTTGTAATTCTTGCTCGAATGAGGCAAAAACAAACAATTTATTCTTTACTAAAGCACCACCGATACGACCACCGAATTGACCTCTTTGGAAGTTACCATATTGGTTAGTCACATCACCGATCTTGTTACCTACTTGGTTTTGGTCTGTACCAAAATAATAAGCAGAACCAGACCAATCGTTCGTACCAGATTTCGTCACCACGTTGATGTTAGCACCCGTTGCCATACCTTGACGAACGTCATAAGGAGCAATTAATACTTGGAATTGATCGATCGCATCTACTGAGATAGGTGAAGCACCAGCTTGTCCACCAATGGTAGGTGATAAAGCGAACGCATTGTTAAAGAACGCACCGTCTACCGTTACATTGTTGTATAATGCATTACGACCAGCGAAGTTCAATCCGTTTGCACGTGGATCTAAACGAGCAAAATCACCTAACGAACGGTTTAACGTAGGTAAAGTAGTGATTGAGCTGTTAGAAACCGTAGTTGCAGCACCTGTACGACCTGAGTTAATCACAGAGGAACGAGACGCAACCACCTTAACTTCTTCTAGTTGAGCTTGGTTTAATTCTAATTTGAAGTTTTGACGAAGTTCTGAAGCTAACGTCAAAGAAATACCTGATTGAACAGATTCTTTGTAACCTACGAAAGATACAGTCACTTTATAAGGACCACCCACACGCATGTTAACGATGTTGTAACGGCCATCCCCACGAGTAGAGGCACCGTAACGAGAACCCGTAGGCTCGTGAACTGCGATTACCGTAGCACCTGGTAATCCTTCTCCTTTTTCATCCACAACAATACCCGACAAAGCGGATGTTGTAGACCCCTGAGCAAAGGCTTGCCCAACAGGTAGTGCCATCACAAGCGCGAAAAACGCTCCCAATAACACTGATTTAGTAATAAACCTTCTCTGCATAAATTTGGAATTTAGTTATATAATAATTTGAGAAATGATAGCACAAAATAAACGAGAAAAATCAAATACTCCAAAATATCTCAAAAAAGTATTTTCACCGAAAATGGGTTAATTCGTTGATATTTAGGACTAATCTCGAAAAAACCTGCAATATCCTAACAGCTGCAGCCTCTTATAGTCCTATAAATCGCATTTATTTAACAGAAACTTAATTTTTAATTATTTAAAGAATAATTTTGTAGCCTAATATTATAAAATGTCAGAAAATATCAAATTAACTTCTTTTAGCCACGGCGCAGGTTGCGGATGTAAAATATCTCCGCAGATTTTGGACCAAATCCTTAAATCAGACAAACCGAAGGCCTCCCATCCCCTCTTATTAGTCGGAAACGAGAGTCGTGATGATGCGGCGGTATTTGATTGGCAGAATGAAGAGGCTGTTATTTCGACGACGGATTTCTTTATGCCGATTGTGGATGATCCTTTTGATTTTGGAAAAATTGCGGCTACCAATGCGATTTCTGACATTTATGCCATGGGCGGAAGTCCTTTGATGGCCATTGCTATCCTAGGCTGGCCGATTGATAAATTAGCGCCAGAAATTGCCGCTCAAGTATTAGAAGGTGGACGCGCGGCTTGTGCCGAAGCAGGAATTCCGTTAGCGGGAGGCCATTCGATTGATTCCCCTGAACCTATTTTTGGGCTTGCGGTCACTGGAAAAGTGCGCAAAGAACATTTGAAACAGAATGATACAGCCACGAAAGGCTGTATGTTATACTTAACGAAGCCATTGGGCGTGGGTATTTTATCTACGGGCCAAAAACGAGGCATCGTTAGTCCTGCCGATTTGGCTCGTGCGGTGAAGCAAATGAGCACCTTAAATTCATTTGGAGAAAAGCTTGGACCACTACCTTATGTTACCTCTTTAACGGATGTGACAGGATTCGGGTTATTTGGTCATTTAGTGGAGATGGCGGATGGATCTGGATTGAGCGCTAAAATTGCGTTCGAAAACTTACCATTGCTTCCCAATATTGATCATTATTTAGACCAAAAGTGCTTCCCAGGTGGAACAGCACGCAATTTAGCCAGCTATGGCGAACGTTTAAGCAAAGAAATTTCAGAACGTCAACGTTACATAGGAGCGGATCCTCAGACTTCTGGTGGATTGCTAATCGCTGTAGAAGCAGAACATACGGCAGCCTTCGAAAAGTTTGCACTGGAGCAAGGATTAGAGTTAAGTCCGATAGGGGAATTAACAGACAGAAAAGAAAAAGCCATTTACTTAGCCTAATGAAATTATTCTATCGCGCACTTGGTGAATCGGGCACGCCGGTTATTATTCTACACGGCATTTTTGGGACCTCCGATAATTGGTTAGGTTTTGGAAAAGCCATCTCAGAAAATCACCGCGTATTTTTAGTGGACCAAAGAAACCACGGACAATCTCCCTGGGGAGACGAATTCAATTACGAGGTGATGGTGGCTGATCTGTTGGAATTCATCCAGGAGCATCAATTAGAAAACCCTATTTTAATAGGCCACAGCATGGGAGGCAAATTAGTGATGCAATTTGATTTGTTACATCCGGGCATCGCTTCTCGCATCGTGATAGTCGATATCGCCCCTAAATTCTATCCAGTACACCATACGCACATTTTGGAAGGATTAAACAGCCTAGATTTAACTACACTGGAGAGTCGCCAAGCAGCCAATGAGCATTTGAAACGCTTTGAAGAAAAAGAAGGCGTGCGTCAATTCCTCTTAAAAAACCTTTACCGGAACGCGGAACAGCAATTTGCATGGCGAATTAATCTGAAAGTAATCACCAAAAATATAGATGTCGTGGGACACGAATTATTCGTTCCTGCTGCCTCGAATACCGAAACGCTATTCATTAAAGGAGCTGATTCCCATTACATTCAACCGGAAGACGAACGATACATTGCGGAAATTTTCCCTAATTTTGAACTTGTAGAGATTCCAGGGGCGGGCCATTGGGTGCAAGCGGATCAACCAGAGCTATTTCTACAGGCACTTCAATCGTATTTATGAAAATTTTTCTCATCCCCTGCCCGATTGCAGAAAACACGTCTTCCGAAGTCCTAAGTCCTCAAATCTTAGCGGCTCTTCAGCAGACGACACATTTTTTAGTCGAAAATGTGCGAACGGCCAGGAGATTCATCAGTGAATTGAAACTAGGAATCCAGATAGATAACTTGGTTTTTGAGGTATTAGACAAAGATACTCAGTCTAAAACGGTCACTGATTTTTATAAAAAACATAGTTCAGTCGAATATATCGGCGTTATTTCTGAAGCAGGTTGCCCTGGCGTGGCGGATCCAGGAGCTTTAGCCGTTTCCATTGCACAGCAACAAAACATCGAAGTCATTCCGTTAGTAGGCCCCTCTTCTATCCTATTAGGATTAATGGGGTCTGGTTTTTCAGGCCAAAGCTTCGCCTTCATCGGCTACCTACCCATCGATAAAGCTGCCCGAATTCGCAAAATCGAACAATTAGATCGAGATGTGGCCAAATGGGGACAAACACAAATCTTTATTGAAACACCCTATCGAAACAATGCACTTCTTGAAGATCTGATCGCACAATGTGCCCCAGATTCCTTCATTTGCATCGCTTGTGACGTGACGGCACCCACGGGATTTGTTCAAACAAAAAAAGCAAGTGACTGGGCTAAAGCACAACCCGATTTGCACAAAAAACCATGTATCTTTCTTTTAGGTAAATAAATATGATCTTTCATCAAGCCTTCACATTAAATCCATTTCAAGAAAATACCTATGTTATTTGGGATGAAAAGGGAATTGGTATTATAGTAGACCCTGGATGTTATACCTATGAAGAACGCCAAACATTGAAAGCTTTCATTGAGGAGAAAAATATCACGTTAACCCACATCTTAAATACCCACGCACATATCGATCACGTGCTAGGTGTGGAATATTTTCGACAAGAATTCAAGATTCCTTTTTGCCTACACCCTAAAGATGAACCGCTATTAAGAGATGCGGCAAATCGAGCACAAGTGTATGGATTCCCGCACTACCAACCCTCTGAAGTCGATGTTTGGTACGAGGACAACCAAGTATTAAACATTGGTGAAATGGAAATCAAAATCTTGTTTGTACCGGGGCACGCTCCAGGTCATGTGGCTTTGTATTTTGAAAAAGAGGGTCTCTTGTTTGATGGGGATGTGTTGTTTAGACGCAGTGTGGGCAGAACGGACTTCCCACTTTGCAATCACGCTGATTTAGTACATAGTATTCAAACACAATTATATACTTTACCTGATTCGACGATTGTGTATCCTGGACATGGAGGAAGCACCACCATCGGAGAGGAGAAAGTATCAAATCCTTACGTAAAAGCATGAAAAAAGAAATCCCTAACCTATTAACGCTAGGTAATTTATTAGCGGGTTGCATCGGACTTTGGTTCGTGATGCAAGGCGATTTAGTGAGCGCCTCCTATTGTATGTTCATCTCCCTTGTCTGCGATTTTTTCGATGGATTTTTAGCGCGCGCCTTGCAAGCTTATTCTGATCTGGGAAAAGAGTTGGATTCTTTGGCGGACATGGTCTCCTTTGGGGTTTTACCTGCCTTTATTCTATTTTCTTTAGTAGAGCAAAGCTGCGGAATGCAATGCACCGTGGGGCTATTCGGATTCTACAAACCCTTTATGGTGTTTATCCTAGCTTTAATGTCCGCCTATCGTTTGGCCAAATTCAATATTGATACCCGCCAAAGTGACCAATTTATCGGTGTCCCTACCCCAGCAAATGGAATATTAATCGCGTCTTTACCCTTAATTCTACATTTCCAGCCAGAATACAGCGCCTATATTTTATCCTTTAAAGGCCTGTTGATTTATGCGGTGGTGATGAGTTACCTGTTAGTCTGCGAATTGCCCTTGCTGGCATTTAAGTTCAAGACCTGGGATTGGAAAAGCAATCAAGTAAAATTCATTTTCCTTATTTTTTGCATTGCTGCCCTTGTTATGCTTAAATTTGCAGCAATTCCGGTTTTAGTGATCGCATACATCCTCCTTTCCGGCCTTATTTTCCTTTTAAATCCAAACAAATAATGAAATTCTTAGCTGAAATCAACGTAATGCCTCAAAAAGAAATCCTTGATCCTCAGGGAAAAGCGGTACTTATTGGCTTACAAAACTTAGGTATTAACCAAGTGGCAGGCGTTCGTATTGGCAAGCACATCACATTAACGGTGGATGCAGCTTCTGAAGCTGAAGCAAATGAGGTGGTAACTAACGCATGCAAGAAATTGCTAGCGAACTTGATTATGGAGGAATTTGAGTTTACGTTAACAGCTCAATAAGATCTTAAAACTGGCCTGTATGCAATAATACTAGCGTGCAGGCCTCTTCTACTTCTATTCCCCTTTTCAGTAAGGCTTCCTCCAGCACCGAATTTTCAGTGCCTGGATTGAATATTACCCTTCTAGGATTTATTGATTGTAAATAATCAATTAGTCCGTCCTGATTCGCAGGACCTACGTACAAAGTAACAGTGTCGATATCTTGCAATAAAGGTTGATCCTGCTGAATGGTTAAGCCCAACACCTCCCCTTTTTTAATTCCTACTAAAAAGACCTCGTGTCCATGCTGCAAAAGTAATTCCGTAGCGATATAGGCATATCGACTGGGATTTTTACTCGCACCATAGACTAAGACCTTCATTAGAATAATTTTTCAGCGATAGCGCGTACGCTATCTGATTTACTCATCGTATAGAAATGCAAGGCAGGAACACCTGCTTGAATTAATTCTTTTCCTTGTTGGACTGCCCACTCAATTCCTAATTGCTTGATGGCAGCATTATTCGTGCATTTACGAGCCTCCGAGACAAATTCAGCAGGAATCTCTAAATGGAAAATCTCTGGCAAAATGTCTAATTGACGTTCTGTTGCCAATGGTTTTAGACCTGGAATAATGGGCACATGAATACCCATTTCACGGCATTTTTTAACGAAATCAAAATACTTCGCGTTATCGAAGAACATCTGAGTAACAATATAATCTGCACCCGCATCCACCTTTTGCTTCAAATAGCGTAAGTCTTGATCAAAGGAAACAGCATCAATATGTTTCTCCGGATAACCTGCCACGCCAATACAAAAGTTGGTGGGTAATGATTCCGTTTCTTCGTGCAATAAAATACCTTGATTCATCGCCGCTACTTGCTCCACTAATTCGTTAGCATAGGCGTGACCGCCTGGCTTAGGGATGAAATGAGCTTCCCCTTTTTCTTGATCACCGCGCAATAGAAGGGCATTTTCGATCCCCAAATAGTGTAAATCGATTAGGAAATCCTCGGTTTCTTCTTTGGTAAATCCACCACAAATCACGTGCGGAACGGCTTCGATCTGAAAACGCTGCATGATGGACGCACAGATACCCAAGGTTCCAGGACGCTTGCGAATAGGAATGCGCTTAGAAACGCCATCCACGACTTTATCTACATATTCCTCTCGGTGATACGTCACCTCGATAAACGGTGGCTTAAACTCCATCAAAGGCTCAATGTGCGACATTAATTCGCCCAAATGTTGGCCCTTCATCGGTGGAATAATCTCGATCGAGAAAAGTGTTTTTCCCGCCGCTTCTTCAAAGTATTTAGTAATCTTAGTCATAATTCAATACGGGGCTTAACCATCTTTCTACGTCGTCTAGGGACATACCTTTACGTTTCGCGTAATCTGTTACTTGGTCTTTCGCAATCTTACCTAAACCAAAATACGTACTCTCGGGATGAGAGAAATAGAATCCTGACACCGCGGAAGCCGGGTACATCGCATAACTCTCTGTTAATTGAATCCCAATCTGCTTTTCCGCATCCAATAATTCAAACAAACGCTTCTTCTCCGTGTGATCTGGACAAGCCGGATAACCCGGTGCAGGACGAATTCCGTCGTATTTTTCTGAAATTAAGTCTTCATTGCTTAAAGTCTCTTCTGAAGCATAACCCCAGAATTCTTTACGCACACGTTCGTGCAATAATTCGGCAAAAGCTTCCGCTAAACGATCTGCTAAAGCCTTGACCATAATGGAGTTATAGTCATCATGCTCTTTTTCATACTTATCTAAAAGCGCTTCGATTCCCAGACCCGTCGTCACCGCAAAGGCACCGATATAATCCGTCTCACCCGAGTTTAAAGGAGCAATAAAGTCACTTAAACAACGGTTAGGAAGCGTGCTCGCTTTTTGGCCTTGCTGACGTAAATGGTGCAACCATTGGCTCTTGTCAGAAGATTCGTCTTTGTGTTGAATCTCATAAGAAACCTGTTTGTGCGAACCGTGTTTCTCGCAAGCGACCTCAAGCGCCTTCTCCACGTAATCGTGCAAGATAATATCATCTCCTAGCGAGTTTGCTGGGAAGAATCCTAAAGCAGCCTTCGCCTGAAGCGATTTATTAGCTATAATCTCTTTCAATAAAGCCTGCGCATCATCGAATAATTTCTTCGCCTCTTTGCCTACCACTTCGTTATCGAAAATACGCGGGTATTTTCCGGACAATTGCCAAGTTGAGAAGAACGGCGTCCAGTCGATGTATTTCGCAATTTCCTCTAAGGAATAATCCTCAAAATACTTCACGCCTAGGAAAGATGGCTGTTTCGATTTGAATCCAGTCCAATCAATGCCGCTCGGTTTAGCACGCGCCTGATCGATGGACAAGTAATTTTTCTCTTGCTGACGAGCGGCGTGAGCCGTTCTTAATTCGGCATATTCTGTTTTAATCTCGTTGAAGATTTCCTGAGACGTTAATTCACTTTGCAATAAACGACCCGCCACCGGCACAGAACGCGAGGCATCTAACACGTGAATCACGGGTCCTGAGTAGTGAGGATCAATTTTTACCGCCGTGTGAATACGGGACGTTGTGGCTCCACCAATTAAAAGAGGCACTTTGAAACCAAGACGCTCCATTTCTTTGGCCACATACACCATCTCATCTAATGACGGCGTAATCAAACCGGATAAACCGATGATATCTACGTTATGCTCCTTCGCCGCAGCAAGAATCTTATCGCATGGAACCATCACACCGATGTCGATCACCTCGTAATTATTACATGCCAAAACCACACCCACAATATTCTTTCCAATATCATGCACATCGCCTTTCACCGTTGCCATTAAGATCTTTCCAGCCGACGAACTCTCCCCTCCTTGCTTCTCTGCTTCAATATAAGGCAATAAATAGGCCACAGCCTTCTTCATCACACGAGCGGACTTCACGACCTGCGGCAAGAACATTTTTCCTTCTCCGAACAAGTCCCCCACCACATTCATCCCATCCATCAGCGGACCTTCAATCACCTGAATCGGACGCTCCACTAATTGACGCGCTTCTTCTACATCTTCATCGATGAATTCGGTCAAACCTTTAATCAAGGCGTGTTCTAAACGCTTGTTCACTGGTTCTTTTCTCCAAGCATCATCGACAACTAATTCTTTACCAGCGGATTTAACCGTTTCGGCATAAGCCACTAATTTCTCTGTCGATTCTGGATTACGATTCAATAAAACATCCTCGCACAAATCGCGTAACGTTTTATCAATGTCATCATAAACTCCTAACTGACTAGCATTAACGATACCCATATCCATCCCCGCCTTAATCGCGTGGTACAAGAACACCGTATGCATCGCCTCCCGAACTAATTCGTTTCCACGGAAGGAGAAGGAAATATTAGAAACCCCACCCGAAACTTTCGCGTGTGGCAAGTTTTCTTTAATCCATTTCGTCGCTTTGATGAAATCAACCGCATAATTATTATGCTCCTCGATTCCCGTCGCAACTGTTAAAATATTAGGGTCAAAAATGATATCCTGAGCCGGGAAACCTACTTTATCGACTAAAATATCGTAAGCACGTTGACAAATCTCGATACGACGCTGGTATGAATCCGCTTGACCCGTTTCATCAAAGGCCATCACGACGACCGAAGCACCGTACATTTTCACTTTGTTCGCGGATTCAATGAATTTCTCTTCCCCTTCTTTCAAAGAGATCGAGTTAACTACCGATTTACCTTGTACGCATTTCAAACCTGCTTCAATTACTTCCCATTTCGAGGAGTCAATCATAATCGGTAAACGAGCGATATCAGGCTCTGCCATCAACAAATTCAGGAATTGAGGCATCATTTTCACGCCATCTATCATTCCTTCATCCATATTGATGTCCAAAATCTGCGCACCACCATCCACCTGCTCACGAGCCACTGCAATCGCTTCTTCAAATTTCTCCTCGCGAATTAAACGCGCAAATTTCTTCGAACCCGTCACATTGCAACGCTCCCCTACATTCACAAAATTGGTTAATTCCGTAATCTCTAGAGGCTCGAGACCCGATAGCTTTTGATTCACATTTTCCTCCGGAATCACGTGCGGCTTGTGCTTCGAAGCCACTTCCGCAATCGCTTGGATGTGGGCTGGAGTTGTTCCGCAACAGCCTCCGATAATGTTCAAGAAGCCATTCGCCAAGAAATCATCAATAATCACCGCCATCTCTGCAGGAGACTGATCGTATTCTCCCATTTCGTTCGGCAAGCCTGCATTCGGGTGAGCAGAAACTAAGAAAGGAGATTTATCGTTCAACGTCTTCACGTAGGGACGCATTAAATCCGCACCTAAAGCGCAGTTTAAGCCCACTGAAAGCAAAGGCATGTGGGATACCGAAGTCAAGAAGGCTTCTGTAGTTTGACCGGATAAGGTACGCCCTGAGGCATCCGTAATCGTACCAGAAACCATCACCGGCAAATAAGGCTTAGATGGATTTTGCTTGAAATATTGATCGATGGCAAACAGAGCTGCCTTCGCATTCAAGGTATCAAAAATGGTCTCCACTAAGAGCAAATCAGCTCCACCATCCGCTAAACCACGTATTTGTTCCGTGTATGCTTCCACTAATTCATCAAAAGTAACTGCTCTGTAACCCGGATCATTCACATCTGGAGATAGCGAAAGCGTACGATTCGTTGGTCCGATGGAACCAGCGACATAACGTGGCTTGGAGGGATCCTTGGCCGTAAATTCATCCGCAACTTCGCGGGCAATTTTCGCTGACTCGAAATTTAATTCATAGACCAAATCCTCCATGTGGTAATCCGCCATCGCGATGGAAGTTCCAGAGAAGGTATTTGTTTCCGCGATGTCCGCACCTGCAGAAAAGTATTTCGCGTGAATTTCTTTGATCACATCCGGACGCGTGATGGACAACAAATCATTGTTTCCTTTCACTTCGTGCGGGAAATTCTTGAAGCGTTCGCCGCGGTAATCCGCATCCGTTAAATTGTATTGTTGAATTAAAGAACCCATCGCGCCGTCAAGAATTAAAATCTTTTCACGCAATACGTCTTTGATGTGTGGTCTTTGCATAAGTATAATCGAATCTTTGACAGATGTTTATGCCAAAAATCTAGCAAATATACCGCTTTTCAGCCTAAATGAGGCCCATTTTTTGAATTTTTTCGAGATCTTCCGGGGAATCAATTCCTATGGTTTCAAATTGCGTTTCGATGGCCTTTATTTGAATGCCATTTTGAATCCAACGCAACTGTTCTAGGGATTCTGCCAGCTCTAGTGAAGTGGGCTTAAGTGCACTTAAACCGGGCAAAATATCAGCCCGATATGCGTACAATCCGATGTGTTTGTAGAAAGTATGTCTATTCAACCATTCTGAAGGCTCCACCCCTCTTAAAAAAGGAATGGTTTGACGGGAAAAATAAAGAGCATGACCTTCCTGGTCGCAAATCACTTTAGGTGTATTGGTATTGAATAAAGTTTCTGTGTCTGTTATTTTTTTAATAAGAGTCAAAACAGGTGCTCCTGACGCAAATCCTGAAGCCACTTCGCGTAATTGTTCCGGCTCTATAAAAGGCTCATCCCCTTGGATATTCACCACATAATCGACCGTTTCACCTAATCGACTTAGTACTTCGGCACATCGATCGGTACCGGTTAAATGCGTATCAGCTGTCATCATCACCTCTGCCCCGAAGCCAACAGCCACCTCGAAAATTCGCTGATCATCTGTCGCTATCACAATACGATCAAAGCCTTTGACCGACTTGACGCGTTCATAAGTCCGCTGAATCATCGGTTTTCCTCCCAGATCTACCAGTGGTTTTCCCAGGAAGCGAGTGGATGCGAATCGAGCCGGAATTATGGCGACGACCTTTTTGCCGTGAATCATACTAATTACGTTTTTTGATAGAATTTTGCCAAATTTGCACATAATTTCCAAACATTCGAGCCTTTGCCTGTATTTTTCGAACATTCCTTTGCTGAACCAATCTGGAGTATCCGCTTCTGGGGAAATCCTGAAAATCCGCAATTATGGGTGGAAACAAGGAGATTGCAAGAGGCGTTTTGGCATTCGGTCAATTTAGCGACTAAAGAGGTTTCCCTTTTAGGAAAGGCTCCCTCCGATTATGCCCAATTAAACTTTGTACACGGCTCAGAAAACGAAGCGCTTTTCATCAAATTACAGCAGTCAAAAAATCCAGGAATAGAGTCTATAAAAACCTATTCTTTAGAGCCACTGAAGCTACTGAAAGAAGAAAAACCTCGCCCAATAAGCACAGAAAGCGACTTTTCATTTCAAGTACCCCAGCATTACGAAGAAAGCCAAGACTATTTTAAAGACTTCCAAACCTTCTTCCAGCAGCAATTCAACGAAACGATCGCGAAAGGAATAGATTATTTTGAAGGTGAGGATAAGCTACTATTTTCTTATTATCTTTACGATAATGGCTGGAAAAACTACCTTCGGGTATGTAATTTAGCCTTTGAGACGATCCTGTTAGAACAGATCGCTGAAGGAGATACCATCGGATACCAAACCTTTACGTTACTCAACGAACAATTGATTTTTGTGAAGGATAAACTGAAATTGAAGATTTATGAAAAATTATAAACTAACCTTACTCATCGCCTTTTTATTTGCATTGCAGTTTTCTACTGAGGCGAGCACCCTTGATTCATTGGGCTTAAAAAAGGAGAACAACAAGACCTTTTTATTGTTCAAAGTGGGACCTAAGCAATCCCTTTTTTCGATTCTAAAACGCTATAATTTATCGTTAACCGAATTCAAATCAGCTAATACCGATGTTCAAATACCGGTGAAAACAGGCGAAATCGTTTATATTCCTTTGCACTACTTAGAAGAAAGCAATCCAGCCCCTAAAGTAGTGGAAGAAAAAGCAGCAGAAACACCTAAGGAAGCAGAAATTCACATTGTAGCCCCTAAGCAAGGTTTGCTTTCAGTAGCGAACATGCACAAAGTAACGATGGCTGAATTGCGTAAATGGAATAATCTAACCTCAGATCGTTTACAAGAAGGTCAACGCTTAATCGTCTCAGATCCAGCTGGATCCACTTCCGCTATGTCAGTTGATAAGAGCAATTTATTGCCTGCAAAATCGGCAGCACCAGCAGCATCCGCACCAGCTGAAACCGTCGTAGCTCCCGCGAAAGAAAAAGGACCTGAGGATATCAAAAAGAAGATTGAAACAGGAATTGCGGAACTGATTGACGTACCTGATAATTCTGGCAAATTCTTAGCCTTACATCGAACCGCTCCGATTGGAACCTTGGTTTTAGTCAAAAATCTAACGAATAATCAAAGCATTTGGGTAAAGGTCATCGGACGTTTGCCGAACGGCGATAACAAAGTGATCATCAAACTTTCTCCGAAAGCTT
>JACCDZ010803667.1_pt1 | contig 25111 bp, 42 predicted proteins | sample 7449551 | NCBI WGS metagenome assembly JACCDZ01 (sample SAMN15323452, study PRJNA562643) | freshwater metagenome | isolation source: river surface water | place: USA:Blue River Watershed | collected 2017-08-18 | reverse complement strand
GGCACCGCGCCGTGCAGTGCACCGCTGCGGCCAACCTGAACGAGCGTTACCGCAGCTTCGATAGCACCGCAGCCGGCGACAAGAAAGCCGACGAGCTGGATACCACCGTCGACGACCTGCGCCGCGATAGCCGCTGGGCCATCAGCGACATTACCGGCCAGCAGCGCACCACCATCGAGCTGATCTGATGCGCGTCACTGCCAACCAGGGCGACACCGTCGACCAGATCTGCCAGCGGCACTACGGCCGCACTGCCGGCATCACCGAGCAGGTCTATGCGGCCAACCCCGGCTTGGCTGACCTCGGCCCGATCCTGCCGCTGGGTACCGCTGTCACCTTGCCCGATTTACCAACTCAGCCAGCTGAAACCACCCGCCAGCTGGTCAACCTCTGGGACTGAAAATGGCAGAACCCGCCTCCACCACTGTAGCCACCGCCGCCGTCACCGGCGTCAGCCTGCTGGCCCTGTTCCCCGGCCTCGATGCCGGCGCCGTCCTCGGCGCATTTGCCGGCGCCGCGGTGTTCGTCATGTCCAGCCGCGAGCTGGGCGGCATCCAGAAGCTGATCTTCCTGTTCCTGGCAACCGTCGCCGGCCTGATCGGTGCCTCGCTGGCGGCCGACCTGCTGGCCACCGTGCTGCCGGCCAGCGTCAAGGTGTCGATCGGCGTCGGCGCCCTGGTTGCCTCCGCGCTGGTGATCAAGGTGCTGATCTGGCTGATCAACAAGGCCGACAACCCCGCCGAGCTGCTGTCCGCGCTGAAAGGGGGGGGCAAATGATCCTGCACCTAGACGTCATCAATGCGCTGCTTTGCATCGCCTGCTGCCTGCGCCTGATCCTGTTTTCCCGTAGCGGCGCCAGCCACCGGCCGTGGGCCAGTGCGCTGGCCTACCTGCTGATCGTGGCCTTTGCCGCTCTGGCCATCACCACTCTGCTCAACAGCGCCGCAGTCATCGGGCTGGCGCAACTGCTGCTCAACATCGTGCTGATCGCCGCCCTGTTCTCGGTTGGCGGCAACGTGGTCGAGCTGTTCCGGCCGGCCAGTGACAACCGGCAATCCTTCATCCTGCGACTGCTCCGGAGAGAGAAATGGCTTTGATCATCAAGAAAGGCGACCACGGCAGCGCCGTCCAGGAGTTGCAGCGCCGCCTTAACCTGCACGGCGCAAGGCTGGAGCCTGACGGCTGGTTCGGCGACGACACCGAGGCCGCCGTTGCCATGATCCAGCGCCGCGCCGGTCTGGTGGTGGATGGCAGAGCCGGCCCCAAGACCATGGAAGCCCTGCGGGGAGAAGATATCTCCCGCCGCCTGAAGGAAGCCGACCTGCAAGCGGCGGCGGATCGCCTAGGCGTGCTGCTGGCCAGCGTCAAGGCCGTGAATGCGGTGGAGTCCCGCGGCAGCGGCTTCCTGGCCGATGGCCGCCCAGCCATCCTGCTTGAGCGCCACGTTGCGTACCGCCGCGCCAAGGAGACAGACCTGCCGGTCGACATGTTGACCATGCGCTACGCCAACCTGGTCAACCCCAAGCGTGGCGGCTACGCCGGCGGCGCCGCAGAGTGGTCGCGGTTCGACAACCTGCGCAGTGTCACCAGCCACCAGATCGCCGTCGAGGCCTGCAGCTGGGGCTTGTTCCAGGTGATGGGCTACCACTGGCAGGCGCTTGGCTACGCCAGCGCCGAGGACTTCCATCGCTGCATGAAGACCAGCGAGGCCGACCAGCTCGATGCCTTCGTCCGCTTCGTACTGCTGGACCCGGCTCTGCACAAGGCGCTGAAGGCCAAGAAGTGGGCCGAGTTCGCCCGCCTGTACAACGGTCCTGCGTACAAGGAAAACCTCTACGACGCCAAGCTGGCCGCCGCCTACGCCAAGGCAGAAAGGTTGGCCGCATGAGCTGGATCCGCGACAACTTGAAGTGGCTGGCTGTGCTGACCATCTCGCTGCTGGCCGCCGGCGCCGGCATCACCATCCGGCAGCAGCACAGCACTACCACCACGCTGCAGCAGCAGCTCACCGCCTCCAACACCCAGCGCGACGCCCTGGACAGCCAGCTGAAGACCGCAGCCGAGACGATCAGCACGCAGTCCGGCCAGATCCTCACGCTGGTCGACCTCGGCCGGCAGCAAGCAGATGCCGTCGCCGCCCAGCTGCAGCGCATGGAAGCCATCACCCGCAACGCGACGGCCCGCGCCGTCAAACTGGAAGCCATCACCCATGAAGATGAAGCTGCTCGGACTTGGGGCGACACTCGTCTGCCCCCTGCTGTTGAACGCCTGCTCGACAACACCGCCACCGGTAGTGATCCCGCCGGCCACGCCGATCATGACGCAGGCCTGCGCACCGGTGGTCACGTGCCGGATCCCGGCCAGCGGCCCGCAGACCAACCGCCAACTGGCGCAGAGCCTGCTGTCCACGCGGGCAGCCCTTGAGGCCTGCGCCGCGCAGGTCGAAACCCAACTCAGCTGCCAGCAACCCACGAGCCAACCACGATGACCGACATCTACGACCGCGCCCAGGAACTGGAACTGCGCCAGCGCGAGGAGGCGCTGGCCCGCCAGGCTGAAGCCGCCCGCCAGCGTGGCGCCAGCCTGAGCCACTGCTACGCCTGCGGCGACGAGATCCCGCCGCTGCGCCGTGAGAAAGTCCCCGGCTGCACCCGCTGCGTGCATTGCCAGACAGCCGCCGAGAAAGCCCAGCGCCGATGAACAAGCCCGCCAGCTGCCGCGCCGCCATCGAGGCGGCTTTGCCCTACCTGGTACAGGAACCTGATCGCCTGGTGATGTTCATCGATGGCGGCAAGATCGCCTCCGGCTACGGCGGCCCCGGCTTCGAGTACAACTACACCCTCACCATCGGCCTGCTCGATTTCAACCAGCACCCGGACACGGTGATGATCCCGCTGTTGCAGTGGCTCAAGACCAACGAGCCGGCTGCGATGCAAAACCCGGATCGCGCCAGGGAGGCCATCACGTTCGAGGCCGAGATCCTCAACCACACCACCTACGACCTGCGCCTGCAGCTGAAGTTGACCGAGCGCGTCAAGGTCGATATCGACGGTGGCAACATCACGGCGACCCATCTACCCGAACCCGACCTCGGCAAGACATGGCCAGCAGGCGAGCGGATGCAGATCTTCGTGAAGGGTGAGCTGGTCTATGACAGTGCAGCGGTTTGATGAGCAACTGGCCGGCCTGCTGACAAACATGGACGGCAAGGCGCGGCGGCAGCTGGCACGCGAGATCGCCAAGCAGCTGCGCCAGAGCCAGCAGCGCCGCATCGCCGCCCAGCTGAACCCTGACGGCAGTGCCTTCGACAAGCGCAAGCCGCAGCTACGCCAGCAAAAGGGCAAGCTGCGCCGCACGATGTTCAGCAAGCTGCGCACCGCAAAGTACCTCAAGACCGAGGCAAAGGCAGACGCCGCAGTGGTTGGGTTTGTCAGCCAGGTTGGCCGCATCGCCGCGGTGCACCAGTACGGCCTGCGCGACCGCGCACAGAAAGGCGGCCCCGAGGTGCAGTACCCCGTCCGCCAGCTCCTCGGCTTCTCCGATGCCGACATCGAGACCGTCAGCGACCTCACCATCAAGCATTTGGCACGCTGACACCTGCTTCCCGTAGTGCCAAACACTGGCACGACGAGCACCCCACCACGGCCACCCGCGCACGCGGCACACTCGCTGCATGGACGACATCGCAGACCTCATTCGCCGGCTGGAAAGCCTGATCCGCTACGGCACCATCGCAGAAGTGCAGATGCAGCCGCCGCGCGTGCGCGTGAAATCCGGCGGCCTGACCACCATCTGGCGGCCGTGGATTTCCCTGCGCGCCGGCAACACCACCGAGTGGGATCCGCCTACCGTGGGCGAGCAGTGCGTGTTCTTCAGCCCCAGCGGCGAACCGACTACCGGCTTTGCCCTGGTCGGCCTGTTCTCCGATGCGCACCCGGCGCCGTCCAGCAGCCCTAACGAGCACGTCCGCCAGTACCCGGATGGCGCCAGCATCACCTACAACCACAGCACTGGAGCGCTGTCCGCTACCGGCATCAAGACCGCCCTGGTGCAGGCCAGCGAGCACTGCACAATCGATTGCCCGGAAAGCACCATCACCGGCAACGTGCTCGTCAAAGGGACGCTTACCGTCGAGAAGCTGCTTACCTACATGGCCGGCATGGCTGGCCAAGGTGGTAGCAGCGGTGGCTCCACCAACATCACTGGCCCGATCAATCACCAGGGCGAATTCAGCAACCAGGGCAGCGTCAGCAGCAACGGCATCGTGCTCGCCAGCCACCGCCACCCAGGCGACAGCGGTGGCACCACTGGAGTGCCGCAATGACCGCCCGCTACATCGGCATGAACGCCAGCACCGGCCAGCAGCTCTCCGACCTGGACCACATCCGCCAGAGCATCCGGAAAATCCTCACTACACCGCTGGGCAGCCGCGTCATGCGCCGCGACTTCGGCTCCATGATCCCGGATCTGATCGACAAACCCCTCAACGGCAAAACCCGCATGCAGGTGATGGCGGCATGCGTGATGTCCATTCAAGCGTGGGAGCCGCGTGTCGACCTTGTCAGCGTGGTGCTGCAGTTGGGTGATGCCGCCAGCGATCTGTATGCCGACATCGAACTCGCCCGCCGCGACGGCCCCAGCTCTGGCAAAACCAGCACACTGCAGATCCCCCTGAGAGCATGACCTGATGACCATCGATTTTTCCACGCTCCCCGCCCCGAAGATGGTCGAAGAAATCGACTTCGAGACCATGTTCCAACAGCGCAAGCAACGCCTGATCGCCGCTGCGCCGGCTGACATCCGCGATGCCATCGCCGCGACACTGGAACTGGAGAGCGAGCCGCTCACCATCGAGCTGCAGGAGAACACCTACACCGAGATGATCCTGCGCCAGCGCATCAATGAATCCGCCAAGGCTTCGCTGCTCGCCTACGCCACCGGCACCGACCTCGACAACCGCGCCGCCGACTACGGCGTCACCCGGCTGCTGATCACGCCGGCCGACCCGGATGCTATCCCGCCAGTCGAGGCGGTGTGGGAAGACGACGACCGGCTGCGCTACCGCTGCCAGCTCGCGCTGGAAGGGCTGTCCGTTGCGGGCAGCCGTGGCGCCTACCTGTTCCACACCCTGACGGCATCGGCCAACGTGCTGCACGCCAACATCGTGTCGCCAGAGGGCGGCATGGTGCGCGCCTACATTCTGGATCGCCGCGGCACTGGCGTGCCTGACCAGGTACTGCTCGACACCGTACTGGCGGCATTGTCGTCGGAGACCGTGATCCCGCTGTGTGACAGCGTCGAGGCGGTAGCTGGCCAGCCGCTGGAGTTTGCCGTCACCGCCAGCATCGAATTTGAGGGCGGCCTGATTGCTGCGACTGGCGGCTTGCCGGCGGCGCAGGCACGGCTGGAAATCATGTTGGCCGACCGCAGAAAACTGGCTGGGCTGGTATCGCTGGATGACATTTACGGCGCCCTGAAAACGACCGGCATCCGCCGCATCCGGCTGACCTCGCCCACAGTCGACATTGAGTGCGGCGAAGGCCAGTTCCCGCACTGCACAGCCATTAACCTGAGCTGATGCCATGAGCCGCCACCTGCTACCACCGAACCGCACCCCGCTTGAAGCCGCGCTGGCCGATGCCGGCCAGTTCGACCTCGACCCGACGCCACTGCGCTGGCTGGCCGACGCCAACCGTTGCCCGCCAGCCTTCCTGCCGTGGCTTGCCTGGGAGCGTTCTGTCGAGGGGTTCGATGCAGCCAGCAGCGAAGAGCGCCAGCGTGTGCTGATCCGCCAATCGGTCGACATCCACAAGCGCAAAGGCACTGTGGCTGCCGTGCGTGATGTTTTCCGCGCGCTGGGTCTCGGTGAGGTCGACATCGAGACCGGCCGCTCCGGCTACCGCCGCGACGGCACCCGCACCCGCACTGCCTTCAACAAGCGCGGCGTCCGTGCCGATTCCTGGGCCGAATACCGCGTCGTCTGCTACAGCCGTCTGACCGTCCAGCAGGCCGCCATCGCACGAGCCATGTTGGCCGAGATCGCCCCCGTCCGCTGCAACTTGTTCGAGCTGGACTTCAGCCTTGCCGCGCTGACACGCAACGGCATCGCCAGCCGCAATGGCAACTACACACGCGGCTCCACTTAACCATGATCACCCGGAGAAACTATGGGAACCCTGATTGAAACCGTCGCATGGGAAGCCGGCGTCCCCTACTTTGAGGCTGATGCGATCCTTACCGGCGGCCCGAACTGCCCGGACAACATTCCGATCCAGGCGCTGGCCAACCGCACCGCCTTCCTGAAAAAGCAGATCGACGATGCTGTGTCCGGCGCGCTGACCGTGATGTACGCCAACCGCCTCAAGACCGCGCGTACCATCACCATGAGTGGTGACGGCACCTGGTCGGTGTCGTTCGACGGCAACGGCAACGTCACTGCCGCGATGACGTTAGCCAACAGCGGCGTCGCCGCCGGTACGTACCGGTCGGTCACCGTCGACGGCAAAGGGCGCGTCATTGCCGCCACCAACCCCACCACCTTGGCAGGCTACGGCATCACCGATGCTTTGCTGGCATCTAGCTACACCGCCGCCGACGTGCTGACCAAGCTCAAGACAGTCGATGGTGCCGCCAGCGGCCTGGATGCCGACCTGCTCGACGGGCAGCAGGGCAGCTATTACCTAGCGTGGGGGAGCCTTACCGGCAAGCCCACCACCTTGGCTGGCTATGGCATCACCGATGCCAGCGTCGCCAACCTGACCGACACCACGATCACCGCGCCGGCGGCCGGCCATCTGCTGCGCTGGAACGGCACCAAGTGGGTCAACGTCGCGCTGGTCGCCGCCGACATCCCGGCGCTGGACTGGAGCAAGATCACCAGCGGCCTGCCGGCTACCCTGGCTGGCTACGGCATCACCATCGCGACACAAGGCGAGGCCGAGGCCGGCACCGACAATTCAAAGCCGATGACGCCGTTGCGCGTCAAGCAAGCCATTGACATTAACTCTGTGCTGTCGAGAAGTTATGTAAGTCCACAGCAGACAATTACGACAGGCGGGCTGCTTACGCTGGCGCATGGCCTTGGCGTTGTCCCAAAGATCATCTCCAGTGAGTTGGTATTCCTGACGGCAGAGGCCGGTTACTCCGTTGGCGATATTGTTGAATGGGTTTTCAGCGATGAGGCCAGCGGTAACACTCGTGGTGTTTCTATTGTGAAGGACGCGACAAACATCACTGTTCGATACAGCAATCTGGCAAATACATTTGCTGCGATGAATAAAAGTACCGGCGCATCCGCCGTTTTGACTAATGCCAACTTGGCATTTGTAGTGAGGGCATACGCATGATTGACACGAAATACTATGTGGATGCGTCTGGCATTTATCTCGGCGCATTTTGTGGTGTTGAGCCGTCGACTGGCGCAATTGAAGTGCCCTCGCCGCCAGTTGATGCACGAGACACTTGGCAGTTCCCAGGCTGGGATTGCATCGGGCGCCAGCGCATGGAGTTCATATCTGCAATCAACGACGAGCGCGACCGCCGCGAGGAGTTGGGCTTCCCATATCGTGGCAAGCTGCTCGACTCGACCCCACGCAGTGTGCAGCGCATCACCGCCGCCGCGCTGGCCGCTCAGGCTGTGCTGGCCACCGGTCAGCCGTACAGCGTCGATTGGGTCTGCGCCGACAACAGCACACTGATCCTCGACGCCGCTGGCGTCATCGGCATGCCGGTGGCGCTGGCCCTGCATGCCGCCGCGCTGCACGATCACGCGCGGGTGCTGAAAGCGGCGGTGGCGGACGCCGGCAGCGAGGCAGAGCTGGCCGCGATCGACATTCAAGCCGGCTGGCCGGGCGGTGCCGCATGAAGCGCCGCCTAGTCCTGCTCGGGCTGTGGCTGGCCGCAACGTTGGCCGCAGTGTTCGCCCTGTTGTGGGGGCTGCCCGCTGCGCTGGTCGGCTCGCCGCGCACGGTGCGCATCGCCGTCGGCGGCGACCAGATGCTGAATGCGGCGTGGGGCGGTAGCGAGGACGAAACCATTAGCAGCCGCGCCGGCAAAGGCGCACGCGCCGGCATCTGGCACTGGTGCCTACTGTGCCGGCTGCTTGACTGGCTGGACCCCGGCCACTGCCAGAAGAGCATCGAAACAGATGAAGGCCGGCCAGCGCCAGCCAAGACCTAAAAAAGTGGCCGACCAGGTGTTCCACCACCCGGTCGGCCTCTCCCAACCCACTGACCTAACCAGTGAGCCGAAAGCCAGAGAAAAGGCTCACACCATGCAAGACATCCGCTGCGGCCAATGCAACCGCAAGCTGGCCGAGGGCCAGATCATCGCGATCAAGATCAAGTGCCCGCGCTGCCACACGCTGAATTCACTGAGCGCCACGCGCGCCGAACCAGAACGCCACCGAGCGTCGCCACCAAGAGCACACCATGAACAGCAGCCCCATCATTCCGTGGCTGGGCGGCAAGCGCCGCCTGGCTGACAAGCTGATCCCGCTGTTGTCGATCCAGTCGTGCGATGTCGAGGTATTCGCCGGCGGCGCTTGACGGTCTGTTCATCAGACCTTATTCTGGCCTTTCCTAAATCAAAAAGCGCCGCCGGCGCGTTTGCTCTTCGTGAGCGAAAAGCCGGTTTTTTTGTTGCCCCTTCTTTCGGCCAACGTGCGTCTGCACGCGGGCGCTACCGATCGTTGGGGGCTGCGGGTAGCGGTAACGCCCCGGCGCCTGCTTTTTGAGCGTAGGACAGCCCCCACCCCTGCTTGGGTGGAACTTCCTGAATCAAAAGGAGCCATCATGGCTAACTTCCTCCGCGCACTGCGCACCCTGTTTCCATCTCCAGTTTCCCCCATGGGCTTTTTCGCTACCCGCGCACAAGCCACCGACTACGCCCGCCGCGAGCTAGGCCACTTGGGCCAGCGCCTCGCCGTGGTCAACCACCTCGACGGCTTTGCCGTGTACCGCATCGGGGGGCTGTGATCATGGCGCAACCCAACCTCTACCACCTGATGACGCTGCAAACCCGCATGGAGCGCCTGCGCGGCCTCGACAGCGATGTATTGAAGGCCGCCGGCTTTGACGACATGCTCGACGAGCTGCAAGCGGTTGCGGCCAACCTTGCCACCCTGCGCGACGTGGTATCGGATGTGGCTGGCATCGATGAAGCCATCGCCCTGCTGCTGGGCCTGCTGCAAGCAGCCGAGGACAAGCCGCTGCACGCGGCCAGCCTGAAGCATCTGCTGGAGCCTCTACACGGCAGCCTGCACCGGCAGACGGAACGACTGGGCGGGTTGATCTGATGCCTACCCCCCGGTCGCCAGACGCACTGGGGGGGCTGTTCTAAGCGCCGCAGCCTTGCCCTGATTGCGAAGCTCGCAGGCCTCGTACCTCAGGGCGGCCGACACGCTGCGGCAGAAAAAGTAGATGGAGTCGTCCTCGTGCTGCGAGGCAATGGCGATGCCCAGCTTGTCCAGGCACTTGCACAGGTTTTCCAGGGTGTCGGCCGTGCTGCGGCCAACCAGGGGATTCAGCGACTGCACGTCGCCTCTGCTTTCCAACATCATGCACCGTTATTTATCGAAACTCGAAAGGCATATTCTCTGCGAAAGTTATGCCGTCCGATATTGGCTTAAAAGCCAATATTCCAGCCTTTTACCACCGCCAGCAGCGCGGTCTTGTTCGATGTCCCGGTTTTGCGCTGCATGTTCTCCATGTGCGCCCGCACCGTTCGCACCGTGCAGTTCAACTCGGCGGCCATGGCAGCATTGGTCAGGCCACGTACCAGCAACACGGCGATCTGCCGCTCGCGTCGGGTCAGCACCGCTGCCGCCCGCTCGGCCTGCAGCCGGGTCAGCGCCGCCTCGCGCAACATCACGATCAGCGCCTGTGCCATCGCCTCGGCCTCGATGCCGGCCAGCACGTCCGCTTTTTTCGATGCAGATTCCAACATGGACAGCATATCCACAACGTCAACAGCCTCCACCAGGGCATGGATGGAGGCTGCAGAAGGCGAGGGCATGCGCGGATTATCCTGATCTTTTACTCAAACTAGCCGGTAAACGTTGTGCCGGCTACCGCCACAGCAAGCCCTCGCTGACCCACCCACCCGCGCGCGGCACACTCGGCATGCATCCTCACTCCGGAGAAAAGCATGCCTACCGATTACCACCATGGTGTCCGGGTCTTCGAAATCAACGAAGGCACCCGCACCATCCGCACCGTCTCCACCGCCGTCATCGGCCTGGTGGCGGTAGCGGAAGACGCCGACGCCAGCTTCTTCCCGCTGGACACCCCCGTCCTGATCACCGACGTCAACGCCGCCATCGGCAAAGCCGGCACCACCGGCACGCTGGCCGCCGCCCTGGACGCCATCGCCGACCAAGCCAAGCCCATGGTCATCGTGGTGCGCGCCAAGCAAGGCGTGGACGAAGCCGCCACCACCAGCAACCTGATCGGCACCACCACCGCCAAGGGCAAGCTCACCGGCATGAAGGCGCTGCTGTCGGCGCAGACGCGCTTCGGCATCAAACCGCGCATCCTGGGCGTACCTGGCCTCGACAGCCTGCCGGTGGCCACCGAGCTGGCCAGCATCGCCGCCAAGCTGCGCGCCTTCGCCTACGTGTCCGCCTGGAACTGCAAGACCAAGGAAGAGGCCTCGACCTACCGCGACAATTTCGGCCAGCGCGAAGTGATGGTCATTTGGCCGGACTTCGTGAACTGGGACACCACCGCCAACGCCGAGGTCACCGCCAGCGCCGTGGCGCGTGCGCTGGGCCTGCGCGCCTATCTGGACGAAGCCATCGGCTGGCACAAGACCCTGTCCAACGTGCCAGTGCAGGGCGTGCAGGGCATCAGCCGCGACGTGTACTGGGATCTGCAGGATCCGGCCACCGACGCCGGCTACCTCAACGCCAACGAAGTCACCACCCTGATCCGCCGCGACGGCTTCCGCTTCTGGGGTAGCCGCACCTGCTCGGCCGACCCGCTGTTCTGCTTCGAGAGCTACACCCGCACCGCCCAGGTACTGGCCGACACCATGGCCGAGGCCCACTTCTGGGCCAACGACCTGCCAATGCACCCGACCCTGATCCGCGACATCCTCGAAGGCATCAAGGCCAAGGGCCGCAATCTGGTCACCAACGGCTACCTGCTGGGTTTTGACGCCTGGATCGACACCGAGGTCAACGTGGAGGAAGTGCTGAAATCCGGCGGCTTCTACATCGACTACGACTACACCCCGGTACCGCCGCTGGAAAACCTGATGCTGCGCCAGCGCATCACCGGCCGCTACTTCGTCAACCTGCTGGCCGCTGCCGCCGCCTGATAACCCGTCCCCGTCCACGGGCGGGGGCTACCGAAAGGAAGCCAGATGGCACTCCCACGCACCCTGCGAATGTTCAACGTGTTCCTGGACGGCGTCAGCTTCATCGACGAATGCCTGGAGCTGAAGTTGCCCAAGATCGCCATGAAGACCGAGGAGTACACCGGCGCCGGCATGCTCGGCCCGGTCAAGCTGCTCAAGGCGATTGAGGCTCTGGAGATCGAGCACACCTACAACGGCCCGATCCGAGAAATCGTGTCCGGCTTCGGCGCCGAGAAGCACGACGCCAGCATGCTGCGCTTCATGGGCAGCTACAGCGAAGAAGGCAGCGGCACCGACCAGGCGGTGGAGATCACCGTGCGCGGTCGCCACAACGAGTTCGACCAGGGCGACGCCAAGGCCGGCGAGAACGGCAACTGGAAGGTGAAATCCGACCTGACCTACTACAAGCAGACCGTCAACGGCGAGGTCTGGCTGGAGATCGACGTTGTCCACAAGATCTTCATCGTCATGGGCGTCGACCGCCTCGCTGCCCACCGCAAGAACATCGGCCTGTAACCCTACCCGCCGGCCACGCCGCCGGCGCCACTCTCTGAATCCCGAAGGAAACCACCATGACCACTAACGCCATCACCCTCGACACCCCGATCAAACGCGGCGACGACACCATCACCGCCGTATCCGTGCGCAAGCCAGTCGCTGGCGAGCTGCGTGGCGTCAGCCTGACCGAGCTGCTGCAGATGGAAGTGACCGCCCTGACCAAGGTACTGCCGCGCATTACCACCCCGACACTGACCGAGCTGGAAGTTGGCCGCATGGATCCGGCCGACATGCTCCAGCTCGGCACAGAGGTGTCCGGTTTTTTGTTGCCGAATCGCATGAAGCAGGCGGACTACCAGTCCGAGTAGAAGAACCCATGGCCGACATCGCCACGGTATTTCACTGGCCGCCGGCGGCGATGGACGCCTTCACCCTGACTGAACTGATGGAATGGCGCGAGCGCGCCAGGCAACGAAGCGGAGCCGACGAGTGAGCAACATCCGAAACATGAAGCTGGAAGTCGTGCTGGCCGCCATCGACAAGGCGACAAAGCCCATCAAGGCCGTGATGGGCAGTTCGTCAGGGCTGTCCAAGCAGCTCAAGGAGACCAAGGACAAGCTCAAGGAGCTTGGGCGCCAGCAAGAGACCCTGGAGAAGTTCAAGGACACCAGTCGTGGGCTTGCCGTCACCAAGCATCAGCTCCAGGGAGCCACTGAGAAGCTGGCAGCACTCAAGCAGGAACTGGCGCAGACCGAGTACCCGACAAAGAAGCTGACGGAGGCCATCCGGATACAGCAGACGGAAACGGACAAGCTGCGCCTCCGGCACGGCAAGCTATACGCGCAAAGCGTCCAGCTGCAGCAAGGTCTAAAAGACTACGGGCTGGAAACCAAAAATCTGACCGCTCAGCAGAAGCGGCTGAAAGCAGAGGCCGAAGCACTGAACCCGGTGCTGGATCAACAGAAGGCCAAGCTGGAACGCCTGAACAAGCTGCAGTCTGCCCGCATTGCCAGCCGCGCCCGCTACGACAAGGGTCTGGAAAACCGCGACCGACTCGCCGGCGCCGGCGCCACCACCATGGCGGCCGGTACCGCCGCGGGCCTGCCGATCGTGAAGATGATTCGCGACTACTCCAGCTACGAGGACGCGATGCTCGGCGTGGCACGGCAGGTGGAGGGCGCGCGCGACGCCAACGGCAAGCTGACTCCCACCTACTACCAGATGGGCGACGCCATCAAGGCGATGTCCGAGCAGATCCCCATGGCCACCACCGAGATCGCCGCGCTGGTGGAAGGTGGCGCGCGCATGGGCATCAAGGGCAAGGCGGATCTGCTCGCATTCGCCAAGACCGCCGCACTGGCCAGCACCGCGTTTGACCTGCCTCCCGACCAGATCAGCGAAGACCTGGGCAAGATCGCCAACACCTACAAGATCCCCATCAAGCGTATTGGCGAGCTGGGTGACGTCATCAACTATCTGGACGACAACGCGCAGTCCAAGGGCGCCGACATCATCGACGTGATGCAGCGCATCGCCGGCAGCACCGGCAACATGAACTACAAGCAAGCCGCCGCCTTGGGCAGCACCTTCCTGTCGCTGGGCGCCTCCTCCGAAGTGGCCGCTTCTGCCACCAAGGCCATGGTGCGCGAGCTGGCCATTGCCGAGAAGCAGCCTGCACGGTTTCAGGCTGGTCTCAAGGAGCTGGGCCTCAACGCCAAGCAGGTGCAGGCCGACATGGCACGCGACAGCACCGGCACCATCCTCAAGGTGATGGATGCGGTGAAGAAGCTGCCGGACGCCAAGCGCATGGGCGTGGTGGTGGACCTGTTCGGCAAGGAGTACGGCGACGACGCAGCCAAGCTGGCCGACAACCTGGGCGAGTACCGCAAGCAGCTGGCGCTGGTGAACGAAGCCAAGGCCCGTGGCAGCATGGGCCGCGAGGGCGACGCCAAGAACGACACCCTGTCGGCCAACTGGCAGATGACGCAGAACAAGCTGTTCAACCAGTCCAGTGAGCTGGGTAACACGCTGCGCCAGCCACTGATGGACGTCATGGCCACAGTGGGTGACGTGCTGCAATCGATCAACGCCTGGACAAAGGCCAACCCGGAGCTGACGGCTACGCTGGTCAAGATTGCGGCAGTCACTTCCATCGTGCTGGTTGCTCTCGGCAGCCTGCTACTGGCAATCGCCGGCATCGCAGGCCCATTCATCGCCGCACAGTTTCTGGCAGCCCGGTTTGGCATTCAGCTCACCAGCAGCATCGGCATCATGAGCAAACTGGGCAGCGCCATCAGCATGGTTGGCCGCGTGTTCGCCTTCGTCTGCCGCCTGTTCCTGATGAACCCAATCGGACTGGTGGTCACCGCCATCGCCGGCGGTGCCTACCTGATCTGGAGTAACTGGAGCACGCTCGGGCCGAAGTTCTCCGCGCTGTGGGATGGCATCGCCGCTGGTGCCAGCCGGATGTGGAACGGCTTCATTAGCATATCCAGCCGCGCCTTCAGCGCAGTCAGCTCGGCGGCGGCATCGGTGTGGGCCAACATCAAGCAGGCCTTCTCCGGCGGCATCCTGGGCGTCAGCCAGCTGATCATCAACTGGTCGCCGCTGGGGCTGTTCTACCAGGCCTTCGCCGCGGTGATGAACTACTTCGGCGTCAGCATGCCGGCCAAGTTCACAGACTTCGGCCGCAACATCCTGCAGGGGCTGGTGAACGGCATCACCTCCAGCATGGGCGCGGTCAAGGCGGCCATCAGCGGCGCCGGCGCCGCGACCATCGGCTGGTTCAAGGAGAAGCTTGGCATCCACAGCCCGAGCCGCGTCTTTGCCGAGCTGGGTGGCTTCACCATGGAAGGCCTGCAGCAGGGCATCGCCGGCGGCCAGGGCGGCCCGCTCGCTGCGGTAATGAGTGTGGCCAAGAAGCTGACCGCCGCCGGCGCCGGCATCGCCATTGGCGCCACCAGCGGGCTGGCCGTTGCCATGGACACCCGACCACCACTCGCCGCCAGTCGCCCTGCAGCACAGCTATCCGCACCGGACAGCGTCACCTTCAACATCTACCAGGCACCAGGGCAAAGCCCGCAGGAGCTGGCACGGGTGATCGAGCAGATGATGGATGCGCGCGATCGGAAAAAAGCTGCTGCTGGCCGCGGCCGCCTCACTGACAAGGATTGACCATGCTCGGCTTACCCATGATGGCCCTCGGCCTGTTCGTGTTCATGCTGGAGACCGTGCCCTACCAGCAGCTGCAGCAACGCTACGCCTGGCGCCTGCCCAGCAACAGCCGTATCGGCAAGCGACCCAGCCACCAGTTCCTCGGGCCGGATGCGGAGACCGTCACCCTGTCCGGTGTGCTGATGCCCGAGCTGACCGGCGGCGACACCGCGCTGTCGCTGCTCAAACTGATGGCCGACCAGGGCAAGGCGTGGCCGCTGATCGAAGGCACCGGCATGATCTACGGCTTCTTCGCCATCGAGAGCATGGACACCACCAGGAGCGACTTCTTCAGCGACGGCAAGGCACGCCGCATCGAGTTCACCATCACTCTCAAGCGCACCGACGACACCCTGCTCGATGCGCTGGGCACCGTCACGCGCGGCATGCTGGATCTGATCCTATGAGCATCCAAGACCTGCTCGCCCAGGGCGAGGCCATCTACACGCAGGGTGCCCAGGCGGTGGGCGATCTGGCCGACACCGTGGCGGACTTCGCCGGCGCCGGCCAGCTGCAGCAGCCGGCCTACCGCCTACTGTTGAAGGGCAAGGACATCACCGCCAGCTTCGCCGGCCGGCTGGTCTCGCTCACCATCACCGACAACCGCGGCTTCGAGTCCGACGAGCTGGAGATCGTGCTCGATGACGCAGACGGCAAACTGGAGCTACCGCCGCGCGGCGTGGTGCTGGAGGCGGCCATCGGCTGGAAAGGCAAGGCGCTGGTGGACAAGGGCAGCTTCACGGTGGACGAGGTCGAGCACGCCGGCGCACCGGATACGCTGACCATCCGCGCCCGCGCTACAGATCTGCGCGCCGGCATCGCCACCAAGCGTGAGCGCAGCTGGCACAAGACCACCGTGGGCAAGATCGTGGAGGCCATCGCCAAGGCCAACGGCCTGACACCGTGCGTATCGGACTGGCTGGCCAAACGGCCGGTTGATCACATCGACCAGACCAGCGAGAGCGACGCCAACCTGCTGACGCGGCTGGCGCAGCAGCACGACGCCATCGCCACGGTGAAGAGCGGCCGGCTGCTGTTCATCAAGGCCGGCGATGCCGAGAGCGCCACCGGCAAACCTTTTCCCCTGGTACAGATCACCCGTGCCAGCGGCGACCGCCACCGCTTTGCCGTCGCCGACCGCAACGCCTATACCGCGGTGAAGGCCTACTGGCACAACCTGGACGCAGCAGAAAAGGGCGAGGTCATCGTCGACGCCAACACCAAGTTCGAACGGCGGAAGACTGTCACGAAACGGGGCAAACTCTCCAAGCGCAGCCACCTGACCGCCACCCAGCAAAAAGCCACCGCGCCGAGTGCGGCCAACTTCAAGGTGCTGCGCCACATCTACGCCACCGAGGCCACCGCCCTGCAGGCGGCCAAGGCTGCATGGGAGAAGCTGCAGCGCGGCGTGGCCGAGTTCAGCATCACGCTGGATCACGGCCGGCCGGAGATTTTCCCGGAGCTGCCGGCCAAGGTAAGCGGTTTCAAGCCGGCCATCGACGGCTGCGCCTGGCTGATCAGCAAGGCCACGCACAGCATCACGGACGGCGGCTTCACCACCGCAATCGAGCTGGAGATGCGACTGGAGGATCTGCAGGCGTAGTTACCCACCGTTTCTGTGGATAACCCTGCGGCCAACGTTGGCCGCAGCCAAAGACAAAGCGCCTCACATGGAGGCGCTTATTTTTTGGGCTACTCGTGATGACCAACAAAACAACAACCGCCCGCTTTGATCCAATTTGTGTTGCACGAATCGTGCAACACGGTATGATTCAACTCATGGACAGCGACACAACGCGGTTCACCTGAGAAGCCGGTCATTCCGACTCGGCACGCAAGGAGATGAAAATGGAAAAGTTCGTTAAGTACCTCAGCAAATCCCACCTGAACCGCACCAACGTTGCGCTCTACACCACCGAGCAAGGCGCTATAGCCAAGGCGGAAATCGTGGCCAACGGCACGGTCCTCGGCCAGCGCAAGTTCGACAGCGTTGAAGCCGCCACAGAATGGTATGACGCACTGCCTGGCAACCGCGACGGCCAGCTGGCAAATGCCATCGAATCCCTGACAGATGGCCGGCACTTCAGCCAGCAGGACTAAACCAGCTTATCGCCCGGCTCTGCGCCGGGCGCTTCCACTTCTGGATACCCTCATGACAAGCAAGAAAAGCATCTACGTCAGCGACCGACTCCTTGAAGTGGCCGGAGATCTGTCGGCCGCTGGTCCGGTAAGCCTGTCCGGCCGCATCAACGCGATTGCCGATCGCTACGGCGAGATCATCGCTCACGAATTGCCGGTGGTTTTGGCGAAACTGTCAGCAGACGAGCTGAACATGATCAAGACAGTGATGTGGCCAACCGAAACCGCCACCAGCCCGGCAGGCCTACTGCGCGGCGAAATCGCAAAAAAGCTGGCCGATAGCCAGGATTTTGAGCTGCAGGACTATCCACGCGAGGCGGTGGATGCCTGCACCGCAAAAGCGGTGGCGATGTCGCCGACGCAAGAGCTGGCGCTGATCGAGTGGCTGGAGAAGCAGCGTGGCGCCTGACCTCTACGATGCCCTCGCCGATGTGATCGGCCTCAGCGGCCAGTGGCGCACCGCCGCCAGGCGCGTACTGTGTGAAGGCATCGGCGCCAGCGCGGCGGCGGATGAGCTGCTGATCAACCGCAGCAGCGTCAAACGCGCCGTCGACAAAATCAACGCGGCGCACGAGCGAATAATGCCGTTCCTGAAATGACAAAGCGCCTCACATGGAGGCGCTTGTTTTTTGGCTGCCCATCATATTGACCGGCCCTATAAAATGACATGACAATCAAGCCTCATATCTACTTTGAGTATAACCATGAAGAAAGTTATCAAGTGGGGGGTGATCGTCATGGCATCCCTGATTGTCATCGGAGCCATATTTGGCGGTGGCAACAAAGCGGCTCCGGAAGCGGGGCAAACATCAGCTGCAGAAGACGTGCCAAAGATCGAGGCCATCAAGGTGACCGCCGGTGAGATATCCAAAGCCTATGAGGAAAACGAAGCGGCAGCAGACAGCCAGTACAAGGACAAGATTCTGGAGGTATCCGGAAAAGTTTCTGGCATCACCAAAGACATCACAGATAACACTGTAGTGGCGCTGGCCGGCAGCAATCAGTTCATCCCGGTGCAGGGGACGCTGACAAATGAAGAAGCCGCCAAGGCACTCTCCCTGAAGAAGGGTGACAAGGTAACGCTGCAATGCAAAGGTGCCGGCGAAGTCGCCAGCTTCCCAATGCTGCAGGATTGCGCTTTGCTGTAACCCGACACACGATCAGCAAAGTACCAAAGCGCCCGCCATGGGCGCTTTTTTTACACCTCCTCGCGGCGGATTGCCGAGCCGTAGGCAGCATAGAACGCCAGCCACGCGGCTCGTAGCTCATCGGGGCTGGTGCGCCAACTCTGCAGCACCATCATTTCATCGGCCGACAGATTGCCGCCTGTTGCTTGTCCTGTGATCACATACAACACATCCACTCCGTGCATAGCCCAGTTGTGCAAAGCAACGGCATCTGGCGTGCTTTTGCCTTTTTCATATGCCGTATATGTGCTGAAACCAACACCGCCACGCGTCGCCATCTCACCTTGTGTAAGGCCAAAACGTGTGCGCTCCTGCCACAAACGCTGTCCAATTTCTTGTTTTTGAGAATCTGACATTTGCATTGTTCTCGATTTCGAGTAATATTCAGTTGTGAATTGCACCACTCCACAATGATGACACAAACATGAAGACGCCAAAACGCTACAACCCCAGCGGGGTGGAAACCGAGTTGCCGGTCACCGTGCGTTTCATGCCGGAAGAGCGGCAGGAAATCATTGCCTTTGCCAAGGAAGAAGGCCGGTCACTGAGCAACTTTGTTCGCTTCATCTTCCTGCTCGGCCTGGCTGAGTGGAAACGGCAGCGCGGCCTGAAGTAACGATAGATCGCCACGGGCATGGATAACACCAATCAGCAACAGGACAGGATGATGGAAAGCATACGGGGCAGTTACCAGATGATGTGCCGCGCCACCAACGGCGGCTGGGCGGCGATGGCAGCGTTGCAGGGCATGAGCAAGACCGCGCTGCAAAACCGCGTCTACGCCCGCAAGGGGCAAGAGATCACCGTGTCCCGCGCGATGGCCATGCAAGTGGCCAGCGGCACCACTTACTTTGCTGAGGCTGTCGCCCATGAGAGCGGCGGCCTGTTCATCAAGCTGCCGACCGTCGACGCGGTGGCGGCCGAGGACATCCAGGAGCAGTTCATCGAGATGCTGGAAAAGGCCGGCGAGTTCGCCGCCGAGTGGCGCCGCGCCACCGCCGACGACGAGGTCTGCAAGCGCGAGAAGCGCCAGCTTGGCCACCTCGCTACCGACCTGTGCCAGCACGTGCAGGAGATCCTGCACACCACCTTCAACATCTTCTGCAAGCAGGACTGAATCATGGCCACCAAATGCGCACACTGCGGATCCGTCGCACACACCCGCTCCAGCCGCATGCTTTCCCCTGTATCGCAGGAGGAGTACTTCCAGTGCACCAACATCGTCTGCGGTCACACCTTCACCGCCATCCGCGAGCATAGCGAGACGCTGTCGCCGTCTGCCATCCCCAACCCGCAAGTGCGCCTGCCGCAGGCCAGCCGCGCAAGGTTGGCCGCAATCAGGATGGCCGAGCGCGCTGGCGATAACCAGCAGCAGCTGGAGCTGGACAGCTAAGCCGCTGATCTAGCCACACCCCACACAACGTAATACCGCCATCACGGCCTTCGGGCTGTGAGGGGATTGTCTTGCCTACGGAAATGAAACATGGACGCACAACTTCAACAACAGGTTCTTGAGCGACTCGATCGCGACTACCGCTTCAAGCCGGAGAAGAACGGCTGGCTGCGGCAGGGTGAGTGCCCGAACTGCAAGAAGAAGGAGCTGTACATCCACACCGATCATCCGTGGGTGGTGCGCTGCGGCCGTCTGAGCAAGTGCGGTTTCGAGGGCCATGTGCGCGACCTGTACAGCGACCTGTTCGAGAGCTGGAGCGACCGTTTCCCGCAGGCGCCGGAAAGCCCGAACGCGGCGGCGGATGCCTACCTGCAGCATGACCGAGGTTTTGACCTGGGCAAGATCAAGGGCTGGTATAGCCAGGAGACCTACCACAGCCGCGAGCTGAACATCAGCTCCGCCACGGTGCGCTTTGCGTTGCCTGGTATCGGCCACTGGGAACGCCTGATCGACCGCCCGCACCGCTTCGGCAAGAAGAAGGCGCACTTCAACTACGGCTGCAAATACCAGGGCACCTGGTGGCAGGCGCCGGGGCAGACATGGGGGGATGTCGAGGAGCTGTTCATCGTCGAGGGCATCTTCAAGGCCATCGCGCTGCTGCACCACGGCTACACCGCGGTATCCAGCCTGACCACCAGCAACTACCCGTACCTGGCACTGCAGCAGCTGGCCGAGCAGTGCGAGCGCGCCGGCCGTGATCGCCCGGTGCTGGTATGGGGGCTGGACGACGACCCTGCCGGCCGCAAGGTGACGCCGGAGTACATCCGCCGCGCCGAGCAGGACGGCTGGGAATGCCGCTGCGCGCTGGTGCCAAGCCGCGGCCGCAAGAAGCTGGACTGGGACGACATGCACCGCCTGGGCCGGCTGACCGACAAGGACATGGAGGAGTACCGCCACCACGGCGCGCTGCTGGTTGCCAAGCGCGCCAGCGAGAAAGCCGGCCTGCTGTACAGCAAGCACGGCGGGCTGAGCTTCCCGTTCGACTTCGACAGCCGCCTGTACTGGTTCAAGCTGGATTTTGACGCCTTCGGCAAAGAAATGGACGCCCTGGCCGAGTCTGATCCCGACAGGCCGGAAGACGAGCGCAAAGCCGAGGCGCTGGAGAAGTGCGGCAGCGTGACCGAGATCGCCGACTGCCTGCCGACCCCGCTGTACAACCTGCGCAGCGAGGTGACGGACGAGTCCTGGTACTACTTCCGCGTCGACTTCCCGCACGACGGGCCATCGGTAAAAGGCAACTTCACCTCCGGCCAGCTCACGGCCAACAGCGAATTCATGAAGCGGCTGCTGCACCTGGGCGCCGGCGCCAACTGGCTGGGCAAGCAAGGCCAGCTAGACATTCTGCGCAAGAACTGGACCTACAACATCAAGACGGTTCAGACCATCGACTACCTGGGCTACAGCAGCGACCACGGCTGCTACGTGTGGAACGAGCTGGCGGCCAAGGGCGGCCAGACCTACGAGATCAACGAAGAGGACTTCTTCGACATCGACAAGATGGCGATCAAGAGCCTGTTCAAGTCGATCTCCCTGGACGTGAACGCCAACCTGAAGGCACACCAGGACGACTGGTTCGACAAGCTGTACCTGTGCTGGGGCGCCAATGGCGTGGTGGCGCTGGCGGCATGGTTCGGCAGCCTGTTTGCCGAGCAGATCCGCCGCGACTTCGAGAGCTGGCCGTTTGTAGAGATCGTCGGCGAGCCGGGTGCCGGTAAGTCCACGCTGATCGAGACGCTGTGGAAGCTGCTGGGCCGCTCCGGCTTTGAGGGCGATGACCCGATGAAGGGTTCCACCGTGGGCCTGATGCGCACCATGGCGCAGGTATCCAACATGCCGGTGGTGCTGATCGAGTCCGACCGCAGCGAGGACGGCGGCGACGGCAGCCGCGGCCGGCCGCGCCAGACCTTCCACTGGGACAGCTTCAAGAGCCTGTTCAACGGCGGCAGCCTGCGTACCACCGGCGTCAAGTCCAGCGGCCTGGACACCTACACCCCGCAATTCCGCGCCGCGCTGTTCATCAGCCAGAACGCGCCGGTATCGGCATCGCCCGCAATCATGGAACGGATTGTCCACTGCTGGTTCGACAAGGCCCGCCAGAGCGAGGCCGGCCGCGAAGCCGCCCTGGCACTGAACCGCCTGTCCGCCAGCGACCTGAGCGGCTTTATGGTGCGCGCTGTGCGCCACGAGGCCGAGGTGCTGGCCGCGCTGGAACAGACCCAGCGCCAGTACGAGCGGGCGATCGGCGAGAGCGGCGTGAAGAACCTGCGGGTGCAGAAGAACCACGCCCAGCTGATGGTGATGGTGGACTGCCTGAGCATGGCGTGCCGCATCACCGCACAGCAGCAGCTTGAGGCCAAGGAGATGCTGCTGGACATGGCCATTGAGCGCGAGAAGACGCTGCAGGCCGATCACCCGATCGTGGCGGCTTTCTGGGATCTGTACGAGTACCTGGAGATCGATGAAGAGGGCATGCCGGCGGTGCTGAACCACAGCCGCGACCCATCCCTGATCGCCATCAACCTGAACCACATGCTGGAAGTGGCCGCCGATCGCCGGCAGGACATGCCGGACATCACCGAGCTGAAAAAGCTGCTACCGAACAGCCGCCGCCACAAGTTCATCGAAGCCAACAAGACCACCAACAGTGCCATCAACGCCGTGTTCAACTCGCGCGCCAACGGCTCTAACAAGCGACCAGCCTCTGTGAAGTGCTGGGTGTTTGAAGCGAAACGCAGTGCCTGATTTTCCTGACCCTCAGAAGGAGCATGACCATGGATGAATCCCAACTCGACTACCTGGACGGCATCGCCGCCGAGGCCCGTAACCAGGTCGACGCCCGCGTCGGCGTGCTGTCCACCGGCGAACGCCTGTACGTGGCGCTGGCAGCCAACCGCCTCGACCTGATGCCCGACTACACCATCGCCCAAGCGCTGGCCCGGCTTGAAGAAGAAGACATCGCCGAGCTGATCCACCGCTGGCAGTACGCATAAGGAGATGACCATGCAGCTATTCGACATGAACACCCAGGAAGGCCGCGACGCTGTTGCCGAGTACGACAGGAAGTTCAAGGACACGTTGACGAAAGGCCAACAGCTCTACGCAAAGATCAAGCGCAGCAGCAAGTACTTCGGCCAGACCGGGCGCAACGAGATTTTCCCTGTTCGCGTCATGAACACGCAGATCTACGGTGAGTACAACGTCCAGGGCGGCCCCGGTGGGCAGTACCGCCTCAGTGACGTGAACCTGTTCGTCATCCATGGCGGCCACCCGCAACGCATCGCCTGACCAACCACACAGCGTGCGGCCAACGTTGGCCGCGAAAGGAAAAGACCATGAAAGCACCATTCGCCAAAGTATTCGAAACCGCCAAAGGCCAGATCGTTGCCATGTTGGGCTGCAACGACGATGACCAGCCGGAGGTTCGCTTCTACGCAAAGCCCGATGGCTTGGGCATCTGCCAGGCAGCCATCTCTTGGGAAGACTCTGACGAGGGAGAAGAGAAGGCTCAGCACGCATTCGACAACCTCACCGAAGAGCATGCCATCGCAGTAACCAAGCAGCTCTTTGACTTCGCCATCCAGAAAACCGAATAGGAGGCATCCCATGCTCAACCTGTACAACCGCACCGCCCGCCGCCTTGCAGAGGACTACCTGGTCGCCATGAACCGGCTTGATGCCAGCACCACGACCATCGCCGCCACCGAGTGTCTGGCGCGCGCCCTGAGCGATGCCGGCATCCCCACCGAAGCCGAGTGGCAGCTCGGCGCGGGCTGCCAGCTGCGCGTGTCATGCGCCATCGAGGTGCTGGAAAGCACTATCAGCACGATCGCCGTGGCGCTGGCCATGGCCGGCTTCAGCATGGTGACCACCGGCCAGCCGAATACCTGGGCGCTGATCGCCGCCCGCGAAACCGCCAACCCACTCACCATCACCCTGATCATCGAGGAGTTCTGACCATGTTTGCAGCCATCCCAAACCCGCGTGAAATCCGCCGCCAGCTGGGCCTCAATCAGCTCGATTTCTGGAAGCGTGTCGGTGTCACCCAATCCGGCGGCAGCCGCTACGAGTCCGGCCGCAACATGCCCAAGCCGGTGCGCGAGCTGGTGCGCCTGGTGCATATCGAGCAGATCGATCTGGCCAAGGTGAAGCGCGAAGACCTTGAGGTGATCGCCTACATGAAGGAGGCCCACCCGGATCTGTTCACCAGCCTGCGCAAGGCGGTGGCAGCTGGTAGTACTGATCAGGTACAGGGGGAGGCAGCATGAAAGTAGCAGACGGATTTGCAGGCATGGGTGGCTCCAGTGAAGGCGCAACCATGGCAGGCGCCGAAGTCGTATGGACTGGCAATCACTGGCCCGTCGCCGTAGAGCTGCACGCACGCAACCACCCTGGTGCTCTCCACGTATGCCAGGACATGCACCAAGTTGACCCATCCACCATCCCGGCGCATGACGGCTTCCTTGCCAGCCCGTGCTGCCAAGGCCACAGCCCAGCTCGCGGCAAGGCGAACGGCAACCCACAACATGACAGCAGCCGCGCAACGGCATGGTCTGTCATCGCTGTTGCCGAATACCACCTGCAGGATTTCATCGTAGTGGAGAACGTCCCAGCATTCACGCGCTGGAAGCTTTATCCGGCATGGCGACAAGCCATGCATGCACTGGGCTATGCCATCCAGCCATACATCATCGATGCGGCAGACCATGGCGTACCCCAGAACCGAGAACGCCTCTACCTGGTGATGACTCGCAGCCAGCATCCAATTGAGCTGCGCTTGCCTAAGCATGAGCACTTGGGTGCCGACAGCTTCATTGACTTCGCTTCTGGCAGCTGGAGCCAGATTGAGCGACCTGGGCGCAGCCCGGCAACCCTGAAGCGAATCGCGGCCGGCCGTGCACGATTTGGCGACCGCTTTCTCGCTCCCTACTACGGCACCGGCTCAGGTGAGACCGGACGCAGCTTGGCGCGCCCCATCGGCACGATCACAACGCGCGACCGTTGGGCTGTCATCGACGGAGACCGTATGCGAATGCTTACCGCACAGGAATGCCGGGCAGCCATGGGGTTTCCCACTGACTACATCCTGCCGGATCAGCACCGCCTCGCCGTTCACATGCTTGGCAACGCGGTATGCCCGCCGGTAATGCGCGACATCATCAATGCAATCAAGGAGGCGGCATGAGCAAACCCCGGAAGAAGTACAACCCGCGCCGCTGGCAGCGGGTTGCCTGGGCCGGTGGTGGCGACCAGGTACAGCGTGTGC
>JACCDZ010162750.1_pt1 | contig 25124 bp, 20 predicted proteins | sample 7449551 | NCBI WGS metagenome assembly JACCDZ01 (sample SAMN15323452, study PRJNA562643) | freshwater metagenome | isolation source: river surface water | place: USA:Blue River Watershed | collected 2017-08-18 | reverse complement strand
ATATGAACTTCAGCCTCCTTTTGTTCAATCGCTTCGGTTACTTGGTTATACAGATGTAATTCCGTCCAACTGGGATTAGCAAAAAACTCGGTTTGCTTAGAGTCAATTTTGGCTGAATTCCAGCTATTCCAAGTTTTCGAACTCCACTCGGCACCTTCCATAAAGCTATTTGAATCCGTATTTACCACGTGAGTCAAACACAAGAAGGGATCCGGTCTTCCGATCGGATTCGGGTGAATGAGCCACGATTGCTTCGGCTTGTGAGTGCGTAAAAACTGCTTAATTCGCTTAGAAACAAAGGATTTGCCGAAGTGAATGTGCAAATCTGGTTGTAAGACTGGCCACATTGATTCGTCAGCTAAGAGTAAATCGTGTCCAATCGTACTGCCACAATTAGACGTCGCATCGCCTATCACCGGAATTCCATAAGCGGAAAGCGTTTCGAAGATCGAATTGTGTTCCATTTGGCCTACGGTAACGAGAATTTTCTCTGCAGAAGCGATAGCTTGGTTGAAATAGGCAAAGTCAACTTTATTCTTTGTGCTTTGTGCTTTGTGCTTTGCTAGTGTTTCATTTTGGAAAATAGCTGAGCTATTTTCCAAAATGAAACCTGGCTCCGGATAAAACGGCTCACTTATCGGCACATTGATCTGCACAGGACCTTTCGGTTCCGCCATAGCCGTCAATGGTGCAGCCGAACAATCATCCGTTTCAAAATCAAAAAAGGCCTTTGCATGCTTTCCAAATAGGTTCTCTTGGTAAATCGTCTGTCCATCCCATTGTCCTATCCATTCCTTGGGACGATCTGCTGTTAAAACAATCAGCGGAACTTCTTGGAAGAAGGCTTCGACTACAGCAGGAGCAAAATTTAATCCGGCTGAGCCTGAGGTACAGCAAATAACGACAGGACGTCCTGTTTTCAGGGCGATTCCTAGGCCAAAAAATCCAGCCGAACGCTCATCTGCAATAGAATAACATTTGAAACCGCCGTGGCGGGTTAAGGCAATCATTAAGGGGGCATTTCGGGATCCTGGGCATATAACCGCCTCATTTACACCTTGTTGGTATAAAGAGTCCACTAGTTCGATGATGCCTTTTGGAAATGCCATAGCAAAAAAAAGCCTCGTAAGAGGCTTTAAAAATTATCCAAGATATGTTTTTAGTGCTTTGCTTCGAGAAGTGTGTCGTAAACGACGGATCGCTTTCTCTTTAATTTGTCTTACACGCTCACGCGTTAAATTAAATTTCTCTCCGATCTCTTCTAAAGTCATCGCGTGTTCGCCATTTAAGCCGAAATACAAAGTAACTACATCTGCCTCACGTTGAGTCAAAGTAGATAAAGCACGTTGCACTTCTCGACGAAGGGAATCGTTGATCAAACCAGAATCTGGTTTGTCTTCAGAATCATTCTCTAATACGTCTAAAAGCGAGTTTTCTTCTCCTTGAACGAAAGGTGCATCCATAGAAACGTGACGACCCGAAATTTTCAAGGTATCCACTACTTCGCCGGTTGAAATCTCTAAAACCTCTGCTAATTCTTCTGGTGAAGGCTCACGCTCGAATTTTTGCTCTAATTCAGAGAATGTTTTTGAAATCTTGTTCAAAGAACCTACTCTGTTCAAAGGTAAACGTACGATACGAGATTGCTCTGCTAAAGCCTGAAGAATCGATTGACGAATCCACCAAACCGCGTAGGAGATAAATTTAAATCCTCGAGTTTCATCAAAACGTTGTGCTGCTTTGATCAAACCTAAGTTTCCTTCATTAATTAAGTCACCTAAGCTAAGACCTTGGTTTTGGTATTGTTTTGCAACCGATACCACGAAACGAAGGTTCGCTTTTGTTAAACGTTCTAAAGACAATTGATCTCCATCACGGATTTTCTGCGCGAGAATTACCTCTTCATCCGGAGTCAATAAATCGACTTTACCGATCTCTTGAAGGTATTTATCTAGAGATTGACTTTCCCTGTTGGTAATTTGTTTGCTAATTTTTAGCTGTCTCATAAGATCTTACAACAGAATGAAAGCGTCGCGCACGAATGCGCGACGCTTGAATAAACATTTTTATTATTCAGCTGAAGCAGCTGGAGCCTCTGGTTTTTCTGGCTTAGGTAAAAGAACCTTAGCAGATAAACGGAATTTGCCCGTTTTCTTATCTACCTCGACTAATTTAACCTTGATTTTATCTCCTTCTTTGAAAACACCGTCCATCGTGTCGATGCGATCCCATGAAATCTCAGAGATATGTAATAAACCATCTTTACCCGGTAAAAATTCCACAAAAGCTCCGAATGCTTGAATATTCTTCACTTTTCCTTCATATACCTCTCCTACTTCTGGTAAAGTAACGATTCCGCGAACCATACTTACCGCTTTCGCCATGGCATCTCCGTTAGAAGAGAAGATACTTACGTATCCGCCGTCTTCTTTTTCTTCGATCGTAACGGTTGCACCTGATTGTTTTTGGATATCTTGAACGACTTTACCACCTGGTCCGATTACGGATCCGATTTGGTCTTTCATAATCTTGATAACCGTAGCACGAGGAGTTTGAGGTTTGAAATCTTCTCTCACGGCTGGCATCGCCTTCTTCATCTCGTTTAAGATGTGTAAACGACCTTCTTTCGCTTGAGTTAACGCTTCCGCTAATACTTCGTAAGATAAACCTTGAACTTTGATGTCCATTTGGCAAGCGGTGATACCGTTTTCAGTACCCGTTACCTTAAAGTCCATATCGCCTAAGTGATCTTCATCACCTAAGATATCAGATAAAACCGCGTATTTACCTGTTTTTGAATCAGAAATTAATCCCATCGCGATACCTGACACTGGAGCTTTGATTTTTACACCTGCGTCCATTAAGGCCAAAGTACCTGCGCAAACTGTCGCCATCGAAGACGAACCGTTTGATTCTAGGATATCAGAAACGATACGTAAGGTATAAGGGAAGTCTTCCATTTTAGGCAAAACCTTCTTAATCGCACGCATCGCTAAGTTTCCGTGACCTACTTCACGACGACCTACTCCACGGTTTGGTTTAACCTCACCTGTTGAGAAACCTGGGAAGTTGTAGTGCAACATAAATTTGTTGTACCCTTGAGTCATTGGTTGGTCGATGATTTGCTCATCCATTTTCGTACCTAATGTAACGGTAGTCAAGGATTGAGTTTCACCACGAGTGAAAACAGACGAACCGTGAGGAGTAGGTAAATAATCTACTTCACAGGTGATTTGACGGATTTCATTCAATTTACGACCATCTAAACGGTAGCGCTCTTGCAATACTAATTGACGAGCAGCTTCTTTTTCGATATCGTGTAAATACGTTTTTGCCATAGAAAGGTTCACTAAGTGATCTTCAGGCAACGTAGCAATGTACTCATCAACGATCGCTTTGAAACCAGCTTTACGCTCGTCTTTCTTCGGATTCGCTAATTTTGCAACTGCTAAGTATTTCTCATAGTAGTTTTTCCACAATTCAGCACGCAATTCTTCATTGTGTGATTCGTGTGAATACGTACGTTTTTCTGTCTTGCCACAAGCTACGGTCAATTCATTCAATGCAGCGCATTGGATTTTGATCGCGTCGTGTGCAATACGTAAAGCTTCTAGCATTTCGGTTTCAGAAACTTCGTCTCCTTCTCCTTCTACCATCAAAATATCGTTTGCGTTTGCCGCCACTAATAATTCTAAGGAAGCACCTGCTAATTCGCTAACGCTTGGGTTTACTTTATATTCACCGTTGATTTTCGCTACGCGAACTTCTGAGATAGGTCCATTGAATGGAATATCGGATACGGCCAAAGCTGCAGCTGCCGCTAAACCGACAAATGCATCTGGTAATACTTCTGAATCTGCTGAGATCAAGTTAATTAAAACTTGAACATCTGCGTGGTAATCATCTGGGAAAGTAGGGCGCAATGCGCGGTCTACTAAACGAGAGATCAAGATTTCGTAATCAGAAAGGCGCGCCTCTCTTTTTAAGAATGATCCTGGAATACGTCCATTTGACGCAAATTTTTCTTGATAGTCTACTGATAAAGGAAGGAAATCAACTCCTTCTTTGGCCTCCTTGTTAGCCACTACAGTAGCTAACAACATCATATTTCCTGATTTGACTACGACTGCTCCGTCCGCTTGCTTGGCTAATTTGCCTGTTTCAATCGAGACTTCTTTGCCGTCAGGCATTGAAATATGCTTTGTAATGATGTTAAATGACATACGTTTCTGAATAAATTTCACGCAACCTCGCGTGATTTAAGATGTTGTTTGAACAGTTCAAACGTTTACAGCGGGGAAATAAAAGAGGGCTCCATCGAAATGAAGCCCTTTTTTATCTTATTTACGAATACCTAACTCCGCGATGATCGCACGGTAACGTGAGATATCTGTACGTGTTAAATAATCTAGCAAGCTACGACGCTTACCTACTAATTTTAAAAGTCCTAAGCGTGTGCTGTGGTCTTTCTTGTTTTTCTTAAGGTGCTCAGTCAAGTGATTGATTCTGTACGTGAATAACGCAATTTGCGATTCAGAAGAACCAGTATCGATCTTAGACTTTGCTTTACCTTTTGCTTCGAAAATTTCTTGTTTTTTCTCAGGTGACAAATACATCTTTTACCAGTTTAAGTTTAAAATATTTATTGAATTTGCAAAAGTACTCTTTTTCTTGCTACGAAGCAAATGTTTTAGGCGTCTGTTTTTACGCTTACGAATTTACCTTTTAGTCTGTCCCAAACCACTCGATAGAAGTCTGTTTCAAACAAACGCGAATCAGCTAAGGCGATCTTGAGGAAGTAGGCTCCTATTAAAGCTAATATGCCATTCGCGAGCCACGCCCCTATCTGGATGATTAAGGCGCCTTCTTTGGCCATCTTATCTCCTTGCTGCGTTAATATATAGAGTAGTATAAAGAAGGAAACCGCCACCACGACCGGCACGCCGAATCCCCCCTTCTTAATAATGGCTCCCAGCGGCGCCCCGATTAGGAACATCACTAAAATGGCAATCGCATTCGTGAACTTGTGGTGCCACTCTAGGTTTGTCTTGTTTAATTTGGACTCGAAATCCTCTAAAATGGCCTTATTCGTTTCGCCAGCCGTAATCATATTCTTCGCTTGTTGCGCTGCTAGATCGTAGGGAACAGGATTTTTAGCCGCCAAACCCTTCGCTAAACGAGGCTTGATCCAATCCGTCTTCTGAAAGAATTGCAAGGTTTTCTTCACTGGCGTCACCTGGTAAAGGAAATTAATGGAAGATGACTTGAAAAAGCCCTTTTTAACGGTTGAAATCGTATTGGCTAAGGAATCTGCATCATCCGCCAGCTGGTAATTATTGCGCATAATCTCGTGGTGCGCGAATTGTTGCTCATCCGTTTTTTGGAGATCAAACACGGCCAGCGACATCACCACCTTGCTTTTCTTGAAATCATGCACCGCTAATTCCGTCGGATTTACCACCGAACCTTGGTCCGCATCTTCTAAATAATCCTTGCCATTAAACAGTTCAAACACTAAATAGCGTTTGTTCATGATCGTGTACATCAGCGCAGAATCCGCCAAAGTCACATGGCGATTCCCGTCATTGTGTGTGTGATCATAAATAATCAGGTTCTTAAGGGTCTTATTATCCGGGTACTTCTTCCCTACTTTTATGGAATAGCCGGTCAAATCCGTGTAAAAAATCCCTTCCTTGATGTTCAACGTCGTTTTAGTCGTCTTAATGTCATAGAGTAAACTCCAACCTTTGATGTTCGCCCAAGGCAAAGCCACGTTCATAAACCAGAACATAAACAAGCTCAAAAACACCGCCACGGTTAAAATAGGACGCATAATTCGGAAAATCGAGATGCCCGCACTCTTCAGTGCCGTCAACTCAAAGTTTTCGCCTAATTTCCCAAAAGTCATCAACGAAGAAAGCAATACCGACAACGGCATCGCTAAGGGAATGGTGATTAACGAGAAGTAAAAAAACAACTCCACGTACACAAATGCCCCTAAATCCTTGCCAAAGAGATCAGCAAAGTAAAATAAAACCAAACGCAACAGGAAAATAAAGATGACAACAAGAAGTGTCAAAAAAAATGGTCCAAAAAACGCCTGCAGTACTAATTTATCAATCTTACGCATCCTAACTCCCTACTATTTCTTTCAGTTTGTCGATTAAATAATCCCACAATTCTTCTGCATCCGCATCCGTTTTAAAGGTCGAAGCCCCATCGATAACCGTTAGATAGGTCGTATTCGAAACCTCACTCACATCCAGGCTTAACTCAATAATGTGCTTTCCTGGCTCAGAATTCCCTCTTTTAAAATCAAATTTGACTGATTTATTGGCTTTTCCAGGTAAAACCAAGGCTGGATGGTTCTCATTATCCCAATAAAAATGCAATTCTGCACTTCCACGAACAATCACTTTGTCTGCAAACCATTGTTGTAATCCGGATGGACTACTTAAGTAAGGATAAAGCACCTTAGGCGACGCTTTTATCTCATATTCAAAAGTATATGGAGTTTGTGACATATGAACGGGGATAAATGAACTAGTAAACCTACCTGTAAAACTACCTGTAAAACTACCTGTAAACAAAGGTATTAACTCTGGGCTAAATCCCAAATCCTGTGCAAAATTAATAAGTATTGTGAAAATATTTGTGTTCTACGGTGGGAACGCTTACCTTTGCACCATAATTTGGCGGGGTAGCTCAGATGGTTAGAGCGTTGGATTCATAACCCAAAGGTCGGCAGTTCGATTCTGCTCCCCGCTACATAAAATCCCTTTATGGGATTTTTTTATGCCTATGAAAAAGCCCTCGTTTGATGTAATCTTTATGGAACTGGCTCAGAATCTGGCGCTTCGTTCTCATTGCACCCGCGCTCAAGTGGGTTGTGTATTAACCAAAGATACCCGCATTATTTCGATCGGTTACAACGGGCCTCCCGCAGGAACTCACAATTGTGATGATGAATTTGGCGAGGATGGTTGTCCTCGTGATTCGAAAGGAAGTTGTTCTTTAGCCTTGCACGCAGAGCAAAATGCCATTTTATATGCCTCTAAGAACGGTGTTTCAGTCGAAGGTTCTACAATTTACGTTACTTTATCCCCTTGCATCTCTTGTGCTCGTATTATTTTTAGCATGAAGATTAAGAAAGTGATCTTCTTGAATTCCTATGCCGCCTACAAGGGTTTAGCGTCTGATGAAGGGGTTGACTTTTTAAGGAAGTTCGGGGTGGAGGTGGTTTCATATTCAGAATTATAGCTCGGCTATAATTCTGAATATGAAACGAGAGTAGAGATAATAGAGTAGAGAGCATAGATTTAAAGCATAGAGCATAAAGCCCAAGTATAAAGGTGGAATCAAAAAAGGGATCGAATTCGATCCCTTTTTCGATGATTTTTATTAGAGTATAGATTATAGAGCATAGATAATGAGCAATCGATTGGAATCGAAATAGTATTTTTTAAGCTTTAATCAACACTCTCTACTCTATAATCTATACTCTATAATCTCTACTCTATTATCTCTACTCTATTAAAACAAAAGGGGATCGATTCGATCCCCTTTTGTTTTAATGATGAACTCCCCCTTCCCCATGCACGTGGCCGTGGGCAAGTTCGTCTGGAGTAGCTTCTCTGATTTTTAAGATTTTTCCTTGGAACATTAAGGTTTTCTCCGCTAAAGGATGGTTAAAGTCCATGGTAACGGTTTCTCCTTCGATGGAAACGACTAAACCTTGCATGCGGTTTCCTTGGTCGTCCGTCATCGGGATGAAGTTTCCGATTTGTAGGATATCGTCTGCGGATTGGTCTTCGGCTTGGAAAATAGATTTAGGCAATTGGATGATCGCGTTCGGATCCACGTTACCGTAAGCATCTTCTGCTGAGATACTGAAATCGAACGTGTCGCCTTCGTTTAATCCCAAAAGGTTCTTTTCAAACGCTTCTGGTAAGCCGCTAAGGCCGTGAATAAAAACCATTGGTTCTTTTTCGTCTACGATTTCTACGACATCTGGTTGTCCATCTTCATCTGGAAAAGCTAGTTGATAGGAGATGAATACGACATTATTTTTTGCAATTGACATGGTTTGAGCTGTTTTTTTGCCTGCAAACCTACGGGAAATACTTGAGATATTTTTCCATCCCTTAGCTTTTGCCTATTTTTGTTTAACTAAATTCACCTATGCAACAGAGCGCTCAAGAAGTTTTAAAGGATATTAAGCAGAAAAAACTGGCTCCTATTTATTTGTTGCATGGCGATGAGCCCTATTTGATTGATCAGCTGGTGGATGCTTTTGAAAAGCAGGTGTTGCCGGAGGATCAGCAGAGTTTTAATCAATTTGTCCTTTTTGGCAAAGATCATAGTCTAGGATCTATTATGGCTACGGCGCGACGGTATCCGATGATGGCGGAGCGTCAAGTGGTGATTGTGAAGGAGGCGGCGTTCATCGAGGCGATGGCCAAAGCGAAGGAAAATGCGAAGGCCAAAGACGATGATTTAAAGGTTTGGGAAGATTATTGCGCGAATCCGACGCCCTCTACCCTACTTGTTTTGACCGTTAAATCCTTGCTTTCTGATAAATCAAAGGTGTTTTCTGCGCTGGTGAAGCACGGTGTGATTGTCACATCGAAGAAAGTGTCGGAAGATAAATTGGGTGCTTGGTTAGTGGATTATTTGGGCCAAAAAGGGATCAAAATTCAGCCCTCTACCGTCGAATTGATGGTTTCCTATGTGGGCGCGGATTTGTCTAGAATGGCGCATGAGGCGGATAAATTAGCCGTGAATGTGCCTGCTGGCGCTGAAGTAGGCTCTGCAGAGGTGGAGAAATACATCGGGATTAGCCGGGAATACAATTATTTTGAGTTCCAAAAAGCGATCATCCAGCGCAACACCGAAAAAGCCCAGAAAATAGCCTTTCACTTTGCGGAAAACGCTAAGCAGAATCCTGCAGCGCCTATGCTAGTCTTGTTATTTAACTTCTTCTCTAAAGTATTACAGGTTCACGACGTGGGAAATGTCTCTGACGGGGAGATTGCGAAGCTGATTGGAGTGAATCCTTATTTCGTGCGTGATTATACGACAGCGGCGAGAAATTACCCTTTGGCGAAGGTCGTTCGTATTATTGAAGCAGTGAAGAACGCAGATTTAAAAGTAAAAGGGGTTATCGGCAGTGCGGAGACGGACCGCGAAATCATTTTGGACTTAAGTTTCCAAATCTTGCACCTCTAGATTCTAGTTAATAGGCAAGAAATCATCTTCTTTCACGTATCCTTGCTGACTTTCAATCAGGCTATACACCCAAATATCACGGGTAAACCAATAATTAATCCGATTTCCCTTCTTTAAAAGACGCTCCACCGGTGCGGCAGATGACGGAAAGTCGCGCATGTAAGACTTGTCTTTGGTAATAATCCCATAATTTAAAAAGCCCGGAAAGTTCGCAAATAGCCCAATAAAAGCGATGTAAAGGATTAAATAGGTGAATTGACTGCTGCGTATCACTTTCTTTTGAAAGACGGAATAGGTCAAAATTCCAGCCCCATATAAGGCTATCAATAAGAGGAAACCTAGCAGGAATGGGAAGAATTTAAAGTAAAGCCAATAAATCTGATCCCAAAGGCTCATCTTGAAGCCATTTAGCCCCTGCTTCTCACCTATTTCCTCCAAACGCTTCGATATTTCCGGCCGCGCATTCGTCGCTTGTATGCTAGATAAATAGTAAAGTTCTTTCAACCAATCGTTTTTTGCTTTCGCGATGTATGCCAGTTTTAATTTAATATTTTCCGAATCGCGCGGTTTGGTCTTTAAATGGGACACGTAAATTTTCTCCGCACGCAAAAGTCTATTCGCCTTAAACAAAGAATCTGCTAATGCGAGTTGATTTCTATCTATTTGGGAATAAGCTCTTTGGCCAAAACCAAAAGAAAAAATCACAAGAAATATAATTTTATTTAGAGAAAGGGCTTGCATTATTTAAAAAAGGGTGCTAGTTTTGCACCGCAATAAGGGGAAAAAGTTACTCTTTTGCAAACGAAGGTCAACCAGTGGTTGAACTTCCTTTTGGTTCCAGAGTGAACCATTTTTATATACCAAGCCTCGGCTTGAATGATTCCGTAGCTCAGTTGGTAGAGCAATACACTTTTAATGTATGGGTCCTGGGTTCGAATCCCAGCGGGATCACTTCTAAAATGAAAAGCCTCAGAGAAATCTGAGGCTTTTTTTTGTTTAAAATGACTATTCTAATCAGTAGGATATTCCTCTTCGATTTTTTCTAATTCACCCTAAAACTATATATCGAAGAGTAACTTGCTGATTTAGTATCCATAGTTTTTACCATCCAATAATAGATTTTGCCTGATTGAACAGGTGCTGTTAAGCTAGCTGTTTCTGCCTTTAATTTAGGGGTGTCTAACAATGCAACTTTGGCAAAATCTTCACCAAGATAAATTTCATAACTTAAAGATTCAGCTGGGGTGTCATTGTCAGATCCTTTCCATACAAAAAGAAACTGTCCATTTTGAATATCGATAGATTCGCCAGCCTTAGGGGATAGTAATTGGGCTGGGTTAGGGGCTGAAGAACTTTCTCCTGGGCCAGCAAAATAAAATTTCCATGATTTAGAGGTGGCGGTTTGATTTGTTTTTGTTGATTTAGAAACGACGGTCCATGAATAGGCCTCTCCTACCTTAAGGTTGATTAAAGCGGGGCTAGTGGTAGCCGTTTTAATTTCCGTTAGATTAGACTTCAAATTCGTGATTTTAATTTCATAATTGGATGCCGTAGTGGTAGGAATCCAGGAGAATTCAACTTGATTAGTATTTACCGCCTCTAAACAGCTGGTGTTATTCAATGGTTTACTTAATTCAACTGGATCAGGTGCTTTTTCTGGAATTGGTGCAGGAGTAGGTGCTTCAGCTGGAGCTGATCCACAAGAAATAAGCCAAAAACTGATAAATATAAGTGCAATTAGTCGTATCATTTTTTTATGATTTTTACTTGTTGATTGATTGTATTTCCTGTTACCTGAACTAGGTAGATGCCGGAATTAAAATCTGCTACGTTCACTTGAATTTCGCGATTCATATCTGGTATTCCTTGCATGGATAAAGCGGATATTCCTGTTAATCCAATGAACTGAATGTGTACTGAAGGATCTTGTCCACCTACGTATATCGTTAGATTTTCTGCACATGGGTTCGGGTAGCAATGTACCTTCTCGGATTGAAAGACTTCTTTGTAAAAAGTGCCTTGGCAGTTCCGGTCGGTCCAAACTTTTACTTGATTAGCTCCTTTGATCAATTCCCCTTTCCACATAGGTTGATCGGTTTCGTAGATTTTTTGATTCAATTGAATATAGTATTTATTGGAACCCGATAAGGCCAATTGAATAACGGTGTTCTCCGCTTGAATGGACGATTGAACTACTAAGCTGGCAGGTTCTGTTATTTGGAAATCAAATCGCTGCAAGTAGTCTTTTTGACCCTCAATACGAATGCTAACTTGGTAAGTACCGATCCCTAATTTTTCTAAGAGATGACTGCTACCTGCACTGGATTTACTTGATTTAGTAAAGTTTAAAGGTCCAGTTATGTCGATTAAATAATTGTATTTTTTATCAACGAAATCAATGCTCATCCCTCCATTGCTCATTCCCGGACAGGTTGTGGCGGTCACTTTTAAAGCGTAATTTGTTACCGGAAGACTGAAAACTTCACACCCATTGATATCAACTACTGCACCTATTGGAGTAGTTGGGCATAGGTCTAAATTATCAGGTACACCGTCTCCGTCAGCATCATTGAATAATTTAATTAAAGGGACTTTGGGGAATTCTTTAAATAAAACCTCATTTGTGAGTTTGGGATCATTGCCCATCCATTGATTGAGTAAGGAACCATAAACTTGTCTAAAATCGTAGTTAGCGGTTAACTCATCACTCGTTTTATAATCCAATGGAATTTTAGGATTAGCGCCAATAATTCCCCCTTTGACTGAATTCCCAAATACAAACATAGGTGCCACCGTACCGTGATCAGTTCCGCTGCTACCGTTAGAATGCACCGTACGTCCAAATTCGGAGAGCGTAACCCCTACAACACGATCTCCTAAATTTTGAGCGTCCAAATTTTTCATAAAGGTTACGATCGCGTCGTTCACTTGCTTGAGTAAATAAGCGTGCTGACCTTTCGTAGGATCTTGTGTGTCTACTTGTTTCGCATGTGTATCAAATCCGTTTAATTGAACCATATACACTCTGGTTTGAAGCCCTCCTGATATCAATTTTTGAATTATTTTAAATTGATTTCCTAGATCAGATTCTGGAAAAATAAATGGTGTTGATCCAGAACGATAGGCAGATTGTACAACCGAGCCATATACCTGAGATTGTTTACCTATTAATTGTAAATAGGCCAAACGAGAGCCTTGAATTGTCGTAGGATAGGTATTGACAAATGGATTTAATAGACTGTAAAATTGATCAGGGTTAGAATAAATCAGACTGGTGAAAGAATTTTGTCCTTGAAATAATAAACTAGATTCGCCTCCTAATTCGATGGAAAGTGGATGAGGAAATTGAGCATTTGGATAGGTATTAGGATAAAGGGGATGTTGTTTTTCTAGTTGTCTAGCCATCCAACCTGAACTTTCGTACTGATCTGTATCTGTTCCAGACATCCATATGTCCGTAGATCTAAAATGAGAAAAATTAGGTTTGGAATAGCCAACTGATTGTACGATAGCTAGCCTTTTTTCGCTTAATAATGTATTCATTCCCGCCATAGAAGGATGAAATCCGAGGCTGGAGCCTGTGATAGGCAAGTACTTGTTTTCCGGTAAAATAACTCCAGGGCGTATCGTTTTTAACTGGCCATATTGTTCTAGAGGAATCAACGTATTTAAACCATCATTCCCTCCATTAAGACGAACTATTACTAAAATTTTACCCGCTTCCACTGTATTGCTTAGAAGATTGGACATTTCTAATTGTCCTAAGCCTGGTAGAAATGATGGAATGGCAGCTAAATGGGCCATATTATGTAAAAACTTCCTTCTGTTCATTCTCTTTGTTAATAAAGTTGAGATTCACCCAATTGATAAATTAGACTTAAGCCCTTAGCCAAACGATTTTGAATCAATGCCGCATTTTCCGCAGAGGGATTCGTTGCATAAGCATTCCAAATAGCCGACCAATAACTTAGATTCGTATTCCCTTGCATGATTTGATTGATAATTTGCTGCCGATTTTCAGTACTTATTGTTTGACCAATATGTCGTTCAATTAGCTGATCAATTAGCAATTCTAAATTTTCTGGATTTTGAAACTGGCTTGCGTAACTAGCTAAATTTGCCCTTACTTGGGCACCGGTTTTAGTGGTACTATTATAATAAACACCTTGTCCCCAATTAAAAATTGCATCTGTGAATTGGGCCCTTTTAATGATGGTATCTGAATTTATCCAGAACAGATCAAAAGCGGGTGCTTGGTAATAGGCAGGCCAACCAGATACACTGGGTGGGTCTCCAATGTTCATTCCAAGGCTTATCATGGCATTCTGAATGCCGTTTAATCTTTTAAAATTGTAATAGATAGCGTCACTTCCCATTGGATATGGTTTGTTACTATTATCCAATAAAGGCAAATCAAATTCTTTTAATATACCTACTACGAAATCAAGAGGTGATTTGATCATTGATTTGATATGTAGACTGTCGAAAAAGTGTTCACTCATGAGCAAGGTTCTCAAAACCGGTAGTATCTCAAACTTCGAATCTTTGAATATTTTAGCTAAGGGAGTAATGATAAGTTCTTCTGTGGAAGCATCAATACTCGGGTTCACAAAGAAGCTGTAAATTCGTCGACAGATATATTTGGGCATCTCATCTGTCGCACAAATCATGTCAATCGCTTCACGCAGTTCGCCATCAGCTCTATCAGGATTGCTTGAACCACTGATTTTTCGATTTCCATAAAATTCAGAGAATTGCTTATCACCTGTATCATGCATGGCAAGATTATTCGTAACTAATGCAGGTCCCTCTGTAGTCTTCGTTTTTTCCCAATCAAATTGCCATCCCGTTAACAGTCGAGCCATTTCAGCGACATCTTTTTCTGTGTATTTAGAATTAGGCCCTTTCCCTACCGTAAAAAGTTCTTGTAATTCACGCGCATAATTTTCATCAGGAGCATATTTGTTGTTTTGGTTTCCATTCAAATAAATCAACATAGATGGATCTATGGTGATCTGATATATCAATTCTTTAAAATTGCCTAGTGATAATTTGAACAACTTGTCTACATAGTAAAATGCATTTTTGGAAATCCCCGCATTTTGGATGGAGCTAACTAATAAATTGTTGTAAAATAGCACCATGCGCCAGTGAATCGAGGTAGATTGTTGAGTAAACTGTTTCAACATCCATGATTTTAATGAAACCCATCGCGCGCCACTTTGATTTACCTCTGTGGCGTTTACCCAAACAGCTCCTCTTGCCACATCTCCTTTGACCTCATCCGGATTGTCAATAATATCCAAATAGTAATCATTTATTGGAAGTTCAAATGCTTTTTCCGGACTTAAAAGCAGATCTACACAAGCGCTTAACCCTAAATTCTGTATTTTTAAATAACTGGAATGACTATATCCAATAAGTCCACGATTAATCAAATGCTTTCTTTCTGCTACGCCAAAATCACCAGCATAAACGCTCAGTCCCTTCGTTGAATTAATTGTACGGTCCTTACGTATTCCAATGGTTTCCCACTGCACATTTTCTTTTTTGAAAAGTGCAACTAAGTCAGGTTGTCCAATTGCGTTCGTAGGTATAGGTTGTTTCATTTTATTCATTTATTTTGTTTCTTGCCGCCATGAAGCGAAGAGATTTTGTTCAGCATATATGTCCCTCTTTAGTACTTATTCAAGTTTTGGCCACAACTAATTCTTGCAGTAATACAGAAGAACCCATCGATGTTCTTTCTGATTCTGAAATAAAAGAATTTGAACGTGTGTCCACTAAATACAACAATGAGGGGTATTTTCAGGAAGGAAATCTGGTTTATATAAACTTGTCAATTCCAGCCTTTTCAAATCTAGGAAACAATTTAGGGTATGCCAATATCCTAGATGCAGGTGTACTATTGATACGTACGGAGGAAAAGACGATTAAAGCCTTTAGTAATTGCTGCCCTCACCAAGGAATAAGGGGCGCTTGGTTATTCGCAAATGGTCGATTTAAATGCGAAAACCATGGAAATACCTACAATATAAATGAAGTAAATACGGTCTCCTGCAGTTCAAACAACATTTCAGGTGGATTGCAGAGGTACGCAGTTGTTAGCTATCGCCAGTTTGTTAAAATTACTAAAGTATAACAGAGAAATCAGGACAAGTAGACTTTGTCCAAATAGGTTCAAACGTGTTCAAATGAGTTCAAATGCGAGATGTGATGGTTAGTGATTCTACCGTTAAGGCACCATCCACTGAAATCTCCCCTCTTCATAATCAAAGAAAGCTCTTCTATGCCCCGCATGATTCAACCACAACCAATCGATCGATTGAACATGAATGGATACAATGCCAAAGTTTTCGTAACCCACTTCACTTTCTGCTAGCGTAAAGTTCTCTTGTTCGATGTCTTCTGGTAGTCCGCTGGTCGATGAATTAGCAAAACTGGACGGGCTTTGGAGTGTTAAATAGCATTTTCGACTGGATAGAGAGGTGGTTTGCCAGGCTTTGGCCGTCATATCATCCGTATGATGTAATACCGCTTTTCCTTTTACGCGTAATTGAATGCGCTCTTCGGAATCATAAAATAGCGCGCTTATAGAAGGATTATGTATTAACTCTTTCCATTTAGGGCTTCTGATATCCGTATGGAAACGCAATTCTCTTTCTGTAGGCAAAGTCTTACGTAAAACAACCGTCCGCATATTCACTTCGCCATTAGCCAAAGTAGCCACGCATGGCGTATGAAAAGGATTTCTGCTTTTAGTGGCTCCAGTGACTAATCTATTCCAGCAGTCCTGTTCAAGATCGGTTAAACTGTAATCGATGTAATTGATTCTATTATTTTCCATCCTATTTCTCAAACACCCTCTTCAACAGCTCACTCGTCCGTGCCATCGGATTCGCACGGATATCTTTTTCTTGTTTGGCTATTTCGCTGTAGATTCCCTCCATCGCCTTTTCGGTTACATAAGCGCTCAAGTCTGGATTGATTCTCTTGTTGCTGAAAGGAATGGCATTGTAGGCTGTGATGGCTTTTTCCCAGTATTTGGTGGCGTTTACTTTATCTAAGGATGTTTTTACGATCGGATTAAAACTGGATTTTAATTCCGTAGCGGTCTTTGAACGTAGATAAGAAGTAGCTGCTGTTTCATCGCCACGTAGGATGTTGATGCCATCTGTGATGGTCATTTGTTTGATGGCATTTACGAAAATGGGTGCGGCGGTAGCGGAAGCATCTTCTGCCGCGCGGTTCATGCTGAGGATGAAATCGTCCGCTAATTGGTTTAGGCCTACACTTCTGAGAGTGCTTTCCACTTTGGCGGCTTCTGGTGGCATGAGGATTTTTAAGGCAGCATTTTTAAAGAATCCATCTGGTTTTGCGAGGTTTGCACAACCTTTTTCGGCTCCTACACGTAAGGCTTCTTTGAGGCCATTGGCAATATCATCTGAACTTAAGCCTGTTTTAGTGGCGCCGGAAGCGATTTCGGTGGCTTTTTTGAGTATGCCTTGGAAGGATTGAGCTTTGGCATTTAGAGAACAAAGGGTTAAGAATATTAGTAGTTTTTTCATATTTATTGAGATTATAGATAAGAGAGCATAGAGTAAAGATAGGATACACCAGAATAGAGAAGTGTAATTATCAGCATAATTTATCTCTAATCTATACTCTATAATCTATACTCTGAGCTACACTGCCCACTAGCAACTAAATTTACCGAATAATTACTATCTTTAAAATCACTATTTATTAACCGACTATGAAATTACGTTTCCTACCCTTATTACTTCTCCCCCTCTTTTCTAACGCACAATCCAATGTCGATAGTCTCTTTATCAAGAAGATGTCTGATGAGATTATGACGAACGGAAAGGCCTATGACTTATTGTATGAGTTGACCAAAAAGATTGGTGGGCGTTTAGCCGGTTCTCCGCAAGCGCAGAATGCGGTGATTTGGGGTAAGAAAAGTTTAGAGGCGATGGGTCCAGATAAAGTGTTCTTGCAGCCGTGCAAAACGCCTAATTGGAAGCGAGGTGGGAATGATTTTGTGGCGATTACGGGGGTGAATGGGGAGGCGAGAATGCAGCCGTTGGCAGCTTTGGCCTTAGGGAATTCCCTGGGTTCGAATGGATTAATCGAGACGGAAGTGGTCGCAGTGGCTAGTTTCGAGGAATTAGAGAAGCGCAAGGAAGAGGTGAAAGGCAAGATTGTGTATTTCCACAGTGTTTTTGATCCGACAAAAATTCAGACGTTTAAGGCTTATGGCGAGAGTGGCGCTTTTCGCCGTTCTGGTGCGAGTAGAGCCGCGAAATATGGTGCGGTGGCGGTGTTAATTCATTCACTGAGCACGGCGCCGGATAATGAGCCGCATACCGGTGTGATGGTCTATGATGAAGCATATCCGAAGATTCCAGCGGTGGCTTTAGGCCCGAATGATGCTCAGCTATTGTATGCTTTGGCCAAAAAAGGAACCATCAAAGCCCAAGTTCAAACCTACGGTTTCTTCCTTCCAGATGCGGATGACAACAACGTAATTGCAGAAATCCGCGGATCTGAATTTCCAGACCAATACATCACCTTAGGCGGTCACTTAGACAGCTGGGACGTAAATGAGGGCGCACACGACGACGGCGCCGGCATCGTCCAAACGATGGAAGTGTTGCGCGTCATGAAAGCGTTAAACTACAAACCAAAACGTAGCATCCGTTTTGTCCTATTCGCTAATGAAGAAAACGCTGCGCGCGGGGGCAAGGAATATGCGAACCAAGCTAAAATCAACAAAGAGAACCACATTTTTGTCATCGAAAGCGATGAGGGTGGCTTCACTCCTCGTTCCATCGGAATTACGGCCCATCCTGCTCAATTCTCCCGTTTCCAAACGTGGACTCCCCTATTAAAGCCTTACGGTTCTGAGATTACTTTTGGCGGTGGCGGTACGGACATTGCTCCTATGGCCGGTATCAATAAAGAATCCATCTTAGCTGGACTAATCCCTGACAGCCAACGCTATTTCGATCTGCACCATGCAAAGACGGACGTGTTCGAAAACGTAAACAAAAGAGAATTACATTTAGGCGCCGTGAACATGGCAGCCATCATCTATTTAATTGATAAATACGGCGTAAAATGAGATTAACGACATTATTTCTGCTTTTTGCTTTTGCATCTTTCGCATCATTCGCGCAAAAGACTTCTTATTCGGTTCTTGTGTATACGAAAAATGGCCCTGGCTACGTGCACGATAATATTCCCTCTGCGGTGGCCGCAGTTCAGAAGTTAGGCTCTGAAAATCGCTTTCAAGTGGATGTTTCGGCTGATCCAGGGGTGTTTGAAGAACAGAATTTGGCCAAATACAAAGTCATCATCTTCACCTCCACTAACAACGACGTCTTTGACACGGACGCTCAGCGCGTCGCTTTCCGCCGCTACATCGAAGCTGGTGGCGGATTCGTGGGTGTGCACTCGGTGACGGGCACAGAACGCAAATGGAGCTGGTTCAAATCGATGGTAGGCGAAACGTTCTCCTGGCACGCCAAGTTCCAGCCTTTCTCGGTCATCAACATCGCCCCATCCCACCCATCCCTACAAGGAGTCCCCTTAAAATGGACGATGGAAGACGAATGCTATTTTGGCTTTGAACTTTACCCCGGCATCCAAACACTAATGATGCATGACGTGAATACCTTAGATCCGTCCCAAAAAGACCTCATCACGAAACACAAAGGCGTCTATGGGGACTATTTCCCAGCGGTCTGGACCCAACACTTCCAAGGCGGCCACATCTGGGTCACCACCCTAGGCCACGCGAAAGAAAACTACCAAGAACCGACCTACTTGAATCATTTGTTGCAAGGGATCAATTACATCGCAGGTCAGGTTCGCAAAATCGATTACTCGAAGGCTTTCTCGACGGGTAAGGATGATGGGTTGAGGTTTTAGTTTATTTGTTTTGAATCAATTGCTTTAATTCAACTAATTCCTTTTTTAGCTGTTCAATGATAGTTTGTTGATCTTGGATTGCTTTTACCATGACTGGTAATAGGTTGTTATACCTTGCCTCTAATTTATCAGGGTTGTCTTCACTTACTAAGTCTAAATTATCCCCAATTTCTGAGCTTTTTTGGAGTGCTAATAAATCCTGTGCAATAAATCCTGCAGCTTTTATACCCACTTTTGCTTTGTCTCTTGTATTCCAAGTGAAGGTTACGGGTTTTAATTGTTTAATGAAATCGATCCCCTCCGCAATATCGATAATTTCCGTTTTGTCCCTTCGGTCGGAAAGTGCTGTAATGGAGGTGACCATAGCTCTTAAAGAAGTAATGCTTCCATTCCCTAACGTTATTTGATTACTTACTGAATTGTTGGAAGCTTGAGCATTATAGCCAATTGCTGTGTTATTTGAACCGGTATATATATATCTTCCGGCCTCATAACCGATGGCTGTGTTGTAGAAGCCAGTTGTGTTTCCTCCTAAGGCTTCGCTTCCAAAAGCAGAATTATAGCTTCCAGATGTATTCATAGTCATAGAATAAAAGCCAGAGGCGGTATTGTAGTCTCCATTAGAGGAATACAGTGAAGATAGTCCATTAGCTGTATTTCTTATGCCCGTGGTATTACTGTAAAGCGCAAATGCTCCAATAGCTGAATTATTCGATCCCAGCGTATTAGAATACATTGTGTTATATCCTACAGCTACATTGTTATCATTCGTATTGTAATAAAGTGCGGAATTACCTAAACCGGTATTATTTTTTCCGGAATACACTGAATATAAACTAAATGCTCCTAATGCTACATTTTCCCAACCTTGATGAATTAATTTCATGGAATTATGACCTATTGCTGTGTTATAAGAACCATTATTTAGATTTTGTAACACACCTATTCCAATAGCTGTTGTTCCATCACTTCTTAATAAATTCGGTAAGTCTTTGTGTCCGATAAGTAGACTGTTAGAGAAACCAAATCCTTGACTTCTTACATCCGATAAATTATCCAATGATGTTGCTCCTGATGCCGCTACATCAGAAACCCAAGTTGTGCCATTTGATTTCAATATATTACCTGAAGCCCCTGGTGCAATAAATTGTAGGGCACCGGATCCATTTCCCACTAGAATAGTATTTTGCGTTAGTGTGCTTGTGCCAGTTCCGCCATTAGCAACTGAAATGGGCCCTGATATCTTTGCATTTGTTACCGATGCATCTGCAAGTTTACTACTTGTAATTGATGCTGAAGTTAAATCATTACTCACAATTGAATTTGACAGATTCAATTTCGAATAATTTATAGCGGCAGAACTTGAAATATCACTTGATACAATTGAACCGGTTAAATTCAACTTCGAATAATTTATGGCAGCTGTGGAGTTAATGTCATTGTCAGTGATTGAACCATCTGCAATGGCTGTACTTGTTATCGCGCCAGTTCCAATACTAAAAGTAGTTCCCGTTAAAGTCAATCCATTTCCAGCAGCATAGGTTGTGTTTTGACCAGATCCCCCACTCAAACTTGTCCATGAATTACCTCTAAAAACTTGAAGTTCACCACTTCCTGAAGTTCCACAATCGTAACACCAAATGATTAATCCATCTTCTGGAGAATCAATATTGTTTTTATCGCTTTCCGCCATTCTAGGAGGTAAAAATCCTTTCGTAGTTGAATTAATTGCCAATGCAGCAGAAGAAGAGGATGGCGTGTAACCAATAGTCATTTCCGGCACGTTTAATACTCCATTTGCCTGAATGGTACCGTCGGGGGATAAAACTAAATTGGCTTGTCCTCCAAAAGTAGCCCCGATAAACATTTTCTTGTCATTTAATGAAGAAAAGGCCTTTAAGGCAATATCCCCTTGAACTGTTCCATCAAAAAATTGATTATCATCACCTACTACGCCATATTCAGCTCCTCCTCCATCATTTCCCACTCTCAGCCAGGTAGGGGCCCATGGATCATTTTGATGTAAAAATATGCCAGGCTCATTTCCGTCGCTATTTACTGTAAGGTAATTAAAAGTGCTTTTATCTTGCCAGTTAGCATTCCCATTTCCATCTTCCGTTAAAACATATCCTTCGTTATAACTGGTTAATGGAAGAATACTAGAAAGGGGAATGTAGTTATTCCCGTCATTTAAAATAATAGTTCCATTTTCAGGTAATACAAGTTCTCCATACCGAGTAAATTCCCAGTTACTATATTCATAATTAGACGGGTCCTCTAAGGTTAAATTAATACCATTTTCTGATAGCTGAATTCGTGAGTATTTATTTACATCAGCTAAATCTTCCCAAAGCATTCTGGTAGAACCATTACCAGAGGAATACGTTGTAATCGTACTTTCTGGCAAGGCATTACTGATAGTAGTGTGGGAGTCATTTTCAGACCAAGCTTTAATTTTCAATTTAGCATTATCGTTTCCGATAATAAGTGGGTTTGTATTTTGATTTTGTGTTAAAGGATTAGTTTTGGTTAATATAGAATTGGGAGTAATTGAAAAAAAAGCATTTTCGGGGTTTAGCACTGAATTTCCATTTACATCCAATATGTCCCCTCCCGTTGGTAATGTGAGGTTTCCATTGGGGGCAAAATCCCATTTAATCCCATTATTTATATTGTATTTACTCCAAATTTTCACTCCTGAATTCTCGATATCTATTTTTCCTACATCAGAGCCATAACCATCAGACCCAAATGGGAATAAGTAGATTCCGTCTGAATTTTCATCAGTTGAAATGTCTACTTGATTTGCATTGCCCCTCAAAATGTTATTTTCAAAAGAGAAGTCACCTAGAACTGGAATTACAGGCCTATTCGTCAAATCATTAAAATTACCACTAAAAAAACGACTGACACCCAGCTTAGATTTGATACTCGCTTCCGTTTCATCTCCAGTATTTGTACCTGAGAGTAAAGCAACAGCGCTATTAGATATTTTTTCATTTGTTACAGCCCCATTGGCAATCTTTATCGAAGTAACTCCCCCATCAGCGATTCCACCGGATGCGGTATTTGCTGTGATATAATCTTTAACTGCTTTTTGTGTTGGATAAAGAATATCACTCGGATTTATTCCACCTAAATCAGAGGAAGTAGATTTATTAGCCACATTTTCTTTCAAGGCCAAAGTTGTAGTAGAAGCTTTCAAATCCAAAGCAGCCTGTGTTGCAGAACTAATCGGTTTCGCTAAATCCGCCGTATTATCTACATTGGAAAGTCCCACCATCGCTTTCGTTATACCTGTAACTGTGCCTGAGAATGTAGGAGATTCTAAAGGCGCTTTAAGCGCCAAGTCTATCGTATTAGCTTTACCAGATAGTTGACTAATGGTCGCTAACCCACTTAAATCTTGATCTCCCGTATTCGTACCACTTACGGCCGCTAGTTTATTTTTTTCCGTTGTGGTATAGATTTGATCTACACCTAAGGCTGTTTTCAAGGCAGAAATAGAAGCTACTCCCGTACCACCTTTGGAAGCAGATAATACACCATCTACGTTATCTGCGTTGACTCCATTTGCGTAATAGGCGAATGGTACGGATTGTAATCGGGTGGTTCCCATGGCCGCAAAGCTGGTTCCTCCAGCGGGATCCATTTCTACTTTTAAAAATTTGGGGTTGATTTTCCAGTTGATGTCTGTGAAGTTTCCTGTTTTGGAGATTTGGGTTCCATCTCCGATTACCACTGAGAATATGCCTTGGGCGTTTGTGGTGACCTCTTTTGATTCCACATATTCCACCGATCCTGTTTCAGAGCCTTGGATGACAGAGAAGCGAAGACTGATTTTCTGAGTGGCTAAAACTGCACCTGAGGAGTTTCTGCCAACGCCTTGGAAGTTGATGCCATTGTCTTGGCAAAAGGCAGAAATAGACACGATTAAAGAGAGGAATGTTAGTAATTTTTTCATTAGATTATTTTACTGAATTTGAATGATAAAGCTTGTTTAAAATCGTTTGAAGACGAATAGATCAATCGAAGGAAATAGGTGCCTCCTTGTAATGAGGAGATGTTTATTTCCTTTTCGAGGTAATTAATGTAATACGTTGATGGATAGGTTTCCAGAATGCGTCCTTGCTGGTCGATGAGATGGAATTCAATAAAACCGGGTTGAGACAAAGCACCTTTCAATCGAATATAATCGGTGGCCGGATTGGGGAATAGAGCGAACTCCTCTCCTGCTTCTAATACCTGATTAACAATGCCTGTCACTAACGGTGTATAGGATTGGATGAATCCGGAGCTTAGGCTGATTTGATTAGAACTTTGGAAATAGGCAATAGAGGCAGTTTCACCTACACTGTAGTCGAGTGTTTTACTGACTGATCCTCCCACATTGAAGGTCATAGGATTGATGCTTTGCGCGGAGGCACTAAAACAACCAAGTAGTAAAAAAATAAAAAGGAGTCTAAACATGTATCGTAGAACTGAGATTAAATCTACGTTTTAGACTAGGTAGTTTTTGAGTTTGCGGTAAGGAAGAAGTTTCAAGTTCTGAATATGAAACAAAAAACGGCCTAAAGGGGCGTTTTGAGTGTTTCTAGATACTCAGAAGGGGTGCAACCATAAAAGCGTTTGAAGGCTCTGTAGAAGGAGGTTTTGGAAGAAAATCCAGATTCCAAAGCAATGGCTTCTATCGTATAATTATCCAGAGACTGTGTATTAACTTTGGACAAAAAATGCTGTAGTCGCATTTCATTTAAATAGTCATTGAAACGCTTTTCGTAATAATTATTAATTATGTAAGAAAGGTCTCGGTTAGGAATTTTAGCTTCGACAGCGACTTTACTAATACTTAGATTGGGTTGTAAGTAAGCTTTTGTTTGTTTAAAATAATTTTCAATTAACTTAATTTCATTCGAGTAATCATCATAAATGAATGGTATCTTATCTGTTTCGTTTTCAATCAAACTTGATTGAGTTTCTTTATACTTTACAAAAGGCAATCCATTTAATGCTTGCGGGTATATCAATAAATAACAGCAAATGCTAAAGAATCCTATCCCTAAAATAATTTCAGGGATGATATGAACCACTTTAGAATCAAATTTCTCTTTCAGTAGGAGATAAATGGGTATTGTTATAACGTAACCTAGAATGATTAAAGCATTTGCAAATGTGAAAACGCGAAGCCATTGAATAACCAATTTGATTTGGTCTTGGATCATTTTAATGGGGTTTGCTTTTTTGTACTCAAAAAGTAGTATCCATTGAAATAGTAAATAAATGATTGACTGTATAGGACGGAAAATATAAAATACCGTTTCAGGAAAAATCCCTAGCTGTTTTTCAATGGCAAAAGTTCTTGCTTGAATCGTTTTCGTAATGATGTCCAATTTGTATTCATTGGGACTGAAATAAAAGGGTATATAGTTGATAATAAAGAAAACAAACGGGATTAGATGGAGCATGTCTATCCGTTTAAATTTCTGTTCATTGTATAAAACAGTCCTAACATATAGATATCCAAGAGGGGGAATCAAAAATGTGATCGGAGCTGCAGTTCGATACAAAAACGCAACGGAGACGATTTTTCCTGTGTAGATAAGTAAATATAAAATGGCTGCCCAGATTTGACTTAATATAAAAGCAGCCAGAATATAATCGGAAAATGATCTTAATGCATTTTTCTTTATTAACAAGACGTAAACTGTAAGTAGCCCACAGATGATACTTGCTTGAGAAAAATCCAGTAAATCAATCATGCCTCAAATGTAGCATTTTCTTTTTCCTTTTTTCGCGAAAAATGCCCATTTTTGCACCATGATTAGAGTATTTATAGTGGCTTTGGCCTCCGTGTTCATCTTAAATTCGTGTGAAAAAACCTCTGCTGAAATCGAGGGTGAAGTGCGTGAATTGTGGTTACAAAATCTTCAAAAAGAGCAGGTTACAGGTGTAAGTGTCCT
>JACCDZ011659442.1_pt1 | contig 25132 bp, 23 predicted proteins | sample 7449551 | NCBI WGS metagenome assembly JACCDZ01 (sample SAMN15323452, study PRJNA562643) | freshwater metagenome | isolation source: river surface water | place: USA:Blue River Watershed | collected 2017-08-18 | reverse complement strand
GTGAGCATCGTCAAGTTCCGTCGTCGCAAGCACTACCTGCGCATGAAGAACCACCGTCAGTTGTTCACGGAAATCAAGGTCACTGGCATCAAGGCCGGTTGATCCATTCGGAGCTGAAGAACCATGGCACATAAAAAGGCAGGCGGCAGTACTAAGAACGGCCGCGAGTCACACAGCAAACGTCTCGGTGTGAAGGCTTTCGGCGGCGAAGCCGTGTTGGCCGGTAACATCATCATCCGTCAGCGCGGCACGCAGTACCGCCCGGGTGCGAACGTGGGCATTGGCACGGACCACACGCTGTTCGCTTTGAAGAACGGTAAGGTCGAGTTCAAGCGTCGCGGCGCCGCTCAAAAGTTGTACGTCAACGTACTCGCTGATTGAGCGTTGTCCGTTCGATGATTCTCGAACCCCGGCCTCGTGCCGGGGTTTTTGTTTGGTTAGAGTGTTCCCATGAAATTCGTTGATGAGGCGCGACTTCGAGTTCAGGCGGGTAACGGCGGCCGCGGCTGTCTCAGTTTCCGTCGTGAAAAGTTCATGCCTTTCGGCGGACCGGATGGCGGTGATGGCGGTCTCGGTGGCAGCGTCTATCTAAAAGCGGCTGAAGGCATCAATACGCTGGCGGACTTTCGCGTCGAGCGTACGTTCAAGGCTCAGTCGGGCGAGGCCGGTAGCGGTAACGATTGCTTCGGCAAGGGCGGTGAAGATCTCTACGTCCCCGTGCCTATTGGCACGATCGTTCGTGATAGCGAGACCGGCGAACAACTGGGCGATCTCGTCAAAGAAGGCGATACGCTGCTCGTGGCGCGAGGTGGCAAGGGCGGTTGGGGCAATGCACGTTTCAAGACGAGCACCAATCGTGCGCCGCGCCAATTTGGAACGGGGCTTCCCGGCGAAAAACGCCTGCTCGAACTCGAGCTGAAGGTCATCGCCGATGTGGGTCTGCTCGGCTTACCGAACGCCGGTAAGTCCACGTTGATTCGTGCGGTATCGTCGGCTCGCCCCAAGGTTGCCGACTACCCCTTCACGACGTTGCACCCGAATCTAGGTGTGGTCTACTGCGGTGAGCATCGCAGTTTCGTGATGGCTGATATCCCGGGTTTGATCGAGGGCGCTGCCGAGGGAGCGGGGCTTGGCATCCGTTTCCTGAAGCATTTGCAGCGTACGCGCGTATTGCTGCATCTGGTCGATATGGCACCGCTCGATCCCGATGCGGATCCGGTGAAGGATGCTCGTTCGATCGTAGCCGAGCTCAAAAAATTCTCGAAGGATCTGGCCCTCAAACCGCGTTGGCTGGTGGTCAACAAGAGCGATCTGTTGCCGCCTGATGAGGCCGAAAAGCGCGCGAAGGCCATCGTGCGCTCGTTACGTCACAAGGGTCCTTGGTTCCTGATCTCCGGTGCCACCAACACCGGGACGCGCGAGTTGACCGAGGCAGTCATGCGCTTCCTCGAGGAGAGCGCTCCCGTCCCGCGTGACTGAGCGCAACAGTAAGGTTCGTCGTCGTATTGCCGCTGGCAAACTGCGGCTCCGTCTGCGCGATTTACGCAACTTGGGTCCGCGTGCAGAGACTCTGCTAGGCGAGATCGGCATTCATTCGGTCGAAGCGCTCCGTGAGCGTGGCGCACTCGAGGCTTATCTCGAGTTGCGTCGGCGCGGGCTGATGAAATCACTCAACATGCTCTGGGCGCTCGTGGGCGCGCTCGATCCGTGGCCCGAAGGCACCGACTGGCGCGACGTGTCGCGAAGCGAGGCGCGATTGCCTTTAATGCTGGAAGTGGAGGCGCGTGATCAGGCGCGGGTCGCCGTACGGCAGGCTGCGGGCCTCGTAGCGCCCAGTTCTCCGCCCGGCGAATCCGACGAGGTCGATGTCGCGAGCGAGGAATGGGTTCCCGGGATGCCTTTCACACCTCAAAAGAAAAACCGGCCGTAGGGCCGGTTTCTCTCATTCTGCGAGGGGCCGAGCAAGCTCGGCCGAAACGCGATTACTTCAGCTTCTTGAGCCGAGCAGCCAAACGCGCCTTGTGGCGCGAGGCCTTGTTCTTGTGCACGAGACCCTTGTTGACCAGCGAGTCGACGGTCGAGGCCGCTTCGCGATAGGCCACGGTGGCTTCGTCCTTCTTACCGCCGGCGATCGTATCGATAGCCTTGCGAATGGCCGAACGCGAACGCGAACGCAGCGCGACGTTGCGGGCGCGGTGCTTGACGGCTTGACGGGCGGCTTTCTCTGCGGACTTGGTGTTGGCCACTGCTATGTGCTCTAAGGGTCTGAAAAAAGGCGCGTATTTTCACGGTGACCCTCTCACTTGTCAACGTTTTCCGGGGCCTGGCTCCGGTATAGTCCGCCTTCCGTCATGAGTCGCGCGATCTTCAAGAACACTTCCGCCGTCGGGCTGACCACTTTGCTCTCCCGAGTGACCGGTTTGCTGCGCGATATGGTCTATTCACAGGCCTTCGGGGCCGGGACCCTGATGGATGCCTTCCTGGTTGCCTTCAAGATCCCGAACTTCTTGCGTCGGCTCTTCGCCGAAGGGGCCTTCTCGCAGTCGTTCGTGCCGGTGATCTCCGAATACAAGGTGCGACGCGAGCAAGCTGCCGTGAAGGAGCTCGTCGGCGACGTGACGGGCACTCTCGGGGTGGTGCTTTTTGTGGTTGCGTTACTGGGCGTGATCGCAGCGCCGGTGATTATCCTGCTCTTCGCGCCCGGGTTCACTCAGGCCGAGGGCAAGTACGAGTTGGCCGTCGAAATGTTGCGCTGGACGTTTCCGTACATCTTCTTCGTGTCGCTCACCGCACTCTTCAGTGGTGTCCTAAATAGTTACGGGCGTTTCGCCGTGCCGGCATTCACGCAGGTCATCATGAACCTCGTGATGATTTTCTTTGCACTCGTGGTGGCTGCGAACTCAAGCAACCCGGGCGTGGCGCTGGCGATCGGTGTGTTCGTCTCGGGGGCTGCACAACTCCTTTTCCAACTACCGGCGGTGGCACGACTCGATTTGTTGTCGTGGCCTAGATGGCGCCCTGCCGCGGAGGGCGTGCGCCGCATCGGCAAGTTGATGTTGCCCGGCATCTTTGGTTCGTCGATGGCGCAGGTGAGTTTGCTGCTCGATACGCTGATTGCCTCGTTTCTCGTCACCGGCAGCATCGCCTGGCTCTACTACGCCGATCGTCTGATGGAGTTCGCGCTCGGTGTTTTTAGTATTGCGTTGGCCACGGTGATTCTTCCCGGGCTCTCTGCGCACCACGCTAAAGGGGATGGCGAGCGCTTCTCAACCACACTCGATTGGGCACTTCGTCTCGTCGTGCTGATCGTCGTGCCGGCTTCCATTGGGCTCTTGGTGCTGGCGGGTCCCATCACGGCGACCATCTTCGGGTATGGCGCCTTTACGGCCAATGACGTGCTGATGACGCAGTATGGTTTGATGGCGTACTCGTGGGGTCTCATCGGCTTCAGTCTCGTCAAAGTACTCGCGCCCGGCTATTTCGCTAGGCAAGACACGCGCACGCCCGTGCGCGTGGGCTTGATTGCGCTTGGCATCAACATGGGCATCAACGTGGCGGTGGTGTTGCCCGCGCACTATGCCGGTTTCGGTACGCCGTTCGTTTTACTGGCGACCTCGACCTGTATTTCGGCGGCGATCAACGCGGCATTGCTCTGGCGCGGTTTGCGCCGCGAGGGCGTGTATCGACCGTTGCCGGGCTGGGGTGGCCTGTTGTGGCGCGTGATTGCAGCCAATGTCGTGATGGCCGCGTGCTTAATGGCGTTGGCGTCGCTCTTTGGGGATTGGCTCGCAGCCTCGGCTTTTACGCGAATGTGGCAGCTGGCGCTCTGCGTCATCGCGGGCTTCGCCGTCTATGGGCTCGCGCTATTGGCCTTGGGTTTGCGGCCTCATTCACTTCGATTGTAGTGGCGTCGCAGCATGGAACTCTTACGCGGAACGACTGATCTGCGCGCTGCGCACCGTGGCGGTGTCGTCACTCTAGGAAGCTTCGATGGTTTGCATCGAGGTCATCAAGTGCTGCTCGCGCGCACTTTGGAGTGGGCGAACAGGATCTCGGTGCCGTCGGCCATGCTGACTTTCGAGCCCATGCCGCGAGAGTTTTTGCAGGCAGCCAATCCGCCGCCTCGATTGACCAACTTTCGTGAGCGCTGGCGCTTACTCGAGCGGACCGGGCTCAACTCGCTCATCGTGCTGCGCTTCAACGATCGACTCCGCTCGCTCACGGGCGAAGAGTTCGTGGAGATTCTGACGCGAGATCTCGCCGTCCACGGCCTGGTCGTCGGCCATGACTTTCGCTTCGGTAAGGCCGGGCAGGCCGATGCGGGTTTTCTCGTCGAAGCGGGGCGCCGTCATGGCTTTGCGGTCGAGGTGATCGAGCCCGTCTCCGCTGAGGGCGAGAGAGTGAGCAGCACCGTGATCCGTGATGCGCTCGCGGCCGGCCGATTCGATCAGGCGCGCGTGCTGCTCGGTCGGCCCTATTCAATTCGAGGCCGCGTGGTGCCCGGCGCGAAACTCGGGCGGCAACTCGGCTTCCCGACAGCTAACATTCGAGTTCGGCGGCGCAAGCTCCCGCTCGGCGGTATTTACGCCGTTCGGGTGCATGGGATCACGAGTCGCGTGATGGGGGGCGTAGCGAGTCTCGGGACGCGTCCCACTGTCGATGGTGTGGAGCCTTTGCTCGAAACTTTCGTTTTCGATTTTTCGGGTGATCTCTATGGCCAAGAGCTCGAGATCGAGTTCGTTGCGCATCTGCGCAACGAAGAGCGCTTCGAGAGTCTTGATGCCCTCGTAGCGCAGATGCGCATCGATGAGCGTCGAGCGCGAGATTTTCTTTGAGGACGATTTAACGTGACCGATTACAAGAACACCATCAATCTGCCGCAGACGGACTTCCCCATGAAGGCCGATCTCGCACAGCGCGAACCGCAGATGCTCGCGCGCTTCGAGAGCGAGGATGTCTATGGGGAGCTGCGGCGTATTGCAGCAGGGCGTCCACGCTTCGTGCTGCACGATGGTCCGCCGTATGCCAACGGTACGATCCATATCGGTCACGCCGTCAACAAGATCCTCAAAGATATCATCGTCAAATCCCGCAGCCTGGATGGCTACGATGCTCCCTATATTCCGGGCTGGGATTGCCATGGGCTACCGATTGAGCTTGCCGTCGAGAAGAAGCACGGGCGTCCGGGCCAAAAGCTCGACGTCAACGCTTTCCGTAAGGCCTGCCGCGAGTTTGCGGCCGAGCAGATCGAGCAACAGCGCATCGATTTCAAGCGCCTCGGTGTGATGGGTGACTGGGATCGTCCCTATCGCACCATGGACCCGGCTTATGAGGCGCAGCAACTGCGCGCTTTTGGTCGCATCGTGCGTAATGGGCACCTCTACAAAGGGGCTAAGCCCGTGCATTGGTGTCTCGATTGTCGCTCGGCGTTAGCCGAGGCCGAGGTGGAGTACGAAGAGAAGACTTCTCCGGCGATCGATGTCGCCTTCGAGGTGGCCGACATTGCCGACTTCTGCCAGCGTACGGGTGTCGATCTCGCTGGCGATTTGATCAAGCCCTCAATCGTCATCTGGACAACGACGCCTTGGACCTTGCCTGCCAACGAGGCCGTAGCGCTCGGCGCCGAGATTCTCTACGCACTCGTCAAGACCGGCGATCGTCGGCTGATCGTTGCCGATTCACTCGTCCCGTCGATTCTTGCGCGATATGGCATCGACGCCGCGAGTGCCACGGTGGTCGGGCGCTTCTCAGGGCAGACCCTCGAGAAGTTAATGCTTCGCCATCCGTTCCTCGATAAACACGTTCCGGTGATTCTCGGCGAGCATGTCACGCTCGATGCAGGCACGGGTGCTGTGCACACCGCGCCCGCGCATGGTCAGGAAGACTTCGCCGTGGGGCAGCGCTATGGACTGCCGGTCAAAAACCCGGTCGGTGGTGACGGACGCTTCTTAGCTGGCACACCGTTCGTCGAAGGCCAAAAAATCGATGAAGGTGGTACCACGCTGATAGCGATGATGCGCGAGAGTGGTCGCCTTGTTCAGCACGTTCCCTATACGCACAGCTATCCGCACTGCTGGCGTCACAAAACGCCCGTAATCTTCCGCGCGACGCCGCAGTGGTTCATCAGCATGGATCAAAAGGGCTTGCGTGCCCATGCGCTCGATGACATCAAGCAGGTGGCATGGACGCCGGCGTGGGGTGAGCAACGCATCACGGGCATGATCGAGAACCGACCGGACTGGTGTATCTCGCGTCAGCGAACCTGGGGTGTGCCGATCCCGCTCTTCGTCCACAAAGTCACCGGTGAGTTGCATCCGCGCACGCTCGAACTCATCGATCAGGTGGCTGATCGCGTCGAGCAGGGCGGCATCGAGGCGTGGTTCGCGCTGGAGTCCGAAGAGTTGATCGGTAAGGAAGCGGCCGACTACGACAAAGTAAACGATGTCATGGACGTGTGGGCCGATTCGGGTCTTTCGTTCGAGTGCGTCGCAGCGGCAAGACCTGAGATTGCAGGTCCGGTTGATTTGTATCTCGAAGGGTCCGATCAACATCGCGGCTGGTTTCACTCTTCGCTCTTGATGTCCGAGGCTTTGTACGAGCGTGCGCCCTATAAGGGCGTGCTCACGCACGGCTTCACCGTCGATGACAAGGGTCGCAAGATGTCGAAATCGCTCGGCAATGTCGTGGCGCCGCAGAAGGTCATGCAGAGTCTGGGCGCGGATGTGCTGCGTCTGTGGGTCTCGGCCACCGACTACGCCAATGAAATGAGCGTCTCCGACGAGATTCTGAAGCGCACATCGGATTCCTATCGTCGCATCCGCAATACCGCGCGCTTTCTCTTGGGCAATCTCGCCGGCTTCGATCCGAAAAACGATCTCGTACCAATCGATCAGATGGTCGCGCTCGATCGTTGGGCAGTCGGTCGTGCTGCTGCGCTGCAAGAGGAAGTGATTGCCGCGTATCGAAACTATCAGTTCCACGTGATCTACCAGCGCGTCCACCAGTTCTGCGTTGTTGATCTCGGTGGCTGCTATCTGGATGTTCTGAAGGATCGGCTCTACACCACGCCAGCTAAGAGCGCGGCGCGGCGTTCGGCGCAAACGGCGATGTTCCATATCATCGAAGCGATGGTGCGCTGGCTCGCGCCGATTCTGAGTTTCACCTCCGAGGAGATCTGGTCGTATTTGCCTGCTCAGACCGATCGCGGAGCGCGGGCGAAGTCCGTGTTCCACACGACCTGGCACGCGTTGCCGGCCGTGCCTGCGAGTACGATCGAGTGGGACGCTTTGCTGGCTTTGCGTGCGGATGTGGCGCGCGAGCTCGAGCGTTTACGAGAGGCGGGTGAGATCGGCGCGCCGTTGGAGGCCGAGGTCGAGATACGCTGTGCCGGTGCGACCTATCAAAGATTGAGTGCGCTCGGCAGTGAGTTACGATTTTTCCTCATCACGTCATCGGCGAAAGTCATCGAGGAGGGTGAGGGTGATTCATACGTCATCGACGTGCGGGCGACGAATGCGCCGAAGTGCGTGCGTTGCTGGCATCGACGTCCGGATGTCGGCTCACACGCCGATCATCCGGAGTTGTGTGAGCGCTGTGTGACGAACATCACGACGAGCGGCGAGGAGCGTCACTACGCATGAGTGAGACTGCGGTGCGAAATCTGCCTTGGATGCAGAGCGGCTGGCGTTGGCTGCCGCTGTCTTTTGCCTTGATCGTGTTCGATCAATGGACCAAGGGTTGGATCGAGCGTCACTATGAGCTCGGTGAATACACGCCCGTCTTCTTCTGGCTCGACATCATCCGTTTACACAATCCCGGTGCGGCCTTCAGTTTTTTGGCCGATGCGGGTGGCTGGCAGCGTTGGTTCTTTACGATTTTCGCGGTGGGCGTGAGCGTGATGCTAGTGGTTTGGTTGCGCAAAGTGCGCCTAAAGACCGAACCCGTTCTCGCCATCGCGCTCGCACTCGTGCTCTCGGGTGCCGTCGGGAACGTGATCGATCGGATCGAGCATGGTTACGTGGTCGACTTCATTCATGTTCATTGGCAGGGAGCCTATTTCCCCGCCTTCAACATTGCCGACTCGGCCATTACGGTCGGGGCGATCCTACTGTTGTGGGATGCATTTGCTGATTGGCGGCGGCAGCGATGAAGATTCAGCTTGCCAATCCACGCGGTTTTTGCGCCGGGGTCGATCGAGCGATCGATATCGTCGAGCGTGCGATCACATTGTTCGGCAAACCGATCTATGTACGACACGAAGTCGTGCATAACCGACATGTCGTCGATCGCTTGCGCGAGATGGGCGCGGTGTTCGTCGATGAGTTGTACGAGGTGCCCGACAACGCGACGGTCATCTTCTCCGCGCACGGTGTATCGAAGGCGGTCGAGGATGAAGCGAAGCGTCGTGGTCTGAACGTCTTCGACGCCACCTGTCCGCTCGTGACCAAGGTGCACATGGAAGTACGTCGCTATGCGCGTGAGGCTCGCGATGTGATCTTGATCGGGCACGACGGGCACCCCGAGGTCGAGGGTACCCTCGGTCGCTTCGATACCAGCTTCGGCGGCCAGATTCGGCTTGTCGAGTCCGTGGAGGACGCGGCCGCCTTGCCTGTACAAGATCCGACCAAGTTGGCTTTTGTGACCCAGACGACGCTCTCGGTCGACGATACAGCCGAGATCGTCGCGACGCTCAAGGCTCGCTTTCCCGAGCTCGTGAGTCCGCGTAAGGAAGACATCTGCTACGCCACGCAGAATCGTCAGGATGCCGTGAAAGATCTGTTGCGCGAAGCCGACGTTCTCATCGTGGTGGGTTCGGTTACGAGCTCGAATTCGAATCGCTTGGTCGAGCTCGGGTCTCGAGCCGGTGTGCCGTCATACCTTGTCGACGGTGCGGCAGACCTCAAGCGCGAGTGGTTCGAGGGTAAGCACTGCGTGGGTTTGAGTGCGGGTGCTTCGGCGCCAGAGGTCTTGGTTCAAGAGGTTATCGAGCAGCTGAAGACCTGGGGTGCCTCGGCACCGACGGAGCTCTCGGGGCGTATCGAACAGGTCGTTTTTGGACTGCCACGCGAGTTGCGGTTGGCGTCCGAGCGGAATACTGCCCTATAATCAACGACATGAACTTGACCGACTCGAATGCCATCGCCGAGCGCTTGCGCACCGCAGGCATTCAGCCAACCTCGCAACGATTGAAGATCGCCTCGTTGCTGCTCGGTGCGCCTCAGCACCTAACGGCCGAGCAGATTCTCGTTTCATTGCAGGGCGAGGGCGTACGGGTTTCCAAGGCGACGGTGTACAACACGCTGAACCTGTTTGCCGAGAAGGGTGTGATTCGCCAACTCGCCGCCGAGGGTGACAGTGCGTGGTTCGATTCCAACACCGAGCCGCATTTCCACTTTCAGGACGTCGAAACCGGCGCCCTGACCGATCTGATGCCGCAAGAGGTCAGCTTCGATCGTCTGCCGCCGCCGCCCCCGGGCACGGAATACGCCGGCATTGAACTTTTCATCCGCCTTCGGCGCGTTTAATATCCGCACCCCCGGCCGTTCTGCCGGGGTCCTGATGCCGGAATAGCTCAGTTGGTAGAGCGGCGCATTCGTAATGCGTAGGTCGTAGGTTCGAATCCTATTTCCGGCACCATTTTTCATCTGGCTCAGGAGATGAGCATGATTACTCGAATCGAGTCCGGCAAGCGCATGTCGCAGGCCGTCGTTGCTAACGGCTTCGTGTTTCTTGCTGGCCAGGTGGCCAGCGATACGGCCGGTAGCGTCGAAGACCAGACGCGCCAAGTGCTCAATGAAATCGACCGGCTGCTCGCCGCTGCAGGATCGAGTAAAGAGAAGATTTTGAGCGCTAATATTTATCTCGCGAAGATGACCGACTTCGCGGCGATGAATAGCGTATGGGATGTGTGGGTTCACCCCGTGGCGAAGCCGGCTCGCGCGACGGTTGAGGCGCAGTTAGCCGCGCCTGAGTACAAAGTCGAAATTCAGATCGTCGCGCTCGCCTGATCTGGCTGGGCGCGTCCGTCGTCCCGCGTTCTAGACGCTTTCAGTTAAGCGAAGCAGCAGTCGTCGCGACGCGTTTTCGAGCAGATCGAGAACCCGTTCGAAGTCGGCTGCCGTGCCATAGTAGGGGTCCGGCACATCAACGCGCGAGCGCTCGCCTGCGAACTCCAGAAATAGTTGTGCCCGCTCGGCCTCATCCGCAGGCGCGAGCTCGCGTAGTCTGCTGAGATTGGATGGGTCCATGGCGAGCAGCCAATCAAATCGCGCGAAGTCGCCAGAGGTGACTTGTCTTGCACGCAAGGGTGCGAGGTCATAACCGCGCTTTCGACCGGCTGCAATCGATCGGGGATCAGGTGGCTCGCCGACGTGATAGTCATGGGTGCCTGCCGAGTCTATGGTCAGCTGAAGCTGCGGGAACTCGCGTCGCGCTAACTCGCGCAGCACTGCTTCGGCAGACGGTGACCGGCAGATGTTACCCATGCACACAAGTAAGATGCGCGTCATCGTCGGCTCGATCAGCTTTGTTGCAAGGCTCTGAAAGTTGTCTGGCAGCGCCAGAAGAGCAGACTCGCTAAGGGTGCGCTAACGAGAGCTACGATTGAGATGCCGTCGCCGATGCGTTTTTCATCAGCGAAGATGTAGTCGGAAATCGCCGAGGCAACGGTTGCGCCCAGCCCGATGCCGATGATATTGATCACAAGGAGATAGATCGCCGACACCCGAGCTCGCAGTTGGTTCGGCGTGACAAGTTGAATCGCAGATGATGCGGCGCCAAACGGAAAACTAGATAGGAATAGCGTCGGCACAGCCAAGGTCAGCGCGAGTGCCACATCACCTACCTGAAAGGTGGCAATGGAAATTGGCCAAAGCAAAATAGCGCTGACGAGTGCGACGCGGATCTCCGCATTGTGATTGCCCTCAGCGCGCCATCGATCCGCCAAGATTCCGCCGGTGAGAATCCCTGCTGCGCCTGCTACGAACATGATGGGGCCGTACGTGAATGCCACAAACAAAGGATCAACGCCAAACGTTCGCATCAAATGTGCGGGAAACCAGAAAGCAATGCCATTAAATAAGAGTGTCAGGCAAGAGACTCCAAAGAAAAAATTCAGATAAAAGGATTTGTGGTTGAGCAAGTGCGAGATGACAGCGCCGAAGCTCGGTAGCTCGGCAGTGCCGCCTCGACGCGGAGGCTCCTTGACTGTCATCATCCAGAGGGCAACGAGAATGCCGGGCGGCCCCAGCAGTAAGAAGGGGATCTGCCACCCGCGAACTTCGCCAATCAATGGCAGATCAATCGGTGGCAGACCGGATACGTATTGTACGAGTGCACCCGTCACCATAATGGCGACGCCAATACCGAAGTACACGCCCATCGAGAACAGTCCGAGCGCTCGACCGCGTTTCTCGGGTGGAAAATAATCGGCGAGCATCGAGTAGGCGGTGGGTGTCAGTGCCGCTTCACCGACGCCGACACCCACGCGCGCCGCGAAGAGACCTGCAAAATTCGTCATTCGACCACATAGTGCGGTCATCAAGGACCACAGAAAAACACCACCTGCGACGATGTTGCGTCGATTGCCTTTGTCAGCCCAGGTGCCGATCGGCCAGATTCCGAACACCGTATAAAAAAGAGCGAACGCGAGGCCGTGTAGCAGACTGATTTCGGTGTCGGTCAAGCCCAGGTCGGCTTTGATGGGGCCGACCAACATCGACAATATTTGCCTATCAACATACGAGAAGAGATACGCCACCATCAAAACGATGACGGCGTATCGCGCCTGAGAAGCGGGCGGCCAATCGCTCCTCGGCATGGTCAGTAGTTCGGTGCGAAGGGCAGTGGTTGACCGTATGGAGCTAGCTCCGGTGGCAGGATAGGCTTGTGCTCCGGATTCCACGTGAACGGCTTTTTGACCGTGTCGAAGGTATTAACGAGCGGCCCGTTAACAGTCCGCACGAAAAGGTTATATCCCGTATCGGTGCCGGCGGGCCCGTGATAAACGTCTTCGCGCCACCAGCAATAGCCTCCTCGCTGCATGCGCCCAAGATCACCCCAGACGTAATCGCCCTCGAGCGTATAGAGCTCTTCGACCATGGGGTGAGTCCACTGCGGCTTCGCCATGCCAGGCGGCACTCGATGTGGCGGCGAGCAGTAAAGGAATGACGTCTCGCCGGTGTACGGATCTGTACGGAGCGGTTTGATGGCAACGCCCTTCGAGAGCTGTGGGTCAACGAGACCCGGATCCCACTCCATCAAGAGGGGATTGACGTATTCCACCAAGAGCTTTTCATCGAAGCTGCTGGACGATCCTCGGAGTGCTTTTGGAACACCGTAAAACATCGTCAGAAGCACGGCGCCATGCGAGCTCGAGAGCTGTTCGCGCGGATAGCCCGCCGGCAAGAAGCCATAGGTGTGTTTCTCGTATGGCCTGCCGTTGATGTTGATAGCGCCATCCAGCACGAGAAACTCTTCGTGGCAGGACACCGAGTGCGATTCGCTCCGCGTCCAGCCGGCAGGATAACGAATGATCGTCGTCGCGCTGCCATCGACGTCGTCCCAACTCAACATTTTGGATTGGACATCGTCGTAGAGAGCGCCGTAGCACCCAGATGACCAAGGGATCATCTGGGCCTGAACGAACATGATGTGCGGTCGTGCCATGTCAGTTTCCAAAACGATAGGTGACTTCGACGCCCCACTGGCGGCCTGCTGCAGGATAACCAAGCGCGTTACCGATGGCGAACACATCCTTACGCGCGTCGCTGGTCGAGGTGAATTGTACGATGTTGTGGAAGTAGTCCTCGTCGGTGAGATTTTTCACGAATGCACCAACAGCGAGGTCACCAGCCTTATTCTCGTAACCGATACGAACATCGACCAGCGTGTATGAGGCTTGTGACATGACCTCGGTATTAGCCGGCAAGAAGTAGACCCGACCTTGATGATGCGTCGCAGCCTGCACGCTGACGAGACCACCGCTAGCGAGATTGATGCTGTAGGTGGCTGAGAGCGAGCCCTTGAACTCAGGCGCATTATTCAGCTTGTTGCCCGCAGCATCGATCAAGCGCGGCAGCCCAACACGATTAACGCACCGTGCATCAAGACTCGCGTTGGCGGTAGTGCAACTGCCGTAGGGGGTGACGAAGCGATCGTAGCTGGCGTCGAGAAAGGCGAGCGACGCTGCGACGTCTAAGGCCTCGGTGGGTTTAGCGACAACGTCGAGTTCTACGCCTTTCACGGTAGCTTCGGCGGCATTCGTCGTGAAGGTGGTGGTGATGTTGCCCGTACTTGCGAATACGGAGACCTGCAGATCGGTGTAGTCGTAGTAGAAGGCGCTCGCGTTGGCACGAACTTGCCCATTTAGCCACTCGGTCTTCGCACCGAATTCGATGCTGTCTATGAACTCCGGGTCAAAAGGCGGATTGACCACCGACAGATCATTAAAGCCGCCTGATTTGAAGCCCTCGCTGTAGGTCAAGTAGTACAAACGGTCGTCTGCGGGTCGGTACTCGAGGCCCACGCGCGGAGTCCAGGCATCCCAGTTGCGGCTCACGCTACGGGTCGTGGCTGCGGTGGCATCCGGTATCGGGTTCGGTGTGAAGAGACCGAGAAGTTCAGTGTCGGGAAGCAACGTTGATTGCCGCAGGAGATCGCCTTTCTTCTCGTCGCTGTAACGTACGCCGGCGCTCAAAGTCCATGCATCGGCGAGCTTGAAATCGATCTGACCGAACAGGGCCGTGGCCTCACCCGTTCCATCGGCGCGGAAGATGAAAGATCTGGGCGCCAGCACCGCAGGCGGCGTGAAGCCCGAGCGGACGAGGCCGAGCGCGCCGTATTTGTCTTCGTCAAACCAAAAGGCGCCGACGAGCCAGCGACCCCAGTCCTTTTCACCCGCGAGACGAAGCTCCGCGGAGAGCTGTTCGCTTGCGTAGACAAAAGAAGAACGTGTGACTTCAATCTCCGTGCCGTCGGTGTTGAATAGAAAATCGCTATCCCAGTCGCGATAACCGATTGTGAGGTTGAGGTTGGTTGACTCATTCACCGTCCAGTCGAAGTTACCGGTCACACCACCGGTATTCCACTTATGAAAGCTCGGCGTGTTGTTATAGGTTTTGTGAATATCACGATTCCTCGTGGCGCCCAAGCTCTCAGCAAGCCCTGTGTTATCGATCGGGAAGATGCTGGTATTGCCGTTTTCGAACTCGCTCTGCTCGGCAATTAAGGTTGCTGTAAGCGTGTCGCTCTTCCAACGTAGGGAGCCGCGTACGGCAGTCAGATCGTTGTCATCAATTTTGTTACTGCCACGAGGATCTAAGTCTTCGGTGTAGCCATCATCCTTCAGTCGACGTACGGCGATTCGGGCGGATAGATTCTCTGAAGCCGGTCCCGACAGCGCGCCGCGCACATCGATTCGATCGAAGCTGCCGACGAGGCCAGTCACATAACCCTCGAAATCGTCCGTGGGTGCGCGCGAGATAATATTAATAGCGCCACCAGTCGCGTTGCGCCCGTAGAGTGTTCCTTGGGGTCCGCGGAGAATTTCGACGCGATCGATATCCAAAAACTGGGTGAGCCCCATATTGGCGCGACCCGTGTAGATCCCATCGATGTGTGTGGCAACGCTCTGATCAACGCCGACACTGAAAATATTGCTGCCGATGCCGCGGATATAAAGCTGCGCTTCTCCGCCAGCCTCGCTGTAGACGAGCGATGGATTAGCCGCAGCGATGGCGCCAATGTCATCGATATTCAGTTTCTCAATCGCATCACCCGTGACAGCTGAAATGGCGATCGGTGTGTCTTGCAGGTTCTCGGCGCGCTTTTGCGCCGTGACCACGATCTCTTCGAGCTGCGCGGTTTGCCCGTGTGCTACCGCGACGGCGGCTTGAACGAGCAGGGCGCTGACGGCGGCATGAATTCGTTTAGAAGACATAAGAGACCCTCAACTAAAAAATGAGTTGTTGGAGTCAATCTACTAGTCCCCGTGGGGGTTCTCCTATAACAAAGTGTTTGCTTTCAATGCCGGTCTGTCAGAAACCAATCTTGTTTAGAGATTGAAATATGCAAAAATAATCCGCCATTTCGCGTTTTAAGGCTAAAAAACTACGCGTCGACTTAGATCAGATGGAAAAAAACTGACTGTCTTTGCTACAGCGGTAAGTCGTTCAATCTCAAGCTAAATAAAGCTTTTTGCAGAAGTTCGATTTGGTCGAGGACAGCGGGAATCACTGCGAAAATTCGGGGAAGCGATTTGTGCTGCGTCTGTAGTTTGATCATTTGAGGCAGAGAGAATGATTTATTTAGATCATGTGGGGCTGGTTGGTTCATCAATCGAGTCGTTTCGTCGAGAATGGCAGGGCAAGGGGTTCTTTGTCACTGAGCCCGAAGAGTTGTTGGCGCTCGACGCGAAAACGGGTCAGCGAGTGTCACTCGGCCAGCATAGTTGCCATATCATTCTTGAGCAGGGATACATCGAATTGACGGCAGTCGATACCGTCAGCCCAAGCCATCATCTTTCTCCGTGGATTCGCGATCACGATTCGCTTGCGATTATTGCAGTCGGAGCTGACGAGATCGAACGTGTGCGATCTCGACTCGAGGGTGCCAATGTCTCCGTTGGTCCGCTTGCTCATGCCTCGCGACCGATTCATTACGGTGCGCGACGCGGTGACGCTTTGTTTACTTGGTTTGCGCTCGGTGCCGAAAGCACTCCAGAAGCGTTGCTGTGTTTCGTGCGTAACGAACGGCCGAACCTCATTTACCAACCAGAAGTTCAGCGTCATCCAAATGGCGCGCACGCACTGGAATCGGTGATTATCTGCGCGCAGGATCCCGAAGCCGTTTCTCGTCGTTATAGCGGGTACTTGGCGTCAACGGCGATTGAGATGTTGCCGGATATGTTGAAGTGTCCACTCGAGCGCGGTTCGATCTGGATCGGGACGCCGTCGTCTATCAAAGCAGCCTTCGGGCATGTTGTCGATTTGCCGATCGGCGAAGCCCCTCGAGCAATTGGCTTTGGTGTCGCGCCAACACAGATCCACTGGGTATCTACAAGCGGCTGATGTGATTTCGGGCAGGCGGTCGTTGGCAACAATATTGCTAGAAAAAGCATCCATTTTGACTTTTTAGGGGGTTCGCGCCGAACATAGCGCTTGATCCGGTCTTCTTGAGATCAAAAACTAAAACGGATCAATGGGGCAGTCATGTCGGCAATCACATCGGCGCGTCGGTACGTCTTTGATACTTTTTTTGATATCGAGGGTAAGAGTCAGTTCGCGCGATCACTCGATAAATTCATTACTTGGCTGATAGTCGCCAATCTTGTTGCGCTGGCGATCGAACATATCCCGATACTGTATGCAACTCACGAGGCATCATTCGGAATATTCGATCGAATCTCGATCTACTTCTTCACATTGGAGTATGTGCTTCGTTTGTTCGCCGCTGGTGGTGATCCGCGATATCAAGGCAAGCGTTTTACAACTTTGCGTTTTGCAGCGACGCCGTTCGCACTGATCGATTTATTGGTTATTGCGCCCTACTGGCTGCATCTGCTCGGTATTATTGATCTCGATCTGAGAGCGCTACGGGCCCTTCGACTGTTGCGACTGTTGAAGTTGCTTCGAGACTTTGTACCCGCGGTCATCGAATTTAAGAAAATGAACGCCGGGCGAACACTGCGTCAGAAAGTCGATGCGTTGATGAACGATACGCCGACGTCGGGACGCCTGCATCATCAGCTTGATCTGATTTTCATCATGTTTATTGTCGCGAGCGTCGCGGCTGTTTTTCTGGAAACGATCCCGGCAGTTCATGATCCCCTAAAATTGGAATTTTACTGGTTTGACACCATCGCAATTGCTGTATTCACAGTTGAATACCTGCTGCGACTCTATGCAGCTGCAGAACAGGATCCAAGTCGCTCCAGTCTGGTGAGTCGCCTATCTTTCATAAAACGGCCCGGCAGCATCGTCGACCTAATCGCCATACTTCCCTATTACTTGCAGTTTTTGTTTGCGGTCGATTTGCGCTTCGTCCGAATTCTTCGTGTGCTGCGTGTGCTCAAGCTTACGCGCTACAACACCGCACTGACGACCTTCAAGATGGTTTTAAATCGGGAGAAGCGAGCCTTCTCCGCCGCGATGTTCGTCACAGTTTTGATCACCATTTTGTCGGGCGCGATCGTCTATGAATTCGAGCACCCTGTGCAGCCTGATAAATTCGACACTATGCCGCGCGCGATGTACTGGGCTGTCATTACGTTGGCGAGCGTCGGATACGGCGATATCTCGCCGATCACCCCGATCGGTCAGGCCTTTACGATGGTGCTCGCGTTGCTCGGCATCGGCATCGTTGCGCTGCCAGCCGGCATTTTGGGCTCCGCTTTTTCTGACCAGTTGCACCAACAGCGTGAGGAAATGCTGAAGGCAGTCGAGGATGCGTTTGCAGACGGTGTCCTGACTGAGGCTGAGGCGCGCGATCTCGAAGAAGAGCGAATTCGATTGCATCTGACCGAGGAACAATTCGAAGTTCTAAAGCAACGCGCGATGGCGCGGCACGCTGCCGATATGACGGCATCGAATACGGTCTATAAGGCGTCCGAGGGCGTCAGAAAGGTGCGCGAGGCCCTGCACATGCTGCCGGTGGAGACGGCGATTTCAGAGATCGATAAGCTGAATTTGCCAGATGCAGAAAAAGCGGCGTTGCGGGTATTGCTCAAGTAAGGCGCGCGGCTACTGCTCGCAGCGTAGCTGCGATCGAAAGGCTTTTGCCTCCGAGAGCCATTCTGGATTCGCACCCGTCATGACGCGCATTAACAGTAGGCCGTGCCGCGTCGATTGCGACTCGTCGATAGTCACATCAACGCCGCGTTCACCGACATCGTCACGACTCAGGGTGAGGAAGTTGTCTGAGCGGGCGTTATAGAGGGCGATAGACCAGTAGCGCGGGTACGACCCTTCGAGAGTGATCCGTAGCGGACCGTCCGCGAGATCGTAGGCGCACACCGCGTACAGCAAGTCTGGGCTCGGCATCACCACACGTCGATGGGTATGGTCGATCGGTGGGGGCAAATAAGGTTGCGAGCCTTCGCCTGCCACGATGTCGATGACCCGATTCATGATCAGTCGCGGAATCGAGATCACGGCAATCATATGTACCGCCATTGCGATGAACGCGGCGAGCAACAGATGTCGATGCACGCTCCAAGGCGTACGTTTAATGGCGTGGCCGGTCACGGGCATGCCTCGGCGAGTACGATCGAAGGCGCTCGCAGGGACGCAGGGTTTTGCTGCAGAGCCGCATCGGGTTTGTAGAGGCGTAAGGTCAGTCGGAGCTCGCCGATGCCGGCTGTTTCGATATCAGGATCTACAGCAGCAGGTCCGACATTCGCCGCGAAGGCGTCTCCTGCTGCAACCGTCAAAGAATTTCCGCTGATACTGTAGCGGTGTGATTCGACGGGAAATAAAAAGTTGTCAGCCGCGTAGGCCGTGATACTCCACCACGCGGCATTAGGCGCCACGCCACTTAAGCGGTAGTGGCATTCAGCGCGCAGGGGAGCACCGCCATCATCGTGCGTTGCGAGGAAGTAAATCGTCTCACCTCGATCGAGCGCGAGCACAGCGTTAACGGCGATACGCGCTCGAGTGTACAGCCCAGCGTCGGTACTCCCTGCGAGCAGATCCGAGCGCCAAGCGCCCGCCGTCACACCCTCTAACCCGACACGCTTGAGCACGAACCAGGTGACACCCAGCCCGACAGCCAGAGACGTTAGATAAAGACCGGTTAGCAGGATCGCCCGTTTCACGCGCTGCGCTTGAGAGCGTCTTCGACAAATTGCACGACCCGTTCGGGTTGGGTGACCGGCAGCATGTGGCCGCCCTCGACGATCTCCAGATGAGCGTCTTGCAGTCTGTCGGCCAATGCAATTCCTTGATTCACCGAGTCGAGAATCCGATCTTGGCGTGCAACGAGGATGCTGATGGGTGGCGCACCCTCTCGTCGTAACTCGTCATATCGGGTGATGAGCTCGGGTAGATTGCCTGGCAATGCGCACAGATCTTCGGACGTCGCTACGAATTGACTCGGCCGCATCGCAAGAATGCCGCCCGCTCGCACGGCGAAATCTTTCGGTACCGGATCTGGACCGAAGATCGCCGGCAGTACCTTGTCTCGACTCAACATGAAGCCCGGCGTTGCGAGCGTCCAAGCGATGATTCGTCGGACGATACGGCTACCGACGTCCAGTGCGCGAAATGCCTTCGGCACTTCGGGCGGCGTGAAAGCGAGTGGGGTAATGAGCGCCAGACCGGCAACGCGAGTGGGGTGATAAATGGCGAGAGCGAGCGCGAGAGCACCGCCTAAGGAATGACCTACCACGAATGCTTTGTGAATGTTGAGCCGATTGAGCAGAGCCACGAAAGTATCGGCTTGTTGGCGTAGCGTTGTCGCGGCGCCTTCTCGTCGGCTCGAGTATCCCGAGCCGGGTCGGTCGAGTGTGATGACGCGCGTGTGTCGGGCGATGGCATCGACAAGGTGATAAGCGAAGTGATGCAGCTGGCCGCCGAGCCCGTGCAGCATCAGCACAGGAGGTGTCGCCTCACTTGCAGCGCCACGGTCGAGCACATGCAGTCTCGCCTCGGGTAGATCGACGAACGTGCCGATCGGCGGGAGGCGCTGCTCGACGCCGCGCGCGGTGCGCATCGTTAGCCAAATGAGGCTGAGCACGAACAGGCTGACCAAAAAAATCGCGGTAGCGAGCATCGGAGCTCTCCGATTCAGAACATGAGCTTACGAGCGAGTTTCCAATACGTGATCGGCATGAGTCGCTCGGCCCACGCCCCGATTTTGGCATCGGTGCCCACGATCACGCGAGGGTCGCGTCGTTCGACGGCCGCGAGAATGATCTTGGCTGCATCCGAGGGCGGCAACCGTAAGAGCTTTTGCACGCGCGCCAGACGTCGCTCGAGATCCGCAGGCGCCAAATCTTTCGATTGACGGGCGTTGCGAGCGATCGAGGTGTTGACGCCGCCCGGGCAAACGACCGTCACGCCGATGTGACCTTGTTCGAGTTCGTGCCGCAGTGCATCCGAGAAACCGCGTACGGCAAATTTGCTTGCGACGTAGGCGGACTGGCCAGCAGGGGCAATCAGTCCAAACAGGCTCGAGATATTCGTGATGTGGGCTGTTTCGCTGCGCTCGAGTATCGGTAGGAATGCGCGGGTCATTCGTACCACGCCCCAAAAGTTGATATCCATTAGCCATTCGAAATCCGCAGGCTTGATGTCGCGGAAGTCGCCCTCGATGGCGACACCGGCATTGTTGAATAGCAGATTGATGGTGGGATGTTCGGCGAGTACGGCTGAAGGAAACGCTTCGATCGCATCGCGCGAGGCGACATCGAGTACGTGCGTCGATACGCGTAATTGCGGTCGACGCTGTTGGTAAGCTGCAAGCAGATCGCGGGTCTCTGCGAGGGTTTGCTCACGAATATCCGCGAGCGCCAGATGGCAGCCTCGCTCGGCGAGATCGAGCGCCAGAGCGCGTCCGATGCCGCTGCCAGCTCCCGTGATGACGGCAGTTTGATCTTCGAAAGTGACGCGCGAACTCATGAGCTTGCCTTCCCGAAACGCAGATGCGGATCAATGAGTGGTGAGAAACGCGTGACGTGCACGTCACGCAGATAGTTTTGATGGATACGCCAGGGGAAACGATCGCCTTGCTTGGGTAGCGCGGGTAGGGCGCGTAGTACGTAGCCCGACGTGAAATCGAGGAAGGGTTGCTCGCCGACCGAGGGGTCTCTTTCGGCGACGACGCTGTCGTAGCCGTGTTTCTGCATATGTCGCAGTAGTCGGCCGAGATAGTGCGAGATCAGATCGGCGCGCAAGGTCCACGATGCGTTCGTGTAGCCAAAGGTGTAAACCAGATTCGGGACGCCGCTGAAGAGAGCGCCGCGATAGACCATGATCTCCTCGAGTTTGACGGGTTTGTCGTCGACTCGAAGTTCAGCACCGCCGAGTGCTTCGATCTTCAGTCCAGTGGCGGTGATCACGAGATCGGCCGCGATGATTTCGCCCGATTCGAGCTCAATGCCCTCGGGCACGAAGCGACGAATGTGGTCGGTGACCATCGACACTTTGCCGGCTGAAATCGCCTTAAATAAATCGCCATCGGGGACGGCACATAGGCGTTGATCCCAAGGGTTGTAGTTGGGCGTGAGGTGCTTAGCGATGTCGAAATCGGGCGGTAATTCTTTACGAGCGAGATTGATCACGCTGCGTTTGAAGGGCTTCGGACGCGTCTTAGCGAGCCAATAAAAGAACAGGCCCGCAATGATGCATTTCCATCGTACCAACCAGTACGCCAGACGCTTCGGTATCCAAGGTGTGAGCCATTTCGCGAGCGGATCGTCAGCAGGCTGGGTCGCGATATAAGTGGGTGAGCGCTGCAGCAAGGTGACGTGTGCGGCCTGATCGGCCATCGAGGGCACGAGTGTCACGGAGGTCGCACCACTGCCGATCACGACGACTTTCTTGCCGCGATAGTCGTAGTTCTCGGGCCAGAACTGCGGATGGATGATATCGCCACGAAAGTCCGCTTCGCCCTCCCACTTTGGACGGTGACCTTCCGCGTAGCTGTAGTAGCCGCTGCAGAAATGCAAAAAACGAGTCTCGACGGTCGAACGCGTGCCGTCACGATGTTCGATCTCAACGGTCCATCGCGCCCTCGGTGACGACCAAGCGGCCGAGACGACGCGCTGACCAAAGCGAATGAGTTTGTCGACGCCGGTCTCGGCCGCCGTCTCTTCGATGTAGCGCCGAATCGAAGGGCCATCGACGATCGAGCGCTGCTCGCGCCACGGTCGTGCTCGATACCCGAGGGTGTACATGTCGGAGTCCGAGCGGATTCCGGGATAGCGAAAGAGGTCCCAGGTGCCACCGATGCGCTCACGCGCTTCGATGATGGCGATGCGTTTATTCGGGAAGCGACGACTCAGATCGGCCGCCGATCCGACGCCGGTCAGGCCAGCTCCCACGATCAACACATCGAAAGAAGACTCGGACATCGACAATCCCCACCTAGCCCCGGACTGCAGGGCGAGGTGAGGATACTAGAAGCCGCTGGTTCTAGAGATAGCTGTTGCGCAGGAGGTTGACGACGTTCATCGGGATGGCATTCGCTTGCACCAGCAACGCAATACCCGATTCCTGTAGTACTTGAGCGCGCGCAAGGGCGGCTGTTTCGGCGGCGATGTCGGCATCCATGATGCGCGAGCGCGCCGCGATTTGGTTTTCCTCGGCAACCCGCAGATTGTCGATGGCGCTATCGAGCCTGTTCAAGACGCCGCCCAATCGTGCGCGGGTCGAGTTGACCGTTTGCAGTGCGCCATCGATGGTCTGGATCGCGAGATTCGCACCCGCGATGGTGGAGATGTCGATATCGGCGACCGATCGGAAGTCCGGGCTTTGCAGCGAACCCACGATTTGCAGCGTGCGATCGGCGACATTGGTCGATTCGCTCAGTTCCACCGTGCCACTCAAGATTCCGCTCGGCGCCACATAGCTGATGTTGATGCCAGGCGACACGCCGTTAGGTCCCGTCGTGGTGATACCGAAGTTACCCGCGACACTCAGGTAGTCGGGCGCCGGGTCGGTATCCGGGCCGAGCTCGCCCTGCACGGTGAAGGAGGTCTGTCCGAGGCCCGTTGCCGAGTTGAATTGTACCGATCCGTTCATGACGCCATCGGGTGCGGCATAAGCGATCGAGATCGAGCCGGCGACGCCAGCTGCGCTCGTCTCGAGCAAGCCGAAGTTACCGGCGACCGTCGCCAAATCGGGCGCGGGATCGCTATCGGGGCCAAGCTCGCCCACGATGTTGAAGTTCGTTTGCACAAGGCCCGTGTTGGAACTGAAGGTCACATTACCTGCGAGCACGCCGTCAGGCGCGACATAGGCGAGATCGATGGTGCCGGCTTGCCCTGCGGCCCCCGTAATTGAGACGCCGAAGTTGCCTGCGGTGGTCGAATAGTCGGGTGCGGTTTCGTTTCCGACATCGGTAGCTTGGAAAGTCACCGTGATGGTGCGTCCATCGGCAGCACTGAGAACGACGCCCTTGCCATCCGAGAAACCATTTTGTGCGACGACGCCGGTTTGTGCTGAGACCTGATTGATCGCGTTGATGGTGGTGGCGATGTTGGAGGTCATGCTGCTCGTTTTATTAGCCGAGAGCGCGATATCCACCCCGTTGATCGTCAGGATGCCTTGCGGTGCGTAGTACTGGTAGTAACTGGAGTCTTGTTCTCCCTCAACGACGTTGGCGTTGGCCGTAGCGGTGAGGCCCGCAATGCCGGCCGCATTGATGGCACTCGCGAGGTTGTTGGCGCTTGGCGCAAAGGTGCCAAGCGCGTAGTTGGTGCCGAGTACTTGCACCGACTGTGCGGCTGCCGTCGAAGAACCCGCGACGGCGATGTCATTGGCGATAAAGCCCGGCAGACCTCCCGGGCCTGCCCCCGTCACGGCCTGCTCGGTATTGATATCGGTCGCTTGGAAATCGACGGTGATGTTACGGCCGTCGGCTGCCGTCAGGATGATGCCCGCGCCGTTACCGGTTCCGTTGGAGGCGGTCACACCCGTCTGGCCTGAGACGGCATTGATCGCTGCAACGGCTAGATCGACGTTTTGCGAAAGACTATTGGACTTCAGGCCGGTAAGGGTGATCGCCACCTGATTAAGTGTGAGTACGCCTTCCGGATCAAAGAAATTGAAGTAGGAGCTGCTCTGTGCGCCTTCATATACATTGGCCTCTGCATTAGCGGAGAGGCCCGGGATTTCGGCATTGTTGATGGCCTCCGCGAGGGTTCGAGCATCGCGTTCAAACGTGCCGAGCGCATAGTTCGTCCCGAGCACGTTCACATTCTGTGCACCGGCAGTGGTGGCACTCGTCACGTCGATGTTGGTGGCGATGAAGCCGGGCACGCCTCCGGGCCCCGGGCCGATTGGGGCGCGGGTTTCATTGATATCGGTAGCCTCGAACGAAACCGTGAGGTTGCGTCCGTCGGCAGCCGTGAGGATCAAGCCGTTACCTTGCGAGACGCCGTTGCTCGCGACAACCCCGGTGTCGATCGAACGTGCGTTGATAGCCGCTACGGCTGCATCGACATTTTGGCTGAGATTGTTGCTGCGCGAACCGACCAGGGCGATATCGACGCCGTTGATCGTGAGCGTTCCCTCGGGATCAAAGAAATTCACATAACTGCTGTTGCTGGTGCCGTTGATCGTATTGGCGCCGACAGTCGCGTTGAGGCCTGATACGCCCAATCCGTTGATGGCGTTTGCGAGATCTCGCGCACCCGGTGCAAAGCTGCCGAGCGCGTAGGTCGTGCCGAGCACGGTAATGCTTTGCGCGGCGCTGGTGCCGGTTGGCAGTGCTTGCAGGTTGGTGCGTGTGAAGCCCGGTACCCCGCCTGGGCCCTCACCCACGGGTGTGGGCGGCAAGCCCGTCGCTTGGTTAAAGCCGAGCGCGGTGGCGCGCAGATCTTCGATACCCGAGAACGACAGCACGTCAGTGATGTTGGCGCCTGCGACGAAGTTGCCAGGACCCAAGCCGCCATTCAGCAAGACTCGACCGTTGAAGGTGGTCTGCTGTGCAACGCGCGTGATCTCTTCACGAGCGAGGGTGACCTCCGATTGCAGCGCAGCACGCTCGGTTTCAGTCAGCGTGATGTTGGCCGATTGGACAGCAAGCTCACGAATGCGTTGCAAGTTGCTTGTGATCGAGCTGATACCCCCTTCGGCCGTCTGAACGAGCGAGATACCGTCGCTCAAGTTGCGCACCGCGGCATTGAGGCCACGGATCTGAGAGGTCAGTCTCGTGGCGATGACGAGGCCCGAGGCATCGTCTCGCGCGCTGTTGATTCGCAGACCCGAGGAGAGTCGTTGGATGGATTGGGTGAGCTGACGGTTGACCGTCTCAAGGCTGCGCTGGGCGGTGATCGAATTCAGGTTCGTATTGATGACGATAGGCATCGCCGTCGCCTCCGTTGGGGTGGATAGCTGGGGACAAAACTGCCAACCGGTTCACATTTCGAGTTTTCAAGCGCGACAAAAACTCGATTTCGAAATGATCTTTC